>Ga0180434_10005154_pt1 | contig 15566 bp, 9 predicted proteins | sample SS_ome_7_FD_132453 | JGI IMG/M metagenome (GOLD analysis project Ga0180434, IMG submission 132453) | Hypersaline lake sediment archaeal communities from the Salton Sea, California, USA - SS_1_D_2 metaG | ecosystem: Environmental > Aquatic > Non-marine Saline and Alkaline > Hypersaline > Sediment...
AACGGCATAAAGACAGTTCGTCACCGTGCATCCGTCGAGCGTCGCTCCCACCGGGCCGTACAAGTCCAAGAACACGTCCCGCCCGAAGCCGTCCAGCGTGCACGAATCCAGCGTGACGGTGCTGCCGTCGTCATCGCAATCGATCACCGGATAGTTGCTGTAATAGGACTCGATGGTCGCTCCCGTAGCCGCCAACGAACCGGGAGAGGACGACGTATACCCGACGTAAATGATGTTGTCGTCCGTCAAGACATGAACGCCCGGATCGATCGTCAGCGTCGCCCCGTTCCGAATCGTGATCGAGCTGTCGAGGATATAAGGCGACCCCCCCGGACTCCACGTGGTGTCGGCGTAGATAGACCCTCCGACGTGGGTTTGGGCGTGCGTGCATATGGGAAAGCATAGAAGCAAAAACACGATAATAAGTGAATAACAGTTCGTGCGAGTACGCAAGATGCGGGAATGACCTTCGTGCATTAGGGAAACCTCCCTCTATTTTAGAATGGCCTAAAATGGGCGCCGTGTACGGTTCTAGCAGATGAGAGCACTAACAGCCTGTATTATAATACGCGGGCATGGTGAATTCAAGACATAAATGCACGACGAGAGGCGCCGGTTGCGTAATATCGAAGTGCTGTCGAGCCTCGCGCGCGATCGCCGAATGTGCTCGGAAGCGCGAGAACGTGCTGATCTTCGCCTCGGGGATCAAGCACGCCGATCGAGTCGTGCGGGCGCTCGCCGCGCTGTCGCAACCGCCCGCCAAGATCCAATACCGTGATCACTCCTCGACAGAACATCCGCCGGACCATTACACTATAAACAACATATCAGGCGCTGCACTTTTCACCCGCCGAACGCCGCAATGTTCGACCGGCGTTCACAGCTTAACGCAGGCGACGAGAGGAGATCGCGATGCTGGGATCGAAACGTTCCACGAGCCTGCTATGGTTGAGTTCGGCGCCGATAGGGATAGCCGTGCTGATTGCCGCCGCCATCGCCGGCGCCGACCGCGGCGTGGTGCTCGTTTCGGAGCCCGTCACGCTTACGCGTTGGCCCGCGGCGCTGCTCGTGTTGACATTCGGCGGCGCGGTGGCCGCGGCGATACGTTGCGCGGCGTCGGCATTGAAGACCAGACAAGATGCGCGGGTGTACTCCCGACGTCTGGCCGAAAGCCAGGCCTGGACCGCTGTCGTTCTGGAGACGGCGGTCGAGGGAATCATAACGTTCGATGTGCAAGGCAGGATCGAATCGTTCAACCGCGCCGCCGAACGCATTTTCGGATACTCCGCCGAAGAGGTCATCGGCCGGAATATCAGCATGCTCATGCCCGCGCCTGACGGCGAACAGCAAGACGATTATGTAGCTCACCATTGGCGTACCGGCCGGTCGAAGGGGATCGGTCTGGCCCGGGAGCGCCATGCCCGACGCAAGGACGGCGCTGTTTTCCCGCTTGAGGTGGCCGTCAGCGAAGTGCAGGCGCCTGATCGGCGTTTGTTCGCCGGCATTTGTCACGACATCAGCAAACGCAAGAGCGCCGAAGAAGCGTTGGTGGCCTCGAGGAGTTTCCTGCAGACCGTGGTCGACGAGATTCCGGACTCGGTAATGGTGATCGACCGGAATTACCAGGTGGTGTTGGCGAACCGCGCGGTTCGCGAGGCGGCGGGCGACAACGATCCGGTCGCGAATTCTCTGACCTGCTACCAGGCGTCGCATCACCGCGACACCCCCTGCGACGGTCAGCATGTCTGCCCGTTGGAGCAGGTGATCGCCACCAAGACTTCCATGACGGTGACCCACACGCACTTCAACGCCGCCGGCGCCGAGATGCTCGTTGAGATCATCGCGGCGCCGATCCTGGACGAAGCCGGCGAAGTGGTTCAGGTTATCGAGGCCAGCCGCGATGTGACCGACCGTGTACGGGCCGAGAACCAGGCCCGGCAGCGCCTAGCCGAATTGGCGCATCTGGCCCGGCTTGGCACCATGGGCGAAATGGTCGCCGAACTCGCCCATGAACTCAATCAGCCGCTCGCGGCGATCGTCAATTATATGCAAGCAAGCCTGGAGCGGATCCGCGCGGGAGTCGGCGATCCGGGCGGTTTGCTTGAGGATCTGGAGGCGGTCGCCGTGCAGGCTGAGCGTGCCGGCGACATCATCGAGCACGTGCGGGCCTTTGTTCGCAAAACCGACCTCAAGCGCAGTAGGGCCGATCTCAACGAGCTGGTGCGCGAGGCGCTCGGCCTGCTAAGCATGGAAATCCAGCAACGTAAAGTTGCGCTGCACTTGAAGCTGTGCGAGTCTCTGCCGGAGATGCATGTGGTCCCTATCCAAATCGAGCAGGTAATCGTCAATCTGATCCAGAACGCCCTCGACGCCATGGACGGAGTGCGAACAAGCGAGCGCCGGCTGACGATTCTGACGAGCGCCGACGGGAACGGCGGCGTCGAGCTGTCTGTCGGCGACACCGGCGCCGGGCTGTCAGCCGCTGATGCCGAACGGGCTTTCGACCCCTTTTTCACGACAAAAGCCGACGGAATGGGGATGGGGTTGTCGATGTGCCGCTCGATTGTCGAGGCGCACGGCGGTAACATCACAGTAGTATCGGCGCCGAACAAGGGCGCCACAATTCGGATTACCCTGCCAGCCGGCGAAGGATGCGGCGACGATGAGAGATGATGCTGTAGTTTTCGTGGTGGATGATGACAAAGCGATGCGGAAATCGCTCACCCGGCTCCTCGATTCGGTCGGATTGAACGTGGAGACGTTCGATAGTGCGGAGGCGTTTCTCGCCGATTGCGATCCGTCGCGGCACGGTTGCCTGATACTCGACATTCGCATGCCTGGAATCAGCGGCCTCGAACTCCAGAAGAAGCTCGCGGCCGACGGCGTTAGTCTGCCGGTGATCATCATGTCGGCGCACGGAGACGTGGAGAAAGCGGTCAGCGCGATTAAATGCGGCGCCGTGGACTTCATCAAGAAACCCTACAAGGGCAAGTTGTTGCTGGCGCGCATCCGCGAGGCGCTTGCATTGGACGCGCGCCTCCGCTCCGCTGAAGCGGAACGGGCCGAGATCGAGGCGCGCCTCGACCGATTGACGCCGCGGGAGCGCGAAGTCTCGGCTCTTCTGGTGACCGGCAAGCACGCCAAACAAATCGCGCTGGTGCTCGGCCTCAGCCGGAAAACAGTGGACGTGCACCGCGCCCACATCATGACCAAGATGCAGGCCGACTCGTTAGTGGAATTGGCCCGAATGATGCCGACGCCGCGAACCGACCTAGAAGACCACGCCTGATGCTCCTTGCGCCGCCGGCGCGCGAGTAGGGCAAATCCCTAGGCAAGATGCCAATTACCGACCGACGCCGAGCGGCCTATCTTATTTATAAGACTGAGGGATTACGCATGCGGATGGAGTGTATTGGCTGGAAGCGATTGTCGACGATCCCGACTGCCCAGGCGACCTCGATGCGGACGGCGACGTAGACCTGGCCGATCTGGCGGCGTTGCTGGCCGTCTACGGCGCGACGTGCCCGTAACCTTGTCGATTCCAGATCAAGCCCGTTCATTTTTATGAAATTGACGGTATTACCATGGTCACAAACAAGAGGATAAAGCATGTTATATGAAAAAAACAAAGGAGATATCATGTCACGCACAATAACGCTTTGCGCAATAACAGGACTGGTTTTCGCGACCGCCCCGGCGGCGGCCGATTGGTTCACGGGCGACGGCCACAAGATGCATTTCCCGCAGCTGCCGGATCCATCCGGCTGGGACGTCTACGGCGTCACACCGATGATGCTGGCCGACGACTGGCAATGTAGCGAGACCGGACCGGTTAGCGACATCCACGTCTGGGGCTCCTGGCGGCAGGATAACCCCGGCGTCATCAACGAGGTCCGCGTGAGCATCTACGAGAATATCCCCGACGATCCTACCAATCCGGATTCATACAGCCAGCCGGGGGCGCTGCTGTGGGCGCAAGGCTTCGACGCCTCCCAGCTTGCCATAATCGATCCTTATGGCTCCGGTGAACAGGGATGGTACGAACCGGCCGCGGGAGTAGCCGTTCAAAACGATCATCACAACTTCCATCAGATCAACATCGAAAATATCACCAATCCGTTCATTCAGAACGTCGGCGAGGTCTACTGGCTGGGCATTTCCCTGACCGTCGAGGACGATCCCACGGGACCTATGTGGGGTTGGAAGACTTCGCAAGACCACTTCATGGACAACGCCGTTTGGAGCACGCCCGGCGCCGGTTGGAAGGAGCTCTACGATCCCGTCATCGATCCCCCCCAGCAGCTCGACCTGGCTTTCGTTATCACACCCGAACCAGGATCGCTGAGCCTCTTGGTGCTCGGGGCGCTGACGCTCGTATACCGGTCGCGGCAATAGCAGACGCCAAGGCTCGATGAAGTAATGGAACAGACGCTATTTGAGATATTTGGGCTCATCGCCTGAGCCGCTGTAAATATACTAATCAGCAGAAAAAAATCATGAATAAGCAGGAGAAAAAAATGACCAAGCGAAATCTCGGCGCCCTCGCGCGCCTCGAGGGTGTAATCCTTGCAATTATGATCACCGCGGCGGCGTCGGCGGCGCCTTTGACCGGTTCTGGACCGAATCTGGGGATTCCGTCGCCCAATCCGGGCGAGCCGCCGCGCCAAGGGGCGGCGCTCTGGGATATCACGCCGACCGGATTCAACGGCACGTGGACCGCACCAGCGCTGGCGCCATGGATCGGCGACTTTACCGCCGTCGGACCGGTCCCGTCTGGCATTTCCAATCCGCCCGGAAGCACCCGTTACGATTTCACGACGCTGGCGACCGGCTTGCTGCCTTCTGGGACCTACTTCTCGTTTGGCGACGTGGACGGCGGTTCGACCACCTTCGAAACCTTCGTTCTCAGCGCTTCCGACGTGACGGGCGCTCTGATCACAACTCCGTGGCTGGATGAGCCGATGGCCGTAACGGGCGTCGGGACCGGCGGCGGTGGTTCGATCCTGCCGGGAAACATGCCGGGCTGGGATTGGAATGCAACGTTAGGCCAATACACGATCGACGGATCGACGGTGACGGGCGGAAATCCCAGCCTGGGCGTGTGGTTGGAGAGCAACACCGACATGGCGTTCCTGAGCGTCGAGCGAACCTCGAGCTTCGCTAACTTCGGCCTCAGTGCGCCGATTCCCGAACCGGGCACGGCCGCGATGCTGGCCCTCGTCGGAACCGGCGCGGCTCTGTTCCGGCGCCGGACCGCATAGGGCGAATAGCCCCGGTTGCACGTGGCGAGCGGGCGGATCTGCACGTGGATTTCACGACCGGGATGAAAGTCTCAAGGCGACCGCATCAGATGAGCCCGCGCTGAAAAAGGTCGATGTGATCCGCTCGACAGCCTGGCCGCCCCGCCCTTTCGGGCGGGGCGGCCCAGGTAAACCACGCTTGGGCGGACCGCGAGCGGCGACGACATCTGTGCTGTTATTGGCGGTTCTGTGGACGCCGTGTAATCTGATTAAATGAATCATATTGGGGGGCCGGATCGTGAAATACGAGCTTCGCGGAGGGCGTCGTATTCGATCGTCCATCTTCGGCTTCGGCCAGCTGCTCGCCGAAATCGAGTCGCCGTTGATTGGCTTCCTCGATCCGTGGCATTGGCGGCCTTCTAGCTTAAGATGTTGATGCCGCGAGACTGGATGAGCTCGCGGGTGGTCTGAATACGGCGCGTGCTTGGCGCCGCCCTAAGGTCGATCGATGTCGAACTGCTTTTTTGTTTCCGATCTGCACGGCCGACCCGACCGGTACCGCAAGCTGTTTCAGCTGATTGGCGCGGAAAGGCCGGGCGCGCTTTTCCTCGGCGGAGATTTGCTTCCCTCGGGACTTTCGGCGCTTGAGTCGTTGGATTTTGATCACGAGGACTTCGTGAACGGTTTCCTCGTGCGGCAGTTTAAGCGGCTCAAAGAAACGCTGGACGAGGCGTATCCGCGCGTGTTCGTGATCCTCGGCAATGACGACAGCCGGTCGGAGGAGGCCGCGGTGATCGCGGCGGCGACCGCCGGCGTCTGGGAGTACGTCCATGAACGCCGAGTCTCATTCCTGGACCACGAAGTCTACGGCTACGCCTATGTGCCGCCGACGCCGTTCTTGCTCAAGGATTGGGAACGCTACGACGTTTCGCGGTACGTAGACCCTGGTTGCGTGTCGCCCGAGGACGGGCGCCGCTCGATTCCGGCGCCCGCTAATCAGATCAAATACGCGACCATCAAGGACGACTTGGCCAGCTTGGTCGGCGATCGCTCCGTCGATCGAGCCGTTTTCCTGTTCCACGCCCCGCCGTACAAAACGAAGCTGGATCGCGCCGCGCTGGACGGGAAGATGATAGACCACGCGCCGCTCGACGTGCATGTCGGCAGCGTCGCCGTCCAACGCTTCGTCAAGGAGCGGCAACCGCGGGTTACATTGCACGGGCATATCCATGAATCAGCCCGAATCACCGGTGCGTGGTCGGAGCGCATCGGCCGCACGCGCTGCTTCTCCGCCGCCCATGACGGTCCGGAATTGGCGCTGGTCCGCTTCGATCTCGCGAATCCAGCCGCGGCGACGCGGACGCTCATTTAGCGGGTGTTAACTATAAACGTAGCGGCCGACGCCCCTGTCGGTCTGAAGCGTCAAGAACCATCCGCGTCCAACGCGGGGGCGGGACGCTGCTGCTGAATTTAATCCGCCTTACCGAGCGGCAGTTCGCGCGCCGCATCCGTCACGGCGTCGATCTTCACCGCGTAGCTCGTCCGCCTGGCGATGTCCTCGTCGGTGATGATGTGAATATCAAGCAGACCGTCGGTTCGATAGCCGGTACGGTAATAGTTGATCTCGCTGAGCGAGAGACTCCACCCCTCGAACCACTGCTCGAGATCGCGGCGCTGTTTCCGTGTGCCTGCGAAATGCACGAGCAGATCGATGTCGCTGGCGGGACCCGAGGTGGCGTTCTTAGTGCTTCCAAACAAATAGAGCGCCTTCACTCCGAACCGCTCCGAGTCGAGGCGAGCGGCGACGCTCTCGGCCATGCGGGCCCGCCAACGCCAATCCTGCTCGTCCGGGGCCGCGACCGCCTGCCCCGAATCATCGCCGTAATCCACGCGCTCGGTCGGATCAGTCAGCACGGCCGCGGCCTCATCGAGATCGGCGTTCATCAGCACATGCAGAACCTGGTCGTCCGCCGCCCGCGGAACGTCGATCACGCGTACCGCCTCGCCAAGCGACGCGAATTTAGGGGCGAGCTCCGCCAGCAGGTTGGGCGAGCGAGTCAAAAACGCCTCGTTGAAAACAACATTCTCCTCGTCCGGATAGAGCGGGAGATACCGAATATCCGCCTCGACGAGATCCTGGAAAAAGTGCGTCCCAAACGAGACGTCGGGCGTGTAGTCGCCGGTCTTGCGCGCGATCTCGATCAACATCGCCGTATTGTTGATGTCCGAATATGTCACGGGCACGCCGAGCTTGATGTCGCCGCGACTGCCCCACCGCCCCGGACCCATCAGGATGAACTGGCGCTTGGGGAGCAGCTTGTTGAGCTTGCCCACGGCCCGACCGACGGCGACTAACTCCTCCCGGCTTCCAAGCCGGGAATATTGCTCTGGATCGACATAGACGATGTGCGTGATGTTCGCCACCGTACCGTTGGATATATGACGGTTCGCCGAAAATACTAACCTGGAATTCGGGATATCTTGCGGTATGGGGGCCGGTTTCGCGTGTTTCGCGGGCGCCTGCGCGCGACATTGCAGCAGGTAAAGGTCTTTGCCGTCCGACGCAAACTCTATGTCCGCCGGGCGTCGAAGTTCGCGTTCGAGGAGATTCAGCAGAGCGCCGATCTGCTTGACGAACGGCGTTCGATTCAGAAGCCCTTCAAACGTGACCACCAGGTCGTCCTGTGCGAAATCGACGCCGCCGATCATGGGCTGCCGCAGGTGGCCGTCCTTGTACACCGAGATCAACTGCTCGACGGCCGGCATTTCATCGCCGACGTTTCGAAGGAATTCGGCGACTTCAATGGTCTCGAACTTGTTCGACTCCAGGTTGATCACGTCCACGTAGCGCGGCGAGTACCGCGCGATCTCCTCGGGCGTGGCGTTGGCTCGCAAGCCGGGTTGACCTGGCGAGACGAGAATCGGGAAATCGTTGCCGAGACGGTCCACCGCCCGCGTACCCAACCCGGGAACGAGACGCACCACACCGTCTTCCTGCTTGATGCGCGGCGACCAGCGGAACTCGTTGTGACTGAACGCGACGCCCGCGAAGGCCGGGAGAAAATAGTCGCCGATCCGCCTACCTATTACTTCCTGAATGAGCACGCCCATGCCTTCCTGGAAATCGAGCAGTTTTCGCTCGGCGCGGTACTCAATCGGGTCCGGTCCAAACGTCGATGCGTACACTTCGGCTATCGCGTCCGTCAACGCGTCAAGACGCTCCTGCTTCGTGCCTTGGTTCGCCAGAAACAGACTCTTGTACTTCCCGGAGAACAACGCTCCGAAACGGTCCTCCAGCAAGCTGGAGCTGCGGACGATCAGCGGTCTGTCTCCCAGGTCATCCAGCGCCAACGACAAGCCCTTGACAATGGCCGCGGAGAACTGCGAATTCTTGAAGACCTGCACGACGTCGAGGTATTCCTGGCGAACTTCGTCGATCTCCTTGTATTTCTGGGAGAAAACATCCTCGAGGTGGTTGCAGTACACGAAGTCGTGCATGCCGTCGGACGTCAGATACCAGGTCTTCGGCGTCTTGATATCCGCAAGCAGCTTATTCTCGTCGCTGTGCCGGCGTACGATCTGATAGGCCAGAAACAACCCGGCCCCCTTGCCGCCGGTCTTGCCGTGCCCCTGAGCAGGGTAGATCAACCGACGAATCAGTTGGTGAAAATCCCTGATTTCAACGTAGTCCTTGGCGATGTTGATGTACTCGAGCTGGTCCGAGAGAAAACGTCGAACAAGCGATACCAACAAGCCCTTACGCGTCGAAGGGGAGAGTTCAACCTCGCCGTGCTCGGCGTGTTGATAACGCTGGATGGCGTCGCTGACCTCTGATATCGACGTGTGATAATTCTCCAGAGCATTCACCAGGAAGCTGGCGCGATCCTGCTTGATCCAGTTATGCACGCATGAGATGATCTCGTTATCGCTGAGATGAGCCGCGGCCAGTTCGAAGACTTTCTCCGCCAGTGCCGTGGCCGAAGGCGCCAGGTCACGCTCGCGCGGCCGGTTCGACTCGAAGAACACCTCCGGCTCGTCGGATTCTTGACGCGGCTGGAAGTCCCGCAGAAGTTCGCCCGCTTCCTTCACGCCGCTCCAGCAAAGGTGGTTGATCATCTTGCGGGACACGCACATCAGCAGGCTTTGATCGGTGCAGCGCAGAAGATCGAGAATCGCGGCCCACTCGCGACCGCTGGGACGCGAAACGCGTTCGGACTCGCGCATGCTCCGCATCGTACCCAGCAGCCGGCGATGCGTGATGCAACTGCTGATGCGCTCGGCGATGGTCTTCAGAAGCTGGCGCTCCTCCTTCAAAAACGGGCCTTCGTCAACCAGCGGCATCTGCTCCAAATACGCTATTTCCAACGTGCCCACCGGTTCGCCGTACAAACATATGGGCGCCTTCTGCATCCACGGGGTTTCGCGGAAATCACCGAACGTGTAGATCTGGTTGTCGTAGTCGATGCGGGCGACGCAAGTTTCCGGGTATTGCCAGCCCAGAGGCATCGTATCTATCACCCCTCGAAAAACCTCATCCAGCGTGAGCTCGCCTTCGTTGATGATTTCCTCGACGCGATATAGGCAATTGAGTTCCTTGGCCCGCTCCTGCAACGAGCGGAGAATATCGGCGACACGGTTGTCTTGATCAGTCATAAGAAACCTCCGCGAGCCGCGCGGCTTAGTCGTGAAGGATTACGCCGCGCCCGCGACGACCGTCGACCAGAACCTCCAGCGGGACGCCCAGCCGCACATGTCGCAAAAACCGAGTCTCTGACGAAGCCGGCTGCCGGTCAAGCCAATCCCAGCCGATCGCACAGGCTTCGGCGTGCCGGACCGTGAAATACCGCACCTGGAAGCTGATCATGTTGTGGAAGAAATGAGACCCTTGGCTGGCGTCCACGTCCATCTCGGGCAGCGTGGCCTCGACGATTACCCGCGCGCCCGAAATCTGCGGCCACGTCGCGGGAATGCCCAGCCAGGGATCGCTGCTGCCCCAGCGCCCGAAGCCGATTAGCATGTACGGCTGATTCTCCGAGACGAGTTCTCTGTTCATTGCTTCTACTTCCGCGGCGATCTCCTGCGTGTGTTTAGCTTCGAACGACGCGGGCTTCACGTAAACCACGTCCACGATGGAGTTGTCGCGCCCGTTGCCGAGCACTATCTCGCTGGCCACAAGCGCGCGCTCGCTTCGCAAATCGGTTTCATCCACCTGCACCAGATCGCCCGCGACCATCATGGGACGCACCTGCAAAAACCCGAATCGCGCCGGGAGCCCGCTCCGGCGGTCCAAGGTCAGGGCGAACTCGATTTCCACGTCGGATTGCAACGCGTCCTTGCAATAACCGCAGAGTCGATTCACGACGTCGTTGAGCGGAACGTCGCGCAGTTCAAGTATCCGGCCGAACGTGAGAACGCGCGGGCCTGAAACGCCGACGCCCAGCGCCAGTCGGTCCGAGGCGGCGTCGTAGGTGGAGGCCGTGAAACGCAATACATCGTCCCGCTCCGCCGTGTCCAGCCCGGCCTCCACGAGATGCTCGGCTTCGCTGATAGGATTGTACGGTGCGGACGCCATGCTCACCGCCCAAAACCGCGTCTGCGTGTTCTTAAGAAAATCACGAGTCGACGCGAAAGGCGGCGGACGGTTCGGAAAACGCGGGCTGTACGTCCAACTCACCCCGCCGTCGACGATCGTTTTGCCTAGCCCCAGCGCGAGATTCACCACCCCGTCTTCAGGCTGGGCCGGGCCGCTCGGATAATGATTGTGCGTGCGAATCACGCCTGAAACTATGGGATAGAACCGTTCGCCGAATCGCTCCCCGACGACTTCCTGGATGATGACCGCCATCCGCTCGTCTTCGACCGGCTGGTCAATCATGCGCATGTAGCTCTTCGCGTCACGGAAAAACGTCGAGGCCCAAACGAACTTGATCGCCTCGGTCAGCTTCTTGAACCGGTCGCCGATCGCGGATTGGTTGTTCGGGATCATCTTCGTCGCATACACGCCCGCAAAGGGATGTTGCAGGGCGTCTTCCAACAAGCTGGATGAGCGTACGGCTAACGGCGTGTGAATCTGGGCTGTCAAGGCTCGCAGATCGCCCGTGTATTCCGGCGGAAGCTCCGCCTTGACGAAAGCGTGCGCGATTCGTTCGTCGGGCAAGTCTGCCAGGGCGACCTCGTAGAGATCGTTCAGCGACATGAACCGCTCAAAAACCTTCGTCCTAAGGACGGTCAGACGCGGAATATTGACCGTCAACTCCGGGAAGGCGTCCGCGGGACAGGCTTCGCCGATGATGCGTTGAATCGAAGCCAACCCGAGGGCCTTGCCGCCAAGCTCACCGTCGCCGATGACCGTGAAGCCCTCGTCTGATTCGAAGAACTTGCGGTCGAACGATGGATATATGCCTGAGTCCGGCTCTTTGCCCATCGACCTGCTCGTTGATCCCTCTCGATGACGACCGGCGATCGCTACACCCAGCCGCGGTCCTTGCATGCTTGGGCCACGCGCGCGATGGCGATCGTGTACGCCGCGTCGCGCATATAGAGCTTGCGCTTGCGCGCCATCTCGCTCACGCCGATAAACGCCGAGGTCATCATCACGTCGAGCTTGCCCAGCACCTCGTCCTTTTCCCAGAAGTAGTTCATGTTGCTCTGGACCTGCTCGAGGTAGCTGCACGTTACGCCGCCGGCGTTCGCCAGAAAGTCCGGTATGACGAAAATGTCGCGTTCGTGCAAAACGTGATCGGCCTCCGGCGTCGTGGGACCATTGGCGCCCTCGGCGATTAGCTTAACACGCTTGGATATCTTCGACACGTTGTCGGCCGTGATCGAATTCTCGAGCGCGCAGGGAAACAGAATGTCCGCGTCCTGCTCGATCCACGCCTCGCCCGGCGCCTGCTCGTAGCCGAGTTCCGCGGCTTTCTGCTTGTCGATCCCCCCGAAGCGGTCTGTGATCTTACGCAATTCGGCAAGGTCCACTCCGTCCTGCTTGCGGAACGTGTAGGGCTGCTGATCCTCCTGGTTCCAACAGGAAACCGCGACGACCACGCCGCCGATCTGGTTGTAAAGCTCGATCGCATACTGCGCAACGTTCCCAAAGCCCTGGAAGGCGGCGACCGTGTCCTGCGGCCGGATATTCAGTTCCTTCAACGCCTCGCGCACCGTGAACACGACGCCGTATCCGGTCGCCTCGGTCCGTCCGAGGGATCCGCCCATGCCGACCGGCTTGCCGGTGATCATGCCCGGATAACGTTCTCCACGAATCTGCTCGTATTCGTCGAGCATCCAGAGCATGTGCTGCCCGGAGGTCATGACATCGGGCGCCGGCACGTCGCGCAGCGGCCCGACATCCCGTGCGATCTGCCGCACGTAGGCCCGGCAGATGTTCTGCTGCTCGTTCGTGCTCAGATTGTGCGGCTCGCAGATCACGCCGCCTTTGCCGCCGCCTAGCGGGAGGTTCGCGACGGCGCACTTCCACGTCATCCACATCGACAGTGCTCGCACCGTGTCAGCGGTCTCTTGCGGGTGGAAGCGAATGCCGCCTTTCGCGGGTCCCCGGGCGTCATTGTGTTGCACGCGAAAACCGCGAAAGACCTTGGTGGTTCCGTCGTCCATCCGCACAGGCAAACTGAAATGATACTCGCGCATTGGATGTCGCAGCAGATCCTTGGTTCCCTGATCCAGACCGAGATTCTCGGCGACCTTGTCAAACTGGCCCTGGGCCATTGCGAATGCATTGAACGGTTTAGTACTCATGTAGATTATCCCTCATCATACTGCGCCGACGACGGCGCTCCCTGCAAGAAACCACGCGCGGTAAACGACACGGAACTCCCCCATGAACGCATTCGCCGCTCAATTGACGGCGCCGAGTACGGCGCGTGCCGCACAGTCAAACACCGCAGTTTACTAGCGGCTGGATTCGCTGTAAAGATCGGTGAGGTAGCTCCACTATGTGTTGCTGCGCCGAACCGACTACGGCGCCAATTAGCGGGCGGTTTCGTCAGGCTTTTCGCGGGGAAACTTGTATGGTGGAGAATTCTTTTACCGACATCAGCGGGCCTCCTACGCTTCGCGCGGTCAGTGACCGCGCTGACAAGCGTCTCAGGCCGCGCTGCCAGCGTCCGGCAGATTCGCGTAAGTTACGCGGGCGGCTTGGTTTACGTTAAATGGAGCCGAAGAGATTCGAACTCTCGACCTCTTGCATGCCATGCAAGCGCTCTCCCAACTGAGCTACGGCCCCGGGATTCGTTCTTATTCTATTATACCGCAGTGGTCGGGGGCGGACTTGAACCGCCGACTCACGGATTTTCAATCCGTTGCTCTACCAACTGAGCTACCCGACCGTGCCACTCGCCGGCGCTCGCGGCGCCGATAGCCGTAAGATCCGTCAGATTAAGTCCTTTTTCCATGATCGTCAAGATCCTGGCCCAACAGGAAATAATTGGCTGTCGGCGGGCTACACTTATTGAGAAAACGTCTGGATTTGCGTTCGGATTCCCGCTTTGACTAAATATATCAGGCCGGCTGGGGGCCGGCGCCCCGCGGATTCTCGGGCTAGCCGGCCGCGGCGGCGGCCTTCGTGTTGCGGCCGGCGACCAGCAACCCGATCTCGAACAAACCGATCATTGGTCCGGATAACATCAGGTGGCTGAGCAGGTCGGGCGGCGCGATGGCGCCCGCGATGATGACGACGATCAGGTACACCATCTTGCGGTAGCTGCGCAACGTCTGGATCGGCACAATCCCGCTGCGCACCAGGAAAACCACGACCAGCGGCATTTGGAACGCCAGGCCGAACGCGACGGTCAAAACCAGCACGAACGTGAGGTATTCGCCGATCTTGAAGTGCGTGGTCATCATCGCGCGTTTTTCATCGCGCCGCATCTGAACCGAGTAGACCTGGTCGCGGCCGAACACTTTCAATTTGTTTTCGTTGGAATTGAACCACGTCAGCCCGATCGGCGGATCGTTCGGATCGAACGCCGGATTCACCGGATCGAGCTCGGCGTTCTTCTCCGGTTCAAAGTCCGGATCCTCCGCCAGCACTGGGATTTGCAGCATATCCTCGAAGGCGGGTTGCGTGGTCGGCGTCTCTTCAGCTTCGCCGCCGAGCAGCGCATTTTCAACCGGAGTCGGGGAGAAGTCGGGCATGGAAAGCCAGTCGCTGAAGCCGACTAGGAAGTTCAGGCAGACCAGCAGCACGAAGATGTACATGAAGGCGACGCCCGCCGCGAAGAGGCCGACGCTTGCCGGCACGAGCTTGAAAACCCATTTCTTTTCGGTTTCATAAAGCCCGATGGCGACGAACTTCCAGATTTGCAGAATGATGTACGGGGCCGAGATGATCAGCCCGAACACCAGGATGACCTTGACGTAAACCAGAATGCCCTCGACCGGGCTGGTTTGCAGGAAGCTGTCCTGCTGATCGTGCGCTTGCAACGTCAGCACCAGCGGCCGCGCGATCAACCACAGCAGCATCTTCGCCGGCCAGATGCAAGCGAGGCAGGCTATTACGAGCGCGAACATGCAGCGGATCAGACAGCGGCGCAGATCGTCGAGATGCTCGCCGATGGTCATCCGTACGTCGGCTCTGGCGCCGGGTTTTGCATCGTTGGGCGACGGCATGTCGTGAATCATAGCGGTTGTCGGTAGGGCGGGCTATGCCCGCCGTTTAGATCAGATGCGGGTACACAGCCGCGGGCGGCTATGCTGCATAAGCTCGCGGGGCGAATCCCCCGCGCGGCTAAGACCGAATGGAAACCGACGTCACATTACGCGGCGTAATGCGTGAGCGCATTTTGTCCGTTGTTGGCGTTTTGTTTCGACTGTCCCTCGCTCGGTATCTTCGAAATCCAGGCGTCGATTCGCCGTTTTTGCGTGTCGGGGTGGTCGCGTCGATTTTCGCACGCGGGTCCGATTGCACGGGAGGTTTCGGAGGTCGTGGCGGGGCGGAAGAAGCGGTGACAAAGTGACAAGGTGATAAGGTGACAAGGGCGCCGTATTACCATGTCGCGGTTGCACCATTGGGTGTGGCCCGGGCGCGTGCTTTGGGCGTGATACCGCACTGCTCGAGAGCAGTGGTACACATGTTTGACCGGTTGAAAACCGGTCCCACACATGCACTGCTCGAGAGCAGTGGCACACGATACTTCAAAGGCTGGCGCATTCTTCGGACTACGGCCGACACGGGGGATCGGCCGCTACACAGGTAACTATATTGCACTGCTCAAGAGCAGTGGCACACCGTTGCGTGCGCCCGGGTTCTTCATGGCCTCTTTATTCGGATGTCAAGCCGGGTGCTGATCGGGCACGCCGGAGCCGCCACGG
>Ga0180434_10005158_pt1 | contig 15562 bp, 10 predicted proteins | sample SS_ome_7_FD_132453 | JGI IMG/M metagenome (GOLD analysis project Ga0180434, IMG submission 132453) | Hypersaline lake sediment archaeal communities from the Salton Sea, California, USA - SS_1_D_2 metaG | ecosystem: Environmental > Aquatic > Non-marine Saline and Alkaline > Hypersaline >...
GCCAAGAAGATGGTCGGCAATGACGCCGGTCCGCATCGGCCGGACCGCCACGATGGACCCGGGCGTCTTGCCGAGCATCTTCTTGGCGACGTTGCCGACGGCCATGCCCTCGAGGAGCACCCGGCCGGTGTCCTTCGAGACGGCGACGACGGAGGGTTCGCAGCAGACGATGCCTTTGCCGCGGACATAGACCAGGGTATTGGCCGTGCCGAGGTCAATGCCCATGTCTTCGGAGAAGAGGCCGATGACGCGGTCAAAAATCATGCTGAGTCCCCGACATGCCGCTGCGGGGGAGCGGCGCGACCTCGGCCCGTGATGGGGCAAGCGGCGTCGGCCCGATCAGCCCCCCGACGGTTCTGCGGCGCCGCCGGTGCCGGGCGACCCGCCGGCCGGTTCCGGAGCCGGTTCCGTGCCGCCGGCCGGTTCGGGCGCGGGCTCCGGGGCCGGTTCCACCGGCGCAGGCTCGGGCGCGGGCTCGGCAGGCGTCTCGGTGGTCGGCTGGGCCGGCTGACCGCCGGTGTCGGTGGCGGGCTCGATGCCCTCGGGGAACCGCTCCAGGGCGGCGTCCTGCTGCTTCAACTGGTCCTGGAAGTCCGCCTGCTCCTTGGCGACGTTGTCGGGCAGTTCCTTGTTGCGTTTGCCTTCCTCGCTGATCGCCAGGATCGTGCCGTAGTTCCGGTCCATCGTCATGCAGACGAACACGAGCGACACGATGAGCGCCACGGCTGCCAGCAGCAGCAGGACCGTGTAGACGTTACTCAGCGGTTGGGCCGCTACCCGGACGCCGCTACTCGAACCGATTTGTGACATGGTCGTTCACCTTCACATCGCCGCGGATGACGGTCAGTTGCCCCGCCGAGCGTTCGTTCGAGACCATGTTGATCTCGAGCGTGGCCAGGTACTGGGTCTGATCCTGGTTAAAGATGTAGAACGTCATGCCCTTGACGACGCCGTCGTCGGAACCGAGGCTGATCTCGGCCACGCGGGCTTCGTTGTCGGCCTTGGTGATCACGCCCCGCAACTTTTCGCCGGGGACGGGCTGGACCTGCTCGGCCTTCTTGACGCCGGGCTGCTGCTCGTACCAGGCGATCTTGCCTTCGAGCGAGGCCGCCCGCTCGCGCAGTTGCCGGACGTTTTCCGTGGCGTTCTGGAGATCGGCCTCGCGGGCCCGCAGCCGGGCCTCCAGTTGCGAGTAGGCCATCTCCAGGTCGTCCTTCTGCTTCATGGCGGTGTCGCGCTCTTTGCGCCATGTCTCGCGCATGGCGATTTCGTTCTGGAGGTCTTTCTGGAGGTTCGTGAGGTTCTGCGTCAGTTCCTGGAGCCGCTTTTCCTGGTTCTCGCGTTCGGCGGTCATCGTCTGGATGGTGCTCTCGCGGGTCGCCAGGGCGGTCTTCAGCGAGTTGATCTGCTGGTCCTTGTGCGCGAGGGTGGCCAGGTATTCCGACACCTTGGTGTCGCGCTGCTGGATGGCCTCGTCGCGCTGGCGGAGGGCTTCCTGGAAGTTGGCGCGTTCCTGCTCCCAGCGCGCCTTCCAGTTCTCGCGCAGGACGACCTCGGTGGACACCAGCACCGCCACCGCGATGGACACCACGACCACCAGGACCGTGAGAATCCTCCCCAGAGTACTCAAGGCTTCCTCCTTTCAGAAGCCGGCGGCCATCCGCGGACGGCCCGAACCACCCCCGACTTCCCGACACCTTCGGCCCCGGAGGCACACCGCCCCCTCACCGAGTGATCGCCCGTTCAACCGGCAAAAAGAAATTCTAGTTGCCCCGGGGGGACCGTCAAGCAAAAATTCATGCCCCGGTAAGCATTTACGGCCCGCGGTCGGTTTTGCGGGCCCTTTTGTCCTATCCGCCGGGGTTCCGCATTCCCGCGTGGTGACCTTCCCAGGCCACCACGTGGGGCGGGAACCGCGGCGCCCCGGGAAGGCCGCCGCGCGGCAAGATCCTCCCGTATCAGTCCGCCCTCAGCGGCCGGCGTCGGCGGGCTCCTCGGCCATGATCCGCGACCGCCAGGGGGCCTCGGCCGACCGGATCCGCACGATCGCCGCCGCCCCGGTTGTGCGTTCCAGTGGCACCTCGCTCGTCAGCATGGCCCCGAGGGCCGGCACCGCCGGCGCATACGCCGTCTCGCCCAGTTCCCGGGCCGCCAGCACCCGCGTCTGGCTGTCCGGGGCCTCGAGCATATCGAGCAGCATGCCGATGCGCTTGAAGTCGCCCAACTCGGCCAGCGACGCAATGGCCGCGAACTTCACATCCAGGAACCGGCTCTGGCACAGCCGTTCCAGCAGCGGGATGTCCTCCTTCTTGCCCAGCCGGCCCAGCAGCCGCGTGGCGTAGTACCGGATCTGGTGCTGGTTGTGGCCGGCCAGCAGGCGGACCCGCTCGTACCCGGCGTCGGAGCCGACGCGATGCATCGCCTCGGCCGCCCGCAGGACGACCACCGCGTCCGGGTCATCCAGTTTGACCTTGAGCATGTCGGCGGCCGACTTGTTGCCCGTCAGGCCCAGCAGCCACGCGGCCGTCCGGCGGAGCGTGACGTTCGGGTCGGCCAGAGCGTCGCGCAGCGCGTTCATCCGCTCGGGCTCGACCGTCATGGCCAGGCCGAAGTCGGCCGCCAGGCGGACCGCCGGGTCGGCGTCGCGCTGCTTGCGGCGAAAGAGGTCGCCCAGGTCGCGCCGACCCATCGAACCCAGCAGCGCCAGCGCCGTCGTCCGGACCCGCGGGTCGCGGGCGTCGGCCAGGGCCTCGACGTGCCCGAGCGGCGGCTGCCGGCCGGCGTCCATATACGTCTCGCACGCCATCGCCTGGAGCGGCGGCTGGGCCGAACGCAGGGCCTCGTCGAGGACCTCGTACGGCACGTCGAAGCCGGGTTCGCCGCCCTCGACGGACCGGCTCCCGAACAGCGACGGCCCCGTCCCGCCCTCGCCGGCGCATCCGCCCGCCCCGGCGACCAGGAGCGCGGCCGCGGCCAGGAGGAGCGCGGGCCGTCGTGTGGCCCGGCCGGCGCGTGTGGCCCGGCCGGCTTGTCCGGCCGGGAGGATCAAGGCTCGGCAGCGTTTCACGGCGTCGGCTCCTTCCCGGAAGACTCGTTGCGGCGATGGACCCGCCCCGCGACGGCCGCCACCAGCATCACCGCGGTCGCCAGGGCGCACCCGTACGCGAAGGCGTCGCCCACAGTCGTGTACGGGGCCAGCCGGCGGTCCAGGTCCACCCGGCCCACGATGGTCCCCGTGATGCTCCGGCGCCGGCCGTCCTTCTCGACCACCTGCGTGATGTGGCCGGTGGACTGAATGATGGCACTGATGCCCGTATTGACGCTCCGGACGATCGGCACGCGGTTCTCCACCGCCCGGAACACGCACAGGTTCAGGTGCTGGTCCAGTTCCCACGACCCGTTGAACCAGCCGTCGTTGGAGATGTTGACGAGGAAGTCCACGGCCTTGCGCGTGGGCTGATCCGCGCCGGCGGAAGAGCCCGCGCTCCGCTGCGCGTCGCGGCTAAAAGGCGCCGCGCCGTCCGTGCTCCCGGTCGCCGGTTGCCCGTTGCCGTTTCGCCGTTCGTTCCGCATTCCGCATTCCGCATTCCGCACTGGTTCCACCATCTCGCGGATGCGGTACGCCATCGCGTCCTCGTAGCAGATGGCCACCTGGAACCGGGCGTCGTGCCCGTCGTAGCCGATGACGAACGGCGGCTGGTCGTGCCCGCCCGGCGTCAGGCTGTAATCGTACTCGTACGGCGTGAAGGACCGGAGCAGGTTATACAGCCACGGCCACGACTGCTTGAACGGCACGTACTCGCCGAACGGCACCAGGTGGGCCTTGGCGTAGGCGCCGTCGGACGTATAGAGCGGCGTGTCGGGCCCGACCATCAGGGCCGCGTTCCGGTTCGCGACGAACCGCATCCGGCCGGCGGCGTCCCGCTCCAGGTCGTTGGAGTGACACCCGAACAGGATAGGGGCAGCCGCCTCGCGGGCGGTCGCCTGGATCCGCCGCCAGTACGTCCGCGACTCCTCCTGCCGCCGCGCCAGGCTCGGGTACGCCGCCAGCACGTCCGGGTCGTACGTCAGGAACGCCTCGTTGACGATCCCGGGCACCATCGTTTCGGGCCAAACGACCAGGTCCGGCTTCAGGTCGCGGGCGCGGGCCTCGGCCAGGGCCTGCCCGGTCAGGCGGACCTGCGTGTCGAGCATCTCGTGCTCGGCGTCGGCGATTTCCTGGAGCATCCGCCGGTAGTCTTCCTCCGTTTGGACCTGCTGCATCTTGATGAGGTTCTTGACCTCCTGCGGCACGCAGGTCTGGACGCTGGCGACGACGGGCCCCGGCGTCCGGGCGTCCTCGCCCAGCCGATACACGCCGTAGCCGACCGTCCCCGCCCACGCGACGACCAGCACCACCAGGTTCACCAGGACGGCATGCCCCATCCGCGGCGAGCGGGAATCCTGTGTGGCCCGGCCGGCGTGCCCGGCCGGGAATCCCGCGCGGCGGGTCTCCGCACCCGCCGCGCTCTCCGGTCCCGGCTGCGAGGGGGCGGCCTCGCCTGCCGCTCCCTCGCGGTCGCGGCTCGGAGACGCACGGTCGTGGCTCGGATCTGCGGCTTGCGGCACCAGAATCGGCCGGACGAGGGCCGCCGCCAGGAACCCCGTCGTCACCAGGCAGAGGGCCGACACACCGTACGCCCCCAGGGCGTCGGCCGTCTGGATGAGCGTCAGGTTCTCGTACTGGGTGTGCCCGACGAAGAGCCACGGCAGGCCCGAGATCATCCATCCGCGGACCCACTCCAGCGTCACCCACACCGCCGGGGCCGCCAGGGCCAGCGGCACGTGCAGCCGGGCCGCCGACCGCATCACCGCCGCCCACACCGCCCAGTACAGGGCCATGTACGGCAACAGGGCCAGGTACCCCGCCGTCGTGATCGGCTGGACCCAATACAGGTTGACGGCGAAGAACACGATCCCGCCCACAAGGGCCCCGAAGAACGCGTCGCGCCCGCTGCGGGCCCGCACCGCGGCGATGAGCATCGGCACCAGCGCCACGTAGGCCAGCCACGAGACCTCCGCCGGCGGAAACGCCAGCGTCAGAAGCAGCGCCGACAGCACCGGCAGCCAGACCAGCCGCGCGAGGCCGTGCAGAAACGCCCCCAATGCCCGCCGGCCCGTCGGGCGGCCGGACCCTGTGTGGCCCGGCCGGCTTGCCGTGTGGCCCGGCCGGCTTGCCCGGCCGGGATTCCCGCGCGGCCCGTCCGGGCCGGGCCCTCCCCCGCTGCCGCTGGCATGCGGCCCATCGGCGGCGCGAATCAGCGCGCGGGCCTTGCTGCGGATCGGGGCGCGGTCGTGTTTGCGTCGCTCGGCCATGCGTCGTTCCCGGGTGCAGCGGAAGTGTCTCATTCTCGCCCGTGGCCGCGCGGGTGTCAAGGCGCGGACGGGGCGCGATGCCCCGCGGGCGTTGGGCGCCCCGCAGCCTCTCCCCCGCCACCGCCCCCCCGCCTCCCGCCTCGAGCCCCGACCGAGAGATCGGGGGTATGACTGGCGGCCGCCGTTCGAGCCCGCCGCGGAAGCGGCGGGTCACGTTGGCCGGACGTGGCACGTGCCCCGCGCCTCGAACGTGACCGGCTGCTTCCGCAGCCGGCTCGCGGCGGCGCACCTCACGGTCGCGGCTCGAAGCGGCGCACGGCGCGGTCGCGGCTCGGCAAAACAGCCCGGCCTTTCTGATTGTGATGCAACGCGGCGGGCGTACAATGGCCGGGGAAACATGACCTCGGACCCGTGACCAAGGAGCCTCCCATGGCCAAGCAGCCCAAGACCACCCTCGGCGTGCTCGTCGGCACGCGCGGATTCTTCCCGACGCACCTGGCCCACACCGGCCGGAAGGCGATGCTGGACGTGCTGAAGCAGGAAGGCTTCGCCACGGTCTGCCTGTCGGCGAAGGAGGCCACCGGCGGGGCCGTCGAGACCCTGGCCGACGCCCGGGCCTGCGCCGACCTGTTCAAAGCCAACCGCGAGAAGATCGACGGCATCGTGGTCACGCTGCCGAACTTCGGCGACGAGAAGGCCGTCGCCAACACGCTCCGGTTCGCGGGGCTCGACGTGCCGGTCCTCGTGCACGCCTGGCCCGACGACGCCAAGAAGATGGACCTGGAGAACCGGCGCGACGCCTTCTGCGGCAAGATGAGCGTCACGTGCAACCTCGACCAGTACGGCATCCCGTTCAGCCTGACCGACCTGCACACGGTGGACCCGACGAGCGAATCGTTCCGGGCCGACGCTCGGCGCTTCGGCGCCGCGTGCCGGGTGGTCCGCGGCCTGAAGGGCGCCCGGGTGGGCGCGGTGGGGGCCCGCACCGGGCCGTTCAACACGGTCCGCTACAGCGAGAAACTGCTGGAGGTGGCGGGCATCTCGGTCGAGACGCTGGACCTGTCGGAGGTGCTGGGCCGGGCGGCGGCGCTCGCGCCCAAGGACCGGGCGCTTCAGGCCAAACTGCGGGCCATCCGCGGCTACACCGACACCTCGGCCGTCAGCGACGCCTCGCTCGACCGCATGGCCCGCTTCGCCCTGGTGTTGGACCGGTGGATCGAGGAGATGGGCCTGTCGGGCACGGCCATCCAGTGCTGGACGGCCCTGGAGGAGCATTACGGCATCGTCCCGTGCGCGGTGATGAGCATGATGAGCGAGGCCCTCAGGCCCAGCGCCTGCGAGGTGGACGTGACGGGCCTCGTGGGCATGCTGGCCCTCCGGCACGCCACGCAGACGCCGGCGGCCATCGTCGACTGGAACAACAACTACGGCGACGACCCCGACCGGTGCGTGCTGTTCCACTGCTCGAACCTGCCGAAGAGCCTCTTTGCCGACCACCGGATGCAGGTGCAGGAGATCATCGCCCAGTCGGTGGGTCCGGACAACGCCTCCGGGTCCATCGTGGGCCGGCTGGCGTCCGGGGCGTTCACGTATTGCCGCGTGGATACCGACGACATCGAGGGCGAGATCCGGGCCTATGTCGGCGAAGGGGCGCTCACGGACGACCCGCTCGACACGTTCGGCGGCCGGGGCGTGGCCCACATCCCGGACCTCCAGGACCTGCTGGCGTTCATCTGCCGGATGGGCTTCGAGCACCACGTGGCCATCGCCCGCGGCGAGGTGGCCGAGGCCATCGAGGACGCCTTCGAGACGTACTTCGGGTGGGAGACGTATTACCACGAAGGGTAGTACCTTGTCATCCGAGCGAGCGAGGGGCGTCGCGGCCGCGCCGCCATACGCGCCGGCCAAGGCCGACGGCTAAATAGTGTATCCATCCCGCGTGGTCGCGGTCCGGCGGTGTTTTGCCGCGCGACAACTCCGCAATTTCCGGGAACCCGGCCCCGCCGGGGGCGTCCAAAGGGTATCATGCGGGGAAGTCTGTCCGCGAACAGGGGGCGGGGGCCTGCCTCTCGCCGCACACACACCCGAAAGGAGCACGCTATGCGAATCCTGTGGAACCTGCTGCTGGCCGCGGCCGTGGCTGCGGTCACGCTCGGCGCCCTGGTCGACGCCCGGGCCGCCCCGGCCGCCAAGGAAGGCGTGGCCTTGACCGTCTACAACCAGAACTTCGCCGTCGTCAAGGACGTCCGCCGGCTCGACATCCCCAAGGCCACCTCCGAGATCCGCTTCCGCGACGTCGCCAAGCAGATCGACCCCACCAGCGTCCACTTCAAGAGCCTCACCGACCCCCAGGGCACCACCGTCCTGGAACAGAATTACGAGTTCGACCTCGTCAGTGCCGACAAGGTCCTCGACAAGTACATCGACAAGCCCCTGGCGGTCCTGACGAAAGACGGCAAACGCTTCGAGGGCACCCTGCTCTCCTTCGACAAGGCCCAACTCATCCTCCAGGGCGCCGCCAACCTCTTCATGGTCCAGCGGCCCGACAACGTCCAGAACATCGAGTTCGGGGCCCTGCCCGAAGGCCTGCTGACGCGGCCGACGCTCGTCTGGCTCGTCGGCACCGGCAAACCGGGCGCCCATCTGGCCGAGGTCACCTACCAGACCAGCGGCATGACGTGGCGGGCCGACTACTCGGTCATCGTCAACGGCGACGACACCGCCATGGACCTCTCCGGCTGGGTCACCGTCACGAACCAGTGCGGCGCGAAGTTCGCCGACGCCCGCCTCAAACTCCTCGCCGGCGACGTCCGACGCGTCCAGCCACCGGCACCGATGATGGACGCTATGACCCTCGGGGCACCCCAGGCTGCCAGGGCCGCCAACAAAGGCTTCGAGGAGAAGGCCTTCTTCGAGTACCACCTCTACACCCTCGACCGGCCCACCACCCTCAACGAAAACCAGATCAAGCAGGTCGAACTTCTGACCGCCGGCGACGTCCCCGTCACCAAGCGCTACGTCTTCGAGCCGATGGGACGCTACGGCCACCGCCGCTACGGCGACCCCAACACCTACAAGGTGAACGTCTACATCGAATTCAAGAACGACAAGGCCTCCAAACTCGGCATGCCCCTGCCCAAGGGCAAGGTCCGAACCTACAAGCGCGACCCGGACAACGGCGACGTCGAGTTCATCGGCGAGGACCAGATCGATCACACCCCCAAGGACGAGGAACTCAAACTTTACGTCGGCGACGCCTTCGACCTGGTCGGCACCCGCACCGTCACCGACCGCAGCCAGGCCCAGCGCTGGCGGAGAGAGACCATCCGGATCGAACTCCGCAACCACAAGGACGAGGATGCCACCATCCTCGTCCGCGAGCACCTCAGCCGCACCGGCTGGACCATCGAGGCCAAGAGCCAGGATTACAAGAAGATCGACGCCACCACCATCGAGTTCACCGTCCCCGTCAAGGCCAACGGCAAGGCCGAGGTCACGTACAAGGTTTTCTACTCCTGGTAACGCCGTTGCAGCGCAGTGCATCGTCCCGCGCGGCGGTTCCCTGGAGCCGCCGCGCGTCTTTTCTGGAGAACCTCTCGCCCGCCCTACGGTCTCGCGTCGCCGGGCCAGTCCTCCGCCGCCAGGACCTCGACCAGCAGCGCCGCGGCCGCCGACGTTCGTGCCGACAGCGCGTCGAACCCGTCCGGCCGCGCGCCGTCCGCCGGCCCGTCCGGACGCTTCCCACCCGTCCTGCGGCTCCGCAGGATCATCGCCGGTACACCCGCCTCGGCGAAGGCCGACGCCGACGCGTGTGTGGCCCGGCCGGCTTGTCCGGCCGGGGGACCCGCCGGCGCCTCCGCCACCGTTGCCGCGCCCGCCCGCGCCGCCGCGGCTGCCAGCCACCGCCGAAGCGCCTTCGTCCGCGCGCCCCCTCCCACGACGTGCACCGTCACTCCGCGGCCGGGAGCCTCCAGGTCCAGGAGCACCGCCAGCCGGACGCCGTACGGCTCCCGACGCAGGAGCCGGACGACGGCGTCCTCGGCCCGCGCGAGCGTATCAGCCTCGGGCCCGGCATCGGCCCCGGCTTCGGGCCCGGCTTCGAGACGCCCAGCCAGGGCCGCAGCCTCGCGGGCCGCCTGCGACGGCCCAAGCAGGGCCGCCAGTTGACGGTCTTCCGCGCCGCCGCCGGCCGCATCGGGCCGGTCCGCGACCAGGTCCGCCAGGCTCCGCGCGCCCGCGGCCCCGTGGCCGCAGGCATCGAGCGCCGCGACGACGAGCGTCCGGGCCTGCTCCTGCGGGTTCTCGCACGCCACGTGCCGGGCCGCACCAAGCAGGGCCACGAGCGACGCCGTCCCGCGCGGGCCGATCGGCTCCGCCCCGGCGCCGGCCGGGGCGTCCAGCGACCCGGCCACGAGCACCGCCTCGTGCGACCGGGCCAGACGCCGCAGCATCCGCGCGACGACGGCCGCCCGCCCGCCGGACCCGTCGCGCCCCGCCTCGCGCCGGACGATCCGCTCCAGCATGCACCGCACCACGGCCTCCGGGAAGAGCGCGGACGGACGCTTGAAGACGTCGAACGGCGTCAGGCGCGACACGCCCTCGGCCCGGGCGGCCTCGGCCAGGGCCGCCGCCAGATCCGGCTCCAGGGGCCGGGCGAACGTCGCCTGCTCGGCCTGCGACTTCATGTCCGCCCACACGTCCCCCATCGGCGTCGCAAACGCGAAGGCCACCACGCTGCCGCAGGCGACCCGCGCGGCTCCGTCCTCCCGTGTGGCCCGGCCGGCGTGTGTGGCCCGGCCGGCTTGACCGGCCGGGAGGTCCGACTCCACCGTGAACGTATCCGTAAGGATGGGCCCGAGGCCCGCCAGGAGCATCCGGCCGCCGGCGTACGACCGGGCGGCGGCGTGGCCCTCGGCCCCGACCGCGCGGGACCCGAACTCGGCCAGACGCCCGGCCGCCTCGCGAAGCGCCTCGGGCGCCAGCGCCCGGCTCGGCCGGGGCGACCCCGTCGGGTCCGCCGCACCCGCAGGCGCTGCCATGGCCGGACCGGCCGCCGGCAGCATAACGAGCGCCGCGGCCAGGACGGCGGCTCGAATCACGGAAGACTCCTTCCCAAGGCCGGTCACCCGGAGGCCACGCGCGTGACGCCGCGTGCCGGCTTACCTGTGTCGGGGCGCAGGGGAACCGTCCGGACGGTAGCGGCACACCGGCCTGCGTGTCAAGGGGAAGGGCCGAAGCGCGGGGAGCAGGACATCGCACGAGGCGCCGCCCGACGGCTCAGCCGCGGGGGGCCCGGCGACCGGACCGACGCCGCGACGCCCAGGCGCCCGCCGCCCCCGCCGCCACGAGCAGCACCGTCGCCGGCTCCGGCACAACGCCGGTGCCGACGGACATCGAGGGATCGTCCAGGACGGTCCCGGGGGCGGCCAGGATCTCGTTCGTCGGCGCAGCGTCGGCGGCCTCCGGCCCCGCGGACGAGGCAAGCGTCTCACCGCCGTGGGCCAGGAAGACGTTGTCCATGACGTTGTAGTCGTTGAAGTCGACGGTCCCGTCGTAATTGACGTCGCCGACGTTCCAGCGGTATCCGCCCGCCGGCGGGGCGCCCGCCAGGAACGTGTTATCGATGATATTGTAATCGTTGAAATCGACGACGCCGTCCAGGTTCAGGTCGCCCGCCCACGTGTAGGCCACCAGGACGCTGTCGGCGTCGACGGCTTCGCCGGCGAACGTCGTCCGCCCGCCGCCCACCGGGTCGGCGTTGTCGAGCACCCCCAGCGCGGTGGACCGGTCGGCGCACGCGGCGGCAGCGGTGGACGTGATGCCCGGGCCGTCCCAGAACCCCGTCGGCCCGTCGGCGAAACCCGACCGGATCCAGGCCGCCACCTGGTCGTACGGGCCGGCGCCCGGCGCGTAGTCGATGACGAGCGCGCTCTCGGCCAGGTCGAAGACGGCGTTCGGAGCGCCCCCGGCGCCGGCGTCGATCGCCAGCGCGCCGGTGACGAACGTGCCCGCGCCGCCCGCGTCGCACGCCGCCGAGCCGGCGGCCAGGTGCAGTTCGGCCAGGTGCTGGGTGGAGGCGAATTCGGCCGACGCCGACGCGGCGCGGACGTGCACCGCCAGCACCGCCTCGGTGGGCCCGGCGTCGCTCTCCAGGCGCAGCGTCCCGCCGTCGACGTTCATCCGCGTGTCCGTGCCGTACGCCTGGGCGCCGTCGACGGTCAGCGTGCCGCCGCCGGTCTTGGTGACCGTGCCCACGACCAACTGCGTGCCGCCCAGCAGGGCGAGGTCGGCCGAGGTCGCCAGCGTCACGGTGCCGACCACCGCGCTGAACTTCGTCAGCCCCTGCACCGCCAGGCCGTACCCGGCCGTGCCCGTCACGGTCAGCGTGGGGATGCCCTGCGTGGTCAGCGTGGCCAGCGACAGGGTGCGGCCGGTGCCGGCGGCGAGCGGTTCGACGCGGATCTCCGAGGAGGCGTTCACGGTCACGTCGCTGGGGAAGAGGGCGTCGGCGTCCCACGCAAGGGTCAGCCGGCCGCCCTCGAGCCTCGCGTCGCCGGCGCCCAAGGCGCCGGGGTCCTCGGCCCGCAGGGTGCCCTCCGCGACGATCACGTCGCCCAGAAACGTGTTCGCCGACGTCAGCGCCATCGTGCCCCAGCCGACCTTTCGGACGCTGCCCGGGCCGCTGACGGCGCCGGCCATCGTGAACGTGCCCGTGGACCGCTGCATCACCACCAGGGGCGAGGCCAGGTAGACGGGCGTCTCGATGCGGTGGGCGCCGTACCAGACGGTGCCGTTCAGGCGGTTGATCTCGATGCCCGCCACGTTGTCATCGGACCGCAGGGTCAGCGTCGACGTGCCCGTGAGGGTGTACCCGCCGGCGGCATCGAACCGGAGGACGCCCACCGTGGCCGGTGCGCCCAGGACGACGGTCCGGCCCGGTGCGTCGTCGGTGAAGACGGCCCAGCGTTCGGCGGCGTTGGGGACCGTGGTCGACCAGTTCGTCGCCGACGACCACGCGCCGCCGGTATCGCCGGTCCAGCGGTGCGGCTCCAGGACGCCGGTGATCCATCCGGCATAGGAGCCGACGCGGACGGCATCCAGGCCATCGGGGTCGGGCGTGCCCGTCTCGGGGTTCAGAAAGAGCGACTCGGCATCCACGGCGTGCTCGGCCCCGCGCGAGAGGCCCGCCAGACGCCACGAGACGTCGGGGCCCGACTGGACGTCGAGGAACCATCCGCCGCCGGAATCGAACTCGGCGATGGCGGCCTCGGCGGCCAGGCGGCCGCCCACGCCGCCCACCCCGTCGAAGTCGGCCGTCAGCACGGCCGAGGTGAACGTCCCATTGCCCTGGCCCGTGCCTTCGAACTTGTTCTGGCCCCAGCGAAGCGTCAGGTTGTCAGCCCCGCCCCACTCGTACCCGTAGGTGATGTCCGCGCCGTTGACGAGGTCGGCGCCGCGGCCTTTGCCGTAGCCGCCCACGACGGCGCTGGCGTAGGTCGTCTCGCTCGGCGTGCCGGTGTACGGTGCGATGTAGTACGTGAGGTCGGGGTCGTCGCCCACGGGGAGGAGGCGGGCGACGCGGATGTCGGCCTTGTTGTGCTGGAAGATTTCGGCGACGGTGTAGTGGTCCATCAGGCCGTCGCCGTCGGCGTCCGGGAAGTAGACGTTCGTCCCCACACCGCCGCCCTGGTGGCAGGTGGTGACGACGGTGTTGGGTCCGACGGCCACGCAGGAGGCGTTGGTGGACCAGCGTCCGATGGCAGCATCGTCGGGATGGCTCGCGGGCGGCGTTTCGCCGTCGGGATGGAGCACCAGGCCGCGGGCCGGACCGGCCGACCCGAGCAGTGCCGACACCGCGACCACCACGACGACGCCGATAGGGATTCGCCACCGCCCCATAGGCCCTCGGGCTCTACCCCCCGCGCGCATCTTCCATGTCGGCGCAGCCGTGCAGGCTACGTTTACCGTAAGCATACACGTAAACGGGCCGGAGTCAAATCGCTGCGGCACGATAGGCGTTTTTCTTCCGTCCGACACGCCGTCGGACGCGTCGCTCGCTGGACACTGCCGGGCCGGACGGGCCGGACGGCCCACGCAAACGGAGTTCCAGCGCAGCGGGGCTCCGTACCCGCCGCGCCTCCCGGCCGGGCAAGCCGGCCGGGCCACACGCCGGGCGGATCGCCCGGCGCGGCATGGCCGCGCCGCTACCGGTTGGGTGCACGTTGTCGCCTGCTCCGGCGACGGCGGCGGACCGCGAGGACCCCCAGCCCGGCCGCCAGGAGGGCCAGGGTGGCCGGTTCCGGCGTCAGGGCGTACGCCCCCGCCGCCACCGCCCCGATGTCGATCCGGCCGGAGCCGAAGACCTCGTCCCAGCCGGGGTCGCCCAGGTCGACGGCCGTACTCGTCAGCAGGCCAAGGACCTCGTCGGGCGTCAGGTCGGGGCAGATGGACCAGGCCAGTGCCGCCGCCCCGCCCGCCAGCGGCGCGGCGTAACTCGTGCCGTAATGGGTGCCGTACCCGCTGGGCAGATTCGCGTTATGCGGGTCGGCCACCAGGATATCGACCGCCGGGGCGGCCAGGTCGATGTACGGTCCCCACGAACTGCCCACCGTGCCTCCGTCCCACCGGGCGTCGTCGCGGTCGGTCCCCGAGACGAACACGAGGTACTCGTAATCGGTCAGCGGGTTGTAGGCGTTGGAATTGCCTGCGGCCATGAACGTCAGGGCGCCCTTCGAGCGGGCGTACTCGGCCGCATCGTTCACCTGGCCGTAGGTGAGCGTCGAGAGCGACACGTTGATGACGCGGGCGCCGGCGTCGGCGGCCATGCGGATGCCCTGGGCCAGGTCGTACGAGGCGTTGCCGCCCAACTCGTTGGTCACGGTAATGGGCAGGATCGAGACGTTGCCGACCCCCGCCCCGCCGATGCCGTTATCCACGCCCATGCCCACGCTGCTCGCCACCCACGTGCCGTGATGGTTGGCCGTGCCGTCCATCGGCGGGTCGCCCGTGGAGGAGAGCGGCGCGAGCAGCCGGCCGGCCAGGTCGGGCACGTCGGTCATCACGCCCGTGTCGAGCACCGCGATGACCACGTCGGCGGACCCCCGGCTGTACGACCACGCTTCCGGCAGACCGAGTACGTCGCCGTACCATTGGTGCGAGGTGTAGAACGGGTCGTTCGGGACGAAGGGGTCGGCGGCGGCGGCGGGGGCGGCGGCCAGGAGGCACATCATGGCCAGGATCGCGCGGCGGATCATCGGTCGGATATCCCTCCAGGATTCACACGCGCCGTGCGGGCGCCGCGGCCACGCGTACCCGCGACCTCAGAGGCTCCGCCCAGGCTTCGCCCGCCCAAGCAGGTCGCGGCTCGAACGGCACGGCGCTCCGCTGCGCGTCGCGGCTAAAAGTGGCGCCGTTGTCGTTGCCGTTGTCGCCATTGTCGCCGTTGCCCAATGCCTGTTGCCTATTGCCCATTGCCTGTTGCCTGCCGTACGCCAAAAAGAAGGCCGCCCACGGCTGGGGCGGCCTTCGGTTCAGCGCTCTCTGTATACGACAGGTCTGCCTGACCTTACTTCTTGCGGCGCACCAGGGCCAGCGCGCCCAGGCCCAGGAGGGCCAGCGTCGCCGGCTCGGGCACGATCTCGATCTGGAAGTCCGCGGTGCTGTCGGTCAGCGTCGGGTTGACGATGTACGCCGCGTACAGTTGGGCGTTGTAGACCATGCCGGGCAGAAGGCCCAGGCCTTCGAGCGTGGCGTAATCCACTTCCACCATGCCGTCGCTGGGGGCGTCCTCTTCCGCGAGGATCGTCTCATACGTGCCGTCGCCTTCCAGGTCGACCCGCCACGACCAGAAGTTGATGCTGCCGGTCGAGGCGCTGCCGTCCAGGATCACCGGACCGGCGCCGTCGATGACCTGGATCGGGCCGCCGCTCATGTCGGGACCCACCGCGGTGGCGGTCATGACGAGCATAATCGGCGTGCCGGAACTCACATTCGCGGGGGGATCACCCGCCGCCACGGGCTCAGTGAGGGGCCCGACGTTATTCTCATACCACTTGTACTGACCCTGCGTCAGGTAGCCCGGATCGACCCAGATTTCGGTGGCGCCCCACTGGCCGGGCATCGGGTTCGGGTCAATGGCAACTTCGAACGCCGCCGTGGGAACAGCCACGTTGCCCGCCCAATCGACCTTGGCTCCGGGAGGGTTGAA
>Ga0180434_10005159_pt1 | contig 15562 bp, 15 predicted proteins | sample SS_ome_7_FD_132453 | JGI IMG/M metagenome (GOLD analysis project Ga0180434, IMG submission 132453) | Hypersaline lake sediment archaeal communities from the Salton Sea, California, USA - SS_1_D_2 metaG | ecosystem: Environmental > Aquatic > Non-marine Saline and Alkaline > Hypersaline >...
CTGGGAGCAAGCCAAACGCGACAATCCCGATTTGATCGACGATCTCAAAGTGCATCGTCCCTATATCGATGCGGTGACGTATGATTCGCCGTTTGCTGAAGGGGCTCGGATGCGTCGTGTCCCAGAAGTGATTGACTGTTGGTTTGACAGCGGATGTATGCCTTTTGCGCAGTGGGGCTATCCCCATACACAAGAGGCGCACTCGCTTTTTATGGATCGTTTTCCCGCCGATTTTATCAGCGAAGCCATCGATCAAACGCGCGGTTGGTTCTATACGCTGCTGGCGATCAGCACGATGTTGTTTGGCAAGCAGAACGGTGCGCCCGCAGTGCAGGATGACGCGACGTTCGGTAAGACGTTTCCGCATCCCTTCCGCAATTGCATCGTGCTCGGGCTTATGAATGGCGAGGATGGTAAGAAACTCTCCAAGAGCAAACGTAACTACAAAGAGCCGACCTATATTTTCGACCGTGAAGGTGCCGACGCAATGCGTTGGTCGATGCTGAGTAGTCAGGCCCCTTGGACCGGCGCGCGATTCAAGGAAGAGACCATCGCGACGGATCAGCGTGAGTTTCTCATCAAGCTGTACAACGTCTATAGCTTCTTCGTGATCTACGCGACGATCGACCAATGGTCGCCGGTGGAGACCGATCCCGCCGACTTGGAACTCAGCGAACTCGATGAATGGGTGATTGCTGAGCTGCATCAGACGATTGCTGATGTCCGTGCTTCGATGGATCGGTACGAGAATTATCCTGCTTGTCGGCGGTTGGTTGATTTTGTCGACGGATTGAGTAACTGGTATGTACGCCGGTCGCGCGATCGATTTTGGCGGTCGGGTATGGATGCTGACAAGAAGGCAGCTTATCACACGTTGTGGACGTGTTTGGTGACGCTCGCCGACGTGATCGCGCCGTTTACGCCGTTTTTTGCGGAGACGTTGTACCAGAACCTGATGCGATCCCCGTTTCCCGATGCTCCGGAAAGTGTCCATTTGCGCGATTACCCCACGCCGGAGACCTGTAAGATCGACCCGAAGCTGATTGACGAGATGTCGATTGTTCGTGAGATCGCATCGCTGGGCAGGGCGGCCCGTATGCAAGCCCGCATCAAGGTTCGTCAACCGTTGTCTGTCGTGGAGCTTGTTTTGGCGGATCCTTCCCACGAGGAATGGCTTTCGAAGCACTTCGCGCTGATCGCCGATGAGCTGAACGTCAAGCGGATCGATTTCACGAGCGATGCGGATAAGTATGTAACGTATGAGATTAAACCGAATTTCAAGTCGATCGGCCCCAAGTTTGGCAAGCTGGCTCCCAAGATTAAACAAGCTTTGAGTCGGGCTGATGCTGCGGTTTTACGTCGTCAGCTTGATGAGCAGGGCAAGACGGAGCTCGTGGTTGATGATGAACCCGTGGAACTGACGGCGGACGACGTTCAGGTCACGCTGAATGCGCGGGAAGGTTGGACGGCGGCACAGGGACGTCAGGTTGTGGTGGTGCTCAGCACGGAGATTACGGAAGAGCTCAAGCGCGAGGGTGTGGCGCGGGATGTGGTGAATCTGATTCAGAACGCACGCAAAAGCGAGCAGCTCGACTATCAGGCAAGAATCAGGCTTCGCATCAATACAAGTGATCCGGTCGCGGATGCCATTCACAAGAACAAGGAATACATTTGCAGCGAAACACTGACGACGGAACTTGCGCTTGATACAACGCTTGTTGGCGGCAAGCATGCCGGCGAGATTGAAGACACCGCGATCCAGTTTGATCTCGACGTGGTGAGCTGAGACGGACCGATGAATTTGCGTCGTGTGTTGGGGCGAGGCAACGAATGACGCGATGGTAGGGGGGTTGTGCTTCTGCTGGGGAATACGAGTCTGACGTCGTATGAAAAACTGTGAAAGAAAACTCAGGACGGCCGTCTTGATCTCGGGCAGTGGCCGGACGCTTCAGAACTTCATCGAGCTGTCGCGCGAGAGTGAATTGCCTATCGAGATCGTGCTTGTCATTAGCTCACGACGCGACGTGGCCGGCATCGACTGCGCTCGTGCTGCAGACATTCCGACGAAGGTTATTCCGCGAAAAGGATCGACGGCCGAGGCGTTCGATCGGCAAATTACCGCTGCGATCGATGCTGCACAGGTGGATCTGATTTGTTTGGCCGGCTTTCTTTCCAAGTGGACGATTCCTGCACGGTACGAAAATCGTGTCATGAATATCCACCCGGCTCTTTTGCCGCGTTTTTCGGGGAAAGGTTTCTACGGACATCATGTCCATGAAGCGATTCTCGATGCCGGCGAGCAGGAAAGCGGTTGCTCGGTTCACTTTGCCAACAACGAATACGATGCCGGTCCTCTTATTCTGCAGCGAAAGGTGCCTGTGTTACCCGGTGACACGCCGGACACGTTAGCGGATCGCGTTTTCGAGCAGGAGTGTATCGCCTACCCTGAAGCCATCCGTCTTTTTGCTCAAGGCCGGCTTGTGGTCAAGAACGGGCAGGTGGAGGTTGTGGACGTTTGAGCTTCTTCAGTCTTCGCTCTGTGTGGGGATTGGTTTATCCATGCAACGTTGAAAGAATTGCAGTAGCCGCGGGTGTGCTTCGTCCGCCATTTCTTGCATGGCCTCGTAGTGATTTGCCTCGGGGATCATCCAGAGCTCCTTGGGTTCGTTGGCGGCATCGTAAAGTCGCTGGGCCATTGCCGGGCTGACGACGCGATCGGCGGTCCCATGCATGATGAAAAGGGGGCGAGGCGCGATCCGTGATACATAGTCGATCGGATCATAGCCGTCACTCATTAGTAGCTTCGGTATCCACCAGCCCAGAAGCAACAGGAGCGGGTTGCGGCGAATATGCCATGACGCAATTCGGCGGTAGTGGTCGAACGCGCCGTCGGTAGCGAGGCCTCGTATTTCCTGTCTTTCTGCCGTCAGCACGATTCCGATGGCTCCGCCCAGCGATTGGCCAAAACCGACAATGTGATGGGTATCGACGTCGGATCGACTCAGGAGATAATCCAGTGCTGCGTACGCGTCGGTGATGGTTCCCGCTCGCGTGACGGTGCCTTCCGATCGGCCGTAGCCACGATAGTCAAAACAGAACACATTCCAGCCGGCAGCGGGTAGCCAGGTGATGTGATGAAAGTGTCCCGAGAGGTTGCCTGCGTTGCCGTGTAGATGCAATACTGTGCCGATGGCCACTGTTGCTGACTTTTTCTGAGCCGGGAAGAACCAGCCGTGCAAGCTGGTGCTGTCACGTGCCGGGAATCTGACCGATTCGTAATCCAGTCGATACTGCCTCGGCGTGCCGTATTTGACAGCGTTCGGATAGTAGAAGACTTGATCGCATCCGAGCATACAGGTGCATCCTATCAGTCGTAGCGCAACGTTCGATCGGTTTTTTGACCGTCTAGGTGTGATAGTCTGCGTTGATCGTGACGTATTCGCGCGATAAGTCACACGTGAGTACGCGATCGCTTGCCTTTCCTGCGCCGAGATTGATGTTAATCGGCACATGTCGTTGTCCTACGATTTTTGCCAGTCGCTTGGTATCGAGGTTACGTGCTGGAGCTCCCTTGGCGAAAATAACGGTTTTGTTGAGTCGGACGGTGACGCGATCGGGTTGGAAGGCAACGCTGGTGGCGCCGATCGCTTGCACGATTCGTCCCCAGTTGGGGTCGCTACCGTGGATCGCTGTTTTGACTAGGGGGCTGGTCGCAACTGCTCTTGCAGCACGATGCGCGTCAGCTGGTGTTTTGGCGCCGCTCACCGTGACTTCGAGAACGCGCGTGGCCCCTTCGCCGTCGTCGGCAATTTGATACGCGAGTGATTCACAGACGGCACGCAGTGCTGCGGCAAAGGTTTTCAGCTCTCGTTGGGACGACACCGTAGCGGTGGCGCCATTGGCTAATAGGGCGACGGTATCGCTCGTCGATTGACACTCGTCCACTGTGACACGGTTAAAGGTGGGTTCGACGGCCGCGGTCAGCAGTTGTTTCAATGTACGTGGTTGGATATCAGCGTCCGTCGTCACGTAGGCAAGCATGGTGGCCATGTTCGGTGCGATCATGCCGCTCCCCTTGCAGCAACCAGCAACCGTCACGTGCGAACGACCGATGCGAACCCGTTCGACAGCCTGTTTGATCTTCGTATCCGTGGTCAGGATCGCTTGCGCAAATCGCCGACCGGCCGTGGCCGACGATGAAAGCGTTTCGAGAGCCGTCTCGATGCCATGCTGGACCTTGTTCATCGGCAAGTATTGGCCGATGATGCCGGTGCTTGACGGTAGGACGTTTTTGGCGTCGATACACAACCCGTCCGCGACGAATTGGCACATCTTGCGAGCATCGGCGATCCCGCGCTTGCCGGTGGCGACGTTGGCGCAGCCGCTGTTGACCACGATGGCGCGAAGCTTGCCATTGCGAATATGCTCACGTCCGACCACGATTGGTGAGCCGCAGAACCGATTTCGGGTGAACACGGCAGAGGCTGCGCACGTTGTCTGAGCGACAAGTAGGCCGAGATCTCGTGTGGTACCCTGCTTGATTCCACACGCTGCGGTACCGGTTTGAAACCCTTTGGGTGCTGTTATCGTTTCATTCTTCATGGATCGAGCTCATGAGAGGGTAGACGAGAGGCAATGGAAAACCGGCGTTTTCGGGACGATTACTCCTCGTTGTGTTGGGGCGGCTTCCTCATACCAGACCTGCGGTCTCGTCCAATCCGAACATGATATTCATATTCTGAATGGCTTGTCCTGAAGCGCCCTTGACCATGTTGTCGATAGCAGACAAAACCACGATGCGTGATTTTACGACCCGTGCGGAAATATCGCAGAAGTTGCTTCGTATCACGTCGGCCGTCCGTGGCAACTGCTTGCGGAGTCGAACGAAGGGCTCTTTCTCGTAGGCCTCGACAAGCACTTGCATGACGTGTTCGATCGAAAGCGGCTTGATGGGTTTGAGGTAAATCGTCGAGAGGATACCCCGCTCCATCGGTACCAAGTGGGGCGTAAAGATCACGGATGCCTTCTGGCCACGAATGTATGGATCAAGCGTTCGCTCGATTTCCACCAGATGTCGATGTTCGCCTACTTTGTATGCTTCAAACGTTTCGTGACGTTCAGGGAAGTGGTGTTCTTGTTTCGGTGCTCGGCCCGCGCCACTAATGCCGCTGGCGGAATCGACAATCACATCATGCGGGTCGATCAAGCCAGCTTTCACGAACGGCACAATACCTAATGCGGCCGATGTCGGGTAACAGCCCGGATTGGCGACCAGGGTTGCCGACCTTATTTTGTCCCGGTAGAACTCGGGCAAACCATAAACGGCATGCTTGAGGTTGGTCAGATCGGCGTGTGCCTTGTCGTACCATTGCTGGTAGTCGGCCGGTTCCTTGAGCCGATAGTCCGCGCCGAGATCGATGACGCGCACACCACGGGCGAGGAGATCGGGAGCCATGTCCATGGCAAGACCGTTCGGCAAACAAATGAACACGACGTCGGCTCGTTTGCCTAAAGTGCTGGGGGCGATCGGTTCACACTTGATATCCAGCCGACCTTCGAACTCGGGAAAGACCTCCGCGATCCAGGGCTGCGGATCGCGGCGCGAACATAGGGCGGTAATCTCGGCCTGCGGATGCCCAAGCAGCCACCGTAGGGTTTCCCGTGAGGTGTAGGCGGTTGCTCCGATAATCGCGACACGAATTTTCTTGTCGTCACCCATGAAGTAACTCACTGTTCAAGTTTTTACCATCCATCATTCATGCTGACAGAAACCACGCACGCGCGCGGGGCGTGTGTCGGATAGTACGATGTCGCTTTCCAAAAAAAAACCCCGGGAACGAATCGCCGGGGTTCTTTGAAATCCGATACGTTTGTTTCGGCGAATCGTCACCGCTTCGAGAACTGGAAGCCGCGACGGGCACCGCGCTGACCCGGTTTCTTACGTTCTTTCATTCGACCATCACGCGTGAGATAGCCGCCGGCACGCAAGGCTGACTCGTACTCGAGGTTCGCTTGCTTGAGGGCGCGAGCCACTCCCAACACAATCGCGCCGGCCTGCCCGCTGATACCGCCGCCGCCGACATTCACAAACACATCCACCTTCCCCAATGTCTCAGTGGCCTTGAGCGGTGCGACGGCGTCCGCACGGTCCTTCTCTTCACTGAAATAGACATCCAGTGGGCGTTTGTTGACTTCGTACTTACCGGTGCCGGCACGCAGTCGAACGCGCGCAACTGAAGATTTACGCCGCCCCGTTCCCCAGAAGTAGTGTTTCTTGGGGTCGGGTTCGGGTATCACTGCTGAACTCGCCGGTTGCCCTGTTTCTTGTTTTTCCTCTGTCACCCTGCTTTTCCTCAATCAATCGTTATTTTTGGCCCCGGCTTCCTGCCGGTAGGCAACGATTCCTTCTCACACGTCAATCATGGGACATCATCGCGAAACCGCCAACTCCAAAGGCTGCGGTTGCTGTGCCTGATGCGGATGCGTCGGTCCCGCGTAGATTTTGAGCCGATCCAGCATGTGTCGCCCAAGCTTTGTCTTGGGCAACATGCGCTGCACAGCCAGCCGAATCACACGTTCGGGATTTTTCCGAAGCACTTCGGTCATCGACTCGACTTTGCGTCCACTTGTGTGATAGGTGTAATGATCGTACGTTTTTTGTTCGACCTTCCGTCCCGTGAGCTTGACCTTTTCCGCATTGACGACGACGATAAAGTCGCCGGTCAAAACGTGAGGCGTATACGTCGGTTTGTGCTTGCCCATCAGGATGGTTGCAATGTCGACGGCCAGCCGGCCCAACACTTTCTCGTTGGCATCGACCAGATGCCAATCTTCATCGGTCTTGCCCGGCTTGGCCAGGTATGATTTCATTGCAGCGCTACGCATAATGGCGACCCACTCCGATCACTGTACTTGTGCGTGGTCCACGTTTCTGTTTCGTAACCTACTGTGGTTCCAAAAACTTGCGAGCCCTCTATCATACTGAACTTGCCGACGAGGTCAAGTTGGATCGATGAAACACCTGTTCCCGGTCTGGAATCATCGCGTCAGTGCGCAAAGCAAGTCCTAGCAGTGGCTTACGTTCTTTTTTGTACCGGTGACTCTCAGCTTACCGCAGCGCCGGGTTCGATCGAGCGATCCGGTGTCAACAAAATAACCTGCGAATGATCGGCATTGCTGGCCGCCAACAGCATCCCATTACTCTCTTCGCCCCGCATCATTCGAGGTGCGAGGTTGGCCACAACGACGATTAATTTACCCACCAGGGCTTCGGGATCATAGTGGCCCCGCAGGCCGGCGCAGATTTGCCGCTGCTCCGTGCCTAGATCGATTTTGAGTACGATGAGTTTGTCGGCGTTCGGGTGGTTATATGCCTCTACCACCTTGGCCACGCGCAACTGCACTTTGGCGAAATCCTCGAATGCGATGGTGTCAGTCGTTTCGGCCATGAGATTCACTCCTGCTTTCATGCCCATGATGACCTGGATCGTTGTGTCCTGGTCTTCGCCATTTGCAGATGGGGAGTGTATCGACAACGGGTGGGATCGTCGAGTCCGTGATTGTCGGCTTCCGCCTGAAGTCAAGTCATATGTGACAAAGTTTTCCCAGACCCTTATTACCAAAGCCCTCAATCGGGGCCTTTGTGGTTGCGTACTTGGCAACCTTATCAAGACGAGGGCGATGATACGTGGCCGTTTTCCTTTTTCTTGTCGTGTTGCGTTGGCCGACCGTTCGCCTGGGCGAAAACCTCGCGGTTCTTCCAGCCCCGATGTTCGAGTACATCAGTGTTATCATCCAGATTCCCTCCTCGATTGAGAGAAGTCCCTTGGTGCTGGCTGTCGGCATGGCGGCCACCGTCGTCGTCGCTGCGGTCCTTGTCGCCCGCTATCGCCAGATCAATGATTCACAACGGACGACCATCGTCGCAACCTGGCGGTCCTGCGGCGAGTTTCCGCCCGCGAGATCGATCGCACCCCGTTGTCGCCCATGTTGAACAAGAAGCCGTCCTCGACCCAGACCCAATGACACAGGGGGTTGTAGACCAGTAGCCCCTATAGCGCAATGAAGATGCAGTAGCCGCGGAGCCGTGCGCGTTCCGCAAACGCACCGGCGATCAGTGCGGGTGCGACAATCGCAAATTTCCCCTGAAACATGGCGAGCCCCGGTACCATGAGCAACACCAGTGTTGTGGAGGTCACTCAACTTGTCGGGTTGGTACAGATTTCTCGCGGTGCGCTATAGTTGTTCAGCGATGTACAACACGTTTCCGGTGTTTTGCATTTCTGTTTTGCAATTGCCGTGCCGCATCGTTTCGGTGCTCAGGACCTCGCCCGGTGCGCCAAACGTCAGCAGATGCCGATCTTTTGTAGCTCGGGGCTTCGACGAGCGATTGCGTCGGTCAAGTCATCGAGCGAATCAAAAAAGACGTCTACCCCAACTTGTTGCATGAACTTGGGAAATGTGGGGCCGGTTTTCATGCCGACCACTCGACACCCGGCTTCGCTTGCCGTGTAGGCAAACGTCACGGTGCCGGCCACCGCCAAAGTCGTACGATGCTCAACCGCCAATTCCTTGAGCACCGCCACCCGGCGACCGCGCTCCTGTGGCAAGATTCGCTTTTGTTCGAAGTACATCCACAGATCCAATCGATCCAGTGTTATGTTGATACCCTCACGGTTGGGGCAGAAGGTGGCTGCATGCAAGCTGCCCATCTCTTTCAGGATGCGGAGATTCTGGACTGCGTTGGGTGGGGCTTCATCAAGTGCCATCAATTCGGTGCTGTGCCTTTGTTCATCGCGGAGGCGCTGATACTCAGCCACTTGATGAGCTTTGGCTCGGCGAATCATCATCGCATCGGGTGAACCGGTACGCAGGAGGCGCCAGAATTCGTCGGGGGGTGGCCCCTGGAAACCCATTGCCGTCACGGCTGCTTCGTGTGCGGCCCAGTATCGGGGGCGGACGTCAATGACCGCCCCTTCGTATTCAATGATCGTATTGAGAGAAGCCATGGAGCAAGCGTAGAGCAAATGCCCGGCTGCGTCAAAGTGTCGTTTTCCATCGTGGTTTGTACTGTTTTGCGTAGGGACGCGCACAACGCTACGATATTACAGCGATCTCTTGATGAAAAAGGGTGACGCGTATGGCAGCACGACTTGGTACTCGAACGCTCTTTTCCAATCCCCGCCACAGTGGTGTGCGCGCGGTTATCACCGGCCAAGTGGGGGTCAACAAGAAACCGTTTATTGAACGCGTGGCCCAAATTGCCCGAGACCACGATAAGGATGTCACGGTCTGTCACGTCGGTGACATGATGTATGCTGAAGCGCCTGACGTCGTGCCGGGCCGAATCCTTGATTTGCCGCGTCCGCGACTGGATGCACTCCGGCGGTCGGTGTTCAAGGACATTCTTCGCGTGGCAGAGAAGTCCGAGAACTTGCTCGTCAATACCCACGCCACGTTCCGCTGGCGGCATGGGTTGTTTCCAGCTTTCGACCATGACCAGATGATGGAACTCGACGCCGACGGCTATTTCACGCTGGTGGATAACGTCGATTCGATTCACGAACGGTTGATGCGTGAACATGACATCGCGCACACGCTCAAGGACATCCTGGTGTGGCGCGAAGAAGAAATTCTTGGCACCGAGCTGATGGCTCGCGCGATTGCCGGCCATGGAGCGAGCCACGTGATCGCTCGCGGGGTCGAAACCGACACAGCCATGTCGGTTTATCGGCTTCTGTTTGAGCCGTATCGCCGGAAGGTCTACCCGTCGTTCCCCATGACGCATGTGATGAACATGCCGGAAGTGTTGGCTGAGATCGACACGTTTCGTGACACGCTGGCAGAGCATTTTATTACATTCGACCCAGGCGATCTGGACGAGAAGCGGCTCCTGTTTGAGGCAGGGGCAGCGACGCAGCGAGGCGAAAAGACTTTTAAGGTCAAAGTCAATGGACGGACCATGGCATTCCGTGTCGATGACGTGACGTCCGTCGCGGACGATATCGATGGGCAAATTTACGCTCGTGACTTCAAGCTGATCGACCAGTCGGACATGATTGTCAGTTATATCCCTGAGACGAAGGACGGCAAGCCGGGGCTCTCCAGCGGCGTGGAGCGTGAGCTTCAGCATGCTTATGAAATCACACACGAGGTCTATGTGATTTGGCGATCCAAGATCGAACCTTCTCCTTTCGTGACCAATACCGCGACCAGAGTTTTTGGCTCGATCAATGAAGCATTGCGGTTCTTTCAGGGCAAGGGATACATTAAAGATTACCAACTTCGTTTCGAGGGGCCATCGGAGCCACGTGAGCGTGGACGGTTTGGATAGGGGGGAGACGTTTCGTGCTCCATTCGATCAATTAATAATCGTTTGTATGGGAATTGGCCACCGATGACCCGAAACGAGCTTGCCGGTTGTATCGATCATACGCACCTCAAGCCTGAGGCCGAACGGTCGGCGATACGCAAGCTGTGTAATGAGGCCGCCGATTATGGCTTCGCCGCGGTTTGCGTGAATCCTATCTGGGTGGACTTCTGTGCTCACCTTCTGTCCGGCTCATCGGTTCGCGTGGCCAGCGTTGTCGGTTTTCCTCTTGGTGCGAGCCGAACGGCGACCAAGGTTGACGAAGCGCGACGCGCGATCGACGATGGCGCGACTGAACTCGACATGGTGATTCGTGTCGGTGATCTTATCGCAGATGATACCGGTATCGTTCGGGACGACATTGCGGCCGTCGTTGAGGTCGTTCATGCTGCGTCGCCGAGCCATTTTCTCAAGGTGATCCTCGAAACCGCCGTGTTGACGGAGCCACAGATCATCGCGGGTTGCCGATGTGCTGTCGAGGCCCGAGCCGACTATGTCAAGACGTCCACCGGTTTTCATGCCGCCGGTGGTGCCAGCGTCGAGGCTGTCCGGTTGCTTCACAAGCACGCCTCCCCCCTGAAAGTGAAAGCCGCTGGGGGCATCCGTAATCTTCAAACCGCCTGCGTCATGCTTCAGGCGGGGGCTTCCCGCCTTGGTTGCTCTGCCAGCGTCTCTATTCTCCGAGAACTCGACTGAGGGTCTATCTTAAAGGCCATTTCAACTCCCAAGTACGGAGCTTTCATGCTTTTTCTGGAACGACTATGTGCCCCATATACGGCATCAACCGGAATCTCTCCTTTGTCGAAATCCCAACGCAACGCGTCGCGTTTCTATCGATCTGCCTGACCACCCCCTGGAGAGTCAGTCGTGTGGCGTGAGCTCGGAGCCCTTTGGCATCTTCTCCGAGACACGATTGGGGAACTTCTTCATCATGAGCATGTGGTCCCGCAGGGGTCATCTGAATCGGCGTTACCGCGAAAAGCCCCGGGTAGAGCTGTCCAAATTTCTCGCCGGGGTCGCGCATCACGTTGTAGAAATCCATGCCCGGCAGCCCGCCGTGGCGAATAAATCAGTGATGTGCAGAATGTCGACCGGATCCTGCCCGGGCTCGATCATGCCGGGCCAATAGGCCATCGCTCAGTTGATTGCCAGTCTTGCGATGTCGGTACTCGCAAGGTTCTCAGATGTCTCAAAGCAGACAATAGGCATCGTGTTACTCTTTTGTTGCGATCGGGAAGCTAAGGTAGAACCGGGCCCATTGGCCAGGTTCGGCTTCCGCCCACACTCGTCCGCCATGTAGGCCGGCGATCTCCTTGCAAAGGAACAGCCCCAAACCGCTGCCGCGTTTTCCCTTTGTGTTATCGTTCTTGAGCCGGGAGAACTTCTTGAACAGCGCGTCCGCTTCCTTCGGTGTGAACCCGGCGCCTTCGTTCCAGACGCTTACCGTGACCTTCCCGTTTTCTGTATGCACTTCCAGCCGGGCTGATCCACGCTCGCGTCCGTATTTGGCTGCGTTGGTCAAGTAGTTGCTTACCGCAATGCGCATGAGTTCCGGGTCGGCTTGGGCGTCCAGTCCGGGTGGGCACACGACTGTAAGGTTAATCCCCCGGGAATCAAACAGCGGCTGCGTCTGCTGCACGCACGGATCAACCACCGCCGCCCGAAAGTCAATCGCGGACTTCGTTGCCACCAGCTCGCCTCGCTCGGCCCGCGAGAGATCCAGATAGTTCTTGACCATATCCTGCAATTCCTCGCTGCTGCGTCTGATCCGTTGCAGGAACGATGCCGTCTTCTCTGGGACGTCGCCGGTGTATCCGTTCACGACGACGTCGATCATGCTTTGAATCGCTGCCAATGGTGCTTTTAACTCGTGCGTAACGAAGCCAAGCGTCTCCATGTAGTTACGATTCACCCGTTCTAGCTTATCGTTGGTCTCGCCCAGTCTGGCGTTCTGTTCGCGCAGGCTTCGGTCGCGCTGCGAAATAGCACGCTGCATCTCACGGAAAACATGTGCCAGATGGTTGATTTCCGCATAGGAGCGACGCACGGCGACTTCACGATCCTCGTCGGCGCCGCCTCGCGCTATTGCAGATGCTGTTTCGCTGAGTTGTCTGATGGGCGAGGTAATCCGGTTGACGATGAAGATAGCCACCACTAAAGCCACGATTCCGGCCAAGATCGTCAATCCCAGCGATCTCGTGATCAGTCGCGTCCGTAGGGCAGCGTAAGGTGCTTCCAGCAATCCCACGTAGAGCATGCCAATAGGGCCACCGTCGGGATCATGTAGCGGCTCATACGCACTGAGATACCACGCATCAACAACCCATGCCCGATCCTGCCAAAGTTCACCTCTCTCCAGAACCGCTTTTTGCACCTGGGGTGAGACGTACGTTCCCACGGCCCGTCGCCGATCTGGTCCCAGCACGTTGGTTGCGACACGCACACCGCGGAGGAAGATCGTAACGGTTCCAAGCGGTTTGCCGGTGTGCAAGCGAGTGCCGAACGCGAGTTCCCGGAGCTCATCAACGAGTTCGAAGTTGAGATTGAGGGGGCGACCGCCGTAGAGGAGTGCTGCCACTCGTCCCGTGTGATCTCGTATGGGGTAAGCCGCCCACCACAACAAGGCGGATGTCGTGGGTGAAGCGCCATCGCCCCCCTCGGCTCTCACGACCAATGCATTCTGTAGCGCTGGGCCGCCTTCAATCTGAAGACGCTCCGGCTGCAGCAACACGGTTCCCCATGCGAGCTTCCCCCCGAGCGCGCGGCGCAGAACCGGGTCGGATCGCACGGGGACGTCCGATTTAAAATCGGGATAGCTCCCAGTGACGGGCCGTCCGCTTGCGTCACAGACATTGAGGATCACGAGACCCAATTCCTGCTTCAGCTGCTGAACGTGCGCCGGTAGGCTCTCGTCCGGCCAGGAGATCTCCTTCGCCAAGTCTGCAATGCGCTCAGCGAAGGACGTGAGGCGATCCTCGTAATGCGCGTGAACGGTCTTGAGGTCCTGATTGACACGCTCCTGTGCCTCGCGACGAACGCTTCCGCTGATACTCGCGACACCCAGGGCTCCCACGATGACCGTAGCCATTGTTCCAACCGCGAGCATTCCGCCGATAAGTGCAGTTCTAATTGACATCGTGTGCCCGATCTGGTCGAATCCTTCCGAGAACCGTTTCATCCTCAAGCCGGATACTCACCCTTGTAATCGTGACCCACTCCTGCCGAAGAGTCAAACCTTCTTGCCAGTTCCTCGGGCTTCGCCTAGCACAACGGGCGTGGATGGTCAAGCCTTCGCGGACATCGAAACGTACGGTCTGGAACGGTGGTTAGGTGAATTGGCGAAGAAGGTCAGGGAGAATGCGTATCGACCGTAACCGGTCCGTCGGGTGTGGATTCCCAAGCCCAACGGCAACGGCCCTTGGGGATCCCGACGGTGAAAGATTGCGTGGTCCAAATGGCAGCCGTGTTGGTCCTGGAGCCAATCTGCTAGAATAAGGCAAGTTGCCTTTTTGTGTAGCGGCTCCGAGAATAAATAACGCTTAAAAAGAAAGGCTTTTCATCTACGCATAACGCTACGAAATAGATCGTTTTAGTGGTTTGTGTTGTAGGTTATTGGGTGTGTTTTCCGGGGGGGGCGTTTCAGGTCTGTTGGGTCTTGGCCATCCCTGGCTTGCGTGTACGTGTTGATTTGATCGTTTGCGCTGGCTGAGTTGGTGAAGTGTTTAGAAGCGACCGGGTAGCCCGTTACGCACGGCAGTGATGTGTGAGTAGGTTATGGCAGATGTAACCCAGTTGCTCGATAGTGCAAAACGTGGCGACCGTCACGCGGCGAATGAGCTGCTGGCTGCTGTTTATGCTGAGTTACGGCATCTTGCCGCCTGCAAGCTCGCGCGTGAGCGCCCCGGACAGACGCTTCAGGCGACGGCGTTGGTTCACGATGCTTATCTTCGCCTGTTGGGGCAAGAGTCCGCCGACTGGGAGAACCGCCAACATTTCTTTGCCGCTGCGGCTGAAGCCATGCGGCGTATCCTGGTCGAAACGGCACGTCGGAAGGCACGCGTCAAGCATGGCGGCGATCTTCGTCGCGTTGAACTCGATGCCATCAGTCCCGCGGTGTTGCCGGAAGCGATTGATTTGGTTGCCTTGGATGAGGCCCTCACACGGTTATCGGAAATCGATCCCGTCAAGGCTAAACTCGTTACCCTGCGGTACTTCGGGGGGTTGACGGTTGTCCAAGCGAGCGAAACGCTGGGTGTTTCCAGAGCGACGGCGAATCGCTATTGGACGTTTGCCCGGGCTTGGCTCTACCACGAGGTCTCCAAAGGCGACCATCGTCAGTAGATATTCGCCTGGCCTGAGGCGCGCGGCGTCCCAGTATCGCATTATCAGGAAGGGGGGTGCCGACGATAGCGTGCCTGGAGCGTTTATGGATCGCGTTCAATACGAGAAAGCTGAGGAAGTTTTTACCCTTGCCCTGCAGAAGCCCTCTGCGTCGGACCGCGCCCATTTCTTGGATAAGGCCTGTAAGGACGACCCTTCGTTAGGTGCGTATGTTGGGACATTGCTAAAGGCACACGCTGAGGCGGGAACGTTTTTGGATGTGCCTGTCGCTGAAGTGGGGGATCTGGAGGTCAATCCACCTGAGCTTGAAGCGAAGGGTATGGAGATCGGCCCCTACAAGATTTGTGAACCGATCGGCGAGGGGGGATTTGGGGTCGTTTATCTGGCTGAGCAGGAAGAACCGGTACGGCGCAAGGTCGCATTGAAGATTATCAAACCCGGTATGGATACCAAGCAGGTCGTGACCCGTTTCGAAATGGAACGGCAAGCACTTGCCTTGATGGATCATCCCAGTATCGCGAAAGTTTTTGATGCGGGTGCCACCACAACAGGCCGACCCTATTTCGTGATGGAACTCGTCCAAGGTATTCCTATTACGGACTACTGCCGCCAAGCGAAATTGTCCGTCCCTCAACGGTTGAAGCTGTTTGTAGACATATGCCATGCGGTTCAGCACGCTCATCAAAAAAGGTGGTCCTTCCGGAATCTTCGTGGGTAACCGTTCCCTGACGCACTTTTCGCCCCCTCAGCACCCCGGCTTTCTGTGAGGGCATTGAGGGGGCGAAAAATGCTGGGGATCATCGCGGGTGAAGGTCGAGGCCGCCACAGAAGAAGTAGATCGCCAGCTTGAAG
>Ga0180434_10005161_pt1 | contig 15559 bp, 11 predicted proteins | sample SS_ome_7_FD_132453 | JGI IMG/M metagenome (GOLD analysis project Ga0180434, IMG submission 132453) | Hypersaline lake sediment archaeal communities from the Salton Sea, California, USA - SS_1_D_2 metaG | ecosystem: Environmental > Aquatic > Non-marine Saline and Alkaline > Hypersaline >...
GGGGAAGCTTGGAGAACGAAGTAAACCATAGTTGGTTTGCGAGTTCGAAAGCAATGCCTAGCTTCAAAAGATGGTGCTTGAGTGTGTCAATCTAAATTGAATCGACTATAGTACCTCGTCGCCCATGATAGGCAGTACTCAATGTTTAGAGGATGTTGATTAATCAATCACAACAAAATCGCGGATCAGTAGCTGAATGCTGCTCTTATTATGAAAACGATTAATCTGCGGCGTATAGGCAATCTTTAATTTCAGCTTTTTCCTCATCAATTCTGTCCGTCTATGCGCCATCCCAAAAGCAATTCCCTCTAACATACGATCCTCTTGCTCTAAGTAGAGTTTGAGGTGTGATTGACTGATGATTTTTGGGGCCCATGCTTGCATTGCTTCACAGTAGAGGATCGGTTGCATGTTTTCGTTGCCGTAGGGCTCAAAGAGCTCTAAGGATGAGAGGAGGTCGTAATTGAGCTCTGTAAAATCTGCGTGGGCATCAAGATAGAGTTTGGAGACAATATCTTGCTCTTTTAGAGACGAATTGGCAGCATGGATAAAGCGCTTTTTAAATTTTTCAATCGAGTCTTCGTGAATTGTTAAACCTGCCGCAAAATCATGCCCTCCATAATTGAGCAAGAGATCCGAACATTTTTTTAGCGCTGGCAAAAGAGGGAATTCCCGAATGGTGCGCATTGAGCCCTTGCCCACCTGATTGTCGATTGCAATCAGGCAAGTGGGACGGTTGTACTGTTTGGCAATGCGGGCGGAAATGATTGGAATTACGCCGGGATGCCACTTGTCAGAACTAAGGATGATCGCTTTGTTTTTGAAAATCTCAGGGTTTGTTTTGAGCTGCTTTTCAACATCTACAGCAACCTTTTGCTCCACTTTTTGACGCTGAATGTTGAACAGGTCGAGCTCTTTTGCCAACGCTTGCGCCTTTTCTTCGTTGCGTACAAGCAGAAGCTCTACACCTTTACGAGGATCTGCAATGCGCCCCAGGCTATTGAGACGAGGGGCAACTTTTGAGGCTACATCAGTGGTAGAAATTTCAGAGCGATCAAAGCCACAAATTTCAAACAATTTGACCAGACCCACGCGTCTTGTTTTGCGCAATTGCTGCAGGCCATAGCGCACCAAGATACGATTTTCATCCAGCAGCACGCCCATATCGGCAATGGTGCCCAAAGCCACAAGATCTAGATAAACCTTTAAATCTACCTTTTTGGGGGAGATCTTCTTTTTTGAGACCAGATGGTTGGTGGTGCCATGGGCCAATTTAAAGGCGACGCCTACACCCGTAAGTTCTCGATTGGGGTAGGTTTGGTTGTGGAGTTTGGGATTTAGGGTTGCGATGCAGTTAGGAATTTTATCGGTCGGCTCGTGGTGATCTGTTACGATGACATCGATATTTTCTTGGGTAATCTTTTGGATCTCTTTGGCAGCCGTGACTCCGCAGTCCACTGTAATCAGGAGCGAGGCTTTGATCTCTTTGGCGTACTTTAGGGCATCGAAGTAGAGCTCTTTTCTTTGTACGTTGTGGTTGGGTACATAAAAGTCTACTTTGGCTCCAATACACTTTAAAAACTCTGCCAGTAGGGCGCAGCCTGTCATGCCATCGACATCATTATCACCGTAGATGAGAATCATCTCGCCAGTATCAATGGCTTTGCAAATACGCTCGACTGCCTTGGTCATATCTAGAAAGAGGTTGGGCTCAATGAGATCAGGCAGCTGGGAGTAGAGATAGTGGTGGATTTTCTCGAGGGAGTCGAAGCCACGCGAGACAAGTATTTGAGCTGTAATAGGATGGATCGAAAATTCTTTTATAATTCGATCAATCCATTGGGGATCGTTTTTGGGTAAAACCCAAATCGGCTGAGCGGGGGTTGGCAGGTCCATAAAAAATCATAATTCTCCTTAGGAGCAAACATACCACTCCCCGCTAACTAATGCTACAATTATTCTTTCGGCAAGAAGATTGACCTGCTTTTTATCGAGTAGCCACAACGGGCAGATTCTTGCCCATTAAAGAGAGGCAACATTTTTGGGATTTTTTCTCCAATTGGCCAATCCCGAGCGAAGATAGTATAGTCATATAGCAAGCTCGAGATCGGACAAGTGGAGGGGGAAAAGGTTCAAAAAGCTAACAAAGCTACTTGGTTACCACACCCTCTTTTTCTACTTTTTTGTTGTGGAAGTAGAGGAGCGTCGGCGCCGCAATAAAGAGCGAGGAGAAGGTTCCGATTAGGACACCCAAGAACATAATCAACGAGAAGTTGAAAATCGCCTTACCACCTAACAAGACAAGCGCCACCAAAACAACCAACGTCGTCGTCGACGTCATAATCGTACGACTCAACGTCGTATTGAGCGCCTGGTTGATTACCTCGCGGAATGTCTTCTTACGATTCACCTTGATATCCTCTCGAATACGGTCAAAAATAATAATTGTATCATTGAGCGAATAACCCACAATCGTCATAAGCGCCGCAATTACCTCCAAATCAATTTGGATGCCGCCCATAAATAGATGCAAAATTGCTAAAATCGCAAGCGTCACCAAAAGGTCATGCGCAAGCGCAAGCGTTGCACTAATCGCATACTTAAACTCAAAGCGGAATGTCACATAGATTAAAATCGCAAGTAGGGCCAGCCCAAGCCCAATGATGGCCTGATTGCGCATGACATCCGACAGCTGCCCACTAACCTGTGTCCAATACAAATCCAAATCGACAAGCGATGAGGGGTTAACTACCAAATTGCCAGCCTCTAGCGCCTGCACAATCCAGACAATACGTTGGTTGGTCTCATACCCAAATAGGGGGTTTTCAACCGGATCCTGTTCGCCAATAAGGTAAAAAGGCTCGCCCGCTTGATCCATCTGCTTGGCAAGTTGGATACGAAGCTGATAGGGCTTGTTGAGCTGCTGGATATGAATCTGGTTGGCTGTGGCACCAGCTTCAACCAGCGCCTTCTCTGCACGCACCTTGTAGTCCCCAGCTCCTTGCTCCTGCAAGTCAACTGTTAAAGAGTACCCACCTGTGAAATCCATCCCAAAGATCGACTGGCGATCCTTAATAAAGGCAAAGGTGCCCAATGCAAAAATAATTAAGGCTACAGAAAAGGCAATCTTTGCCTTGGATAAAAAGTTCACGTGGATGTTGCTAAAGAGATTCATCATCTTGAGCGATTTACGTTTAGGATTTTGCACCCAATATGAAAAGAAGGTGCGTGTCATAAACAAGGAGGTAAACATCGAAGAGACAATACCAATAATCAATGTGAGGGCAAATCCCTTAATAGGTCCAGAGTCAAAGTTTAACAATATGATCGCTGCGATAATCGTTGTTAAATTGGAGTCGACAATGGCTGTAAATGCCTTGCGATATCCCGCCATAATTGCTGAGGGGAGTCGGCCAGAAATTGAAAATTCTTCGCGGATACGTTCAAAGACAAGCACGTTGGCATCGACAGACATCCCGACTGCCAAGATAATACCAGCAATGCCTGGAAGCGTGAGTGCCGCCCCAAGATTTTGCAGAACAGCCCAAATGATCAAAAGATTAAAGAGGACCGCACACACAGCTACAATACCAGCAAAGCGATAATAGCCAACCATGACCACAACCACTAAACAGATGCCAATCAAACCGGCCAAGATTCCTTGCTTGCGCTGGCGCTCTCCAAGGTCTGGACTCACGTTTTCCTCCGAAAGAATTTCAGGAGTAAAGCTTAAAGAGCCTGCCTTTAGGTCGGCTGCTAGCATATTGACTTCGCGTTGGGTAAAGTGGCCCGTAATGCTTGCACTCTCTCTAAGCGCAGAGTTAAGCGTCGGAGCACTCACAATACGCCCATTGAGCACCACCGCCATACGCCACCCTTGTCCTTTAGAAAGCTCCGCTTTGGGGGTGTCTGCAATTTTGTCTTCTGAAAACTGTGATGTCCATATAAAAAATTGGTCGCGTGGATTGCTCTTTTGCCCCAAACGATTGACCTGAGAGCCACTTACACTAAAGTGCAACATATTACCCTTAGAAGGATCATACGCAGTCTGTACATCCGTTAAGTTTGCACCCTCGAGAGCAAAGTTATGAAAGACAATCAAAAGAGGATTTGTTTGTCCCTGCCAATCAGTGAAGTCTGCTCCCTTAAATGGTACAACCTGAGAAATTTGGTCATTAAAGGTATTGGAGCGTGGTGTCACCTTGGGATTGGCAATACGTAGTCCATTTGCATACAATAATTTTGCGTGGCTACTTAAGGGCGAAAACTCTTCTGGTTTTTCAGGGTTGCCGCCTAAATGCTGCCATGCAATTAAGTTAAGATTTTCAAAATCTGTGCGGTTAGTGATCACAGCCTCGCTCCAGACATCCTCTAAAAAGGTGCTTACAGCTTCGGCAAGCTCTGGATTGTTGGGTGTAAATTTTTCGTTGACGATATGGAAATACATCGCAGAGGCTTTGATAAGCTCCGAGGCAGAGAGCCCTTGAGAGCCTGGGAAATCTACGGCAATCGTGTTGTTTTCTGTGCGGATGGCAACTTCAGAGAGGCCTAAGCGGTTGACTCGTTGGTAGAGCTCGTTGACAGCGGCACGCAGATCCTCTGGATCTGTGATAGGCTGGTTGTTTTGATCCTTTAGACCAATGCGTACAGTCTTTCCGCCGGATAGATCAAGGCCCCACTTTAGGATTTTATTGTTATCCCCTCGAAAGTACTTCTTGAAGGAGAGTGCAAAGTTGCTAAGTAGAGCATTGGTTGTCGGCTTGGGGACATCATACTTGGCTTTAGGATTGAGACTAACTCTTGTTTGCTGGTAGCTATCCTTCCATTTAAGGAGATCTTCGTGGATCTGATCTTCGATCTTATTGTGTGTTAAAAGGCGCTGTTCGTTGTCTGTAAACTCGAGTACAGCTACCTTCTTGTCGCCCTTGACAGAGAAGTTTTCGCGGGTGGCTGCCAATAGGTAGGAATAAAAATCATCTAACTCAAAAACATAATCATTTTTGTATGCATTGGGCAAATTTGATCCCTGTCCAAAGTAGCCAATAAATCCAATTTCGCGCATCGATTGCTTTAGATTTTGAAACTCTTGGTTAAATTGTGCTTTGGCCTGTTCATCACTTGCAGATTTGTACTTCTCGGAGATCTCTTTTAGATTGCGGCAAATAACATAGATAGAACTATTTCTAAATCCAGCTTCCGGATTTTCCTCTAGAATAGGTGCATAGAGTACGCACCCTAGCTTTTCACTACTTGGATCTGTACCCTCCTTTGCAATCACTGGGTACTCAGAGAGCAACAAGTCATTGGTTTTAGGATCCCAGCTTGTCGTGAGAAAGTGGGAAACATTGGCCATCTCTAGTTTGGCCAACTCTCGAAGATCCAATGTAAGCAAGGAGCTACTGTTGGTAATTTGGTTTAGCTCGATCACAAAATTGGAAAGGGAGGGGTTAATGCTCTCATCAGAACCTTGTGAGGCCCGTGCAATTTCGCTGTAAAGCAGCTGGTTGAGCTTTTCTACCTCAATCGCACGCAGCTCGTTGGTGATGGGCTGATTGCGCACCTCGGCTACATCCTCGTGTAGGACAATTTCGATCTCATCGTGATTCCAGTCAATGTTGAGGCGCGACACAAAGGGGTTGCGGCTACCAATTTCGATCGTCTGAATCTTTTCAGGGCCCATTGCGCTGCTGCTCAGTTTTTCGAGTAGCTGCTGGTGCGTTAATGGTTGCAAGCCACTTTCAAAGGTAGAGCGATTGCGCGCTACAATGGCGACTGCACCATCTACAATATTTTTTTGGCTCTCTAGGTTCTCTAACAGTTGTTGCTTACTAGAGTCTAAAAATTGTCCTTGGTTTTGGAGCTCCTGTCTCTCTTTTTTGATCTGATCAATGCGCGTACCAAAAAGAGTTTTTAGAGAATCCAGCCCGGAGGCAAGCTTTGCAATCAGTGCGCCGCGCCCAATTTTTTCGCTATCTATCTGAGAAAAATTTGCATAATAACGGTTTGCAATGGCACTTTTATCTCCAAAAGCACGCTCCACCTCTACTATTTTTCTGGCAATGCGTAAAAGTTGCTCTTTCTCTTTTTCGCTTGCAAAAGTGGCACTGCTATTATGAATAAATTGTGCATAGGGGCTCTCTCCTGCAAAGGTGAGCGCTACAAAGGAAGCTCTTTCATTGACGAGTGCGCGATATTCTTGCGATAGCTTTCCATCTACCTCTTTAGGGACAAAATTGAACAAAGAGCTATTGTCTTTAGGGTCTAAGTGCAACCCAATTCGCCGCTGCACATGGACGCTTGTTTTAGTATCACTTTGTGCCAGTTGACCGGGGGAGAGTTGGGCCGGCACAAAGGGAATCAAGGCACCCGCGCGTCCCAAGGTGTTTCTAAAAAATTCCGCCTCTTTTTCCGTCTTAAAGACTACCTGAGCGTTTTTTGGATTTTCTTTGTCTATAAAAATTTTGGTTGGCTTTAGCCCTAAATTTTTAGATTGCGCCTTAAGCCACGAAAGAGTGGATCCTTCTAGCTCATTGACTCGTTTGACAATCCCAGAGGCTACCTTTTCGGCGCTTTTTTCATTGACAGGGGATTTTAAGGGGCGTGCGTAGTAAAACACTGTGGGTAGGATGTTGTAAAAAGTAAGTACAACAACCGCTAAAATAAGAAATGTCTGCCAACGTTTTTGTTTTTCCATGAAAAAAGACCTATGTAAACTCCGGTGAGGTGAGGATATCATTACCAAGCCGAATCTGTCAATATTGCTGTAAAAATCGATTTGGTGTATCCTTTTCTATACTTTGTAATAAATACTTTACGCATGTCAAAAGAGTCCCTATGTTGCCAGCGAGATTGGTCAACTGATAGCCATTTTTCTCCTGAGCAACTTGCCTCCCTAAATTTTGAAAAGGTTCCGCATCACGTTGCCATTATTATGGATGGAAATCGCCGCTGGGCCCGCAAACAAAGTGGCATGGGAGTTGTAGATGCTTTGGGAGGGCACTGGGCAGGAGCTCGTGCCTTAACGGCCACTGTCTCCGCCGCCCAGGAATTAGCTATTAAAGTTTTAACGGTTTGGGCTTTTTCAACCGAAAATTGGGGGCGCAAACAGATTGAAATCGATCTGTTAATGCGTATTTTCGAGGTTTATCTACGAGATAATCGAGAGCGCATGATCGAAGAGGGAGTTCGTTTTCATGTCATTGGTGATTTGACTCCCATCTCTGCAAAGTTAAGAAATGCAATTGAGCGGACTACAGAGGAGACCAGTGGCGGCAGAGCTCTTGATTTTGTGATTGGGTTTAATTATGGGGGGCGAGACGACATAAAAAGGGCCGTTGTGCGCCTTGCAAAAGATGTACAGGCCAATGAACTACAATTGGATGAAATTAACGAGCGCAAGATCGCTACTTACTTGGATACAGCGAGGTGGCCCGACCCCGATTTGTTGATTCGGACAAGTGCAGAACAGAGAGTAAGTAATTTTTTGCTATGGCAAATTGCCTACAGTGAGCTATATACAACTCATGTATTGTGGCCAGATTTTCAGCCGGCGCATTTACTACAAGCAGTTTTAAGTTATCAAAAGCGGCAAAGGCGCATGGGTAGATGATGAAACCAAAGCAAAAAAGAAAAAAAAGTAGTGATTTGGCAATGCGTACATTGATGTACAGTGTGATTACGATTGCTTTGATCCTTTTGATTGGACTGGCGCTGCATCCCCTGTTTCGTTGGGTCTTTACTCTAACCGTGAGTGTTATTTCGGCTACAGCTCTTTGGGAATACTACCAACTTGTAAAGAAAAAGGAGTTGCACCCAGCGGTTTCGTTGGGGGTTACAAGCGCTGTATTGTATGTGGTGGCTGTCTTTTTTAAAATGCAGGGGCCATATCCCCATTTTAATTCATTTATCCACCATTTACCCGAGGTGGTGATGGGGCTTGCCTTTTTTGCCTGCTTTGTTTTTTACACTTTTCGAGCCCACTCTCCAATTTTAAATATTTCAACAACCTTTTTGGGCATTGTCTACATTGGGGTTCCTTTGGGGTTGGTTGTTCGCATTATGTATTTTTTTACATTTGCAGGACAAACTGATGTTCATTATGAAGGGATTTGGTGGATTGGCTACTTAATTTTGGTAACCAAAAGTGCTGATATGGGTGGCTATTTTGTGGGCCGCTTTTTTGGCAGAAAAAAATTGGCGCACCGGTTAAGTCCTAATAAAACGTATGAGGGTGCCATAGGGGGGCTCATTAGTGCGATTTGTGTGAGCTTGTTGATTACTTGGATTGGAAAGAGTTTTGGCTCTGTTTTTGTGCAATTTACCTACATTCAGGCTACTTGGCTAGGCGCTTTGGTGGGAGTATTGGGGCAAATTGGAGATTTGGCCGAGTCGCTTTTGAAGCGCGATGCGTGTGTCAAGGATAGCAATCAGATTCCGGGGATTGGCGGGATGTTGGATATGGTTGATTCGCTTCTATTAACAGCTCCTGTTGTATACATATTCTTGCGCATTCTATATACTTAGCTGGAGTGAATGGAGTAAATTATGATTATTACAATTGATGGCCTATCGGCTACAGGAAAAACAACGGTTGCGCGTTTAGTAGCACAAAAGTTGGGTTGGCACTATTTTGATACAGGTGCGATGTACCGAGCTGTTACCTATGCTCTTTTGCAACAAAAAATTTCTTTGGGTGAATCTGAAAAATTAAAAGAGTTATTGGATAATTTTAAGTTTGAAGTGCGCTCAGAGGATAGTAAGGTGCGCTATTTTGTCGACAGCGAGGAGGTAACCAAGCTCATCCGTACTCCAGAGGTCAATAAAAAGGTCTCTGAGGTTTCAGCCGAGCCTGCTGTGCGTGAGCTTTTGGTGGCCTTGCAGCGTGATTTTGGTAAGTCTAAAAAGGCAGTCTTTGAGGGGCGCGATATGGGCACCACGGTCTTTCCTGAGGCAGAGGTTAAAGTTTTTCTTACTGCACGCTCCACAGTGCGCGCAGAGCGCCGCTACAAGGAGCTTAAAGATAGCTTTCCGGATGCTTCGGAAAAAGAGGTTTTGGACAATCTTTTACACAGAGATGACTTTGATGCAAGTCGCAAAACCTCGCCATTAAAACAGGCAGATGATGCGCATCTAATAGATACCTCTGATGTTACCTTAGACGAGGTTGTCGAACATATTTTGTCACTCGTTTCACGCAAAGGATAGGGTTTATCAGTGGTTCGTCTATTTTGTATTTTTTGGGTGGCAATATTTGCCAAACTTTTTTATCGACACAAGGTTTACGGCAAAGAGCATGTGCCGCGCTCTTCTGCCATTATTGCCTCCAACCACTGCTCTTTTTTAGATCCGCCACTGATTGGTATCTCTTCGCCTATTGAGGTCCACTTTTTAGCACGGGCAACCCTATTTAAGCGCCCTGCCTTTGCTTGGTTGATTCGTCAGCTAAATACTCACCCTGTGGCCCCAGGAAAAGAAAATGTGCAAACCTTTCGGATGATTACCAAGCTGATTGCCAAGGGGGAAAGGGTGGTCTTGTTTCCCGAGGGAAGGCGCTCTCAAACAGGCGAGCTTTTAAAGGGGCAGCTGGGTATTGGTATGTTGGTGATGCGATCAAAAGCGGTTGTGGTACCTACCTACACGCACGGTACATTTCCTATATGGAGTCGTGGGCGCCGTTTTCCAAAGTTGTTTGGACAGCGCACAGCGGTTGTTTTTGGAACTCCTTTACACTTTTCAAATATCGACTTGCAAGACAAAAAAAAGAGTCAGCAGGAGATTGCAGAGACAATTATGGAAACCATTGGCAACTTAAAGTCATGGTATTTGGCGGGAGCTAAGGGGACACCACCTTGATAAAATTGATTCATGCTCTATTTTTAGAGGCAGCAACCAAAGCATTTGAAGGGGCAGAAATTGCTCCTGAAACGATAGAGATTACTTTGGCAACGCAAGAGAAGTTTGGCCATTATCAGTGCAATAGTGCGATGCGTTTGGCAAAGATTTTGCATAAAAACCCTCGAGAGATCGCCCAGCAGATGGTTTTACATCTTGATCAGGCGATTTTCCAGGAGGTGTCGGTTGAGGGGCCAGGCTTTATCAATCTTACACTTTCTGCCTCCTACTTATCTGAGAGGCTTAATTTGATCCTACGCGATCCTCGGCTTGGAGTTGTCTCAGAGCACAAAGGACGGCGCTATATTGTAGATTTTTCATCTCCAAACATCGCCAAGGAGATGCATGTGGGCCATTTACGCTCCACAATTATTGGCGATAGCATAGCAAGGCTCTTTGAGTTTTTGCAGGCCGATGTTGTCCGTTTGAACCATGTGGGGGATTGGGGGACAGCGTTTGGGATGTTGATCGCCTATTTGAGGCAATCTGAGCCTGAGGTGATTGCAAGAAAAAAGCAGGTGGATCTGCCCACACTCATGCAATTTTATCGGGCGTCAAAAGCGCGTTTTGACGAGGATGAGGCCTTTAAACAAGAGGCTCGTCAGTCGGTTGTTGCTCTGCAGGCCGGGGATCAGCAGGCTTTAGCTGCGTGGGAGATGATCTGTGAGATTTCGAGAAGTGCCTACAAAGAGGTCTACTCTTTGCTTGATATTCGCATTGAAGAGCGGGGCGAATCTTTTTATAACCCAATGCTCTCGGATATTGTTGCTGATTTAGAGGAAAAGGGGCTGGTAACTCTTTCAGAGGGTGCTAAGTGCATTTTTCATGAGGGGATCAAAATCCCCTTAATGTTGCAAAAAAGCGATGGGGGATTCAACTACGACACCACAGATATGGCGGCGATGGTGCACCGTATTAATGAGGAAAAAGCAGAGCGCATCATGATTTTGACAGATGCGGGGCAAGCGCTGCACTTTGAGCTGGTTGAAAAGACAGCAATTGCTGCGGGCTACTTGGATCCTGCCAAGGTGCGCTTTGACCACATAACCTTTGGGGTGGTTTTGGGCACAGATGGCAAGAAATTTCGCACTCGCTCGGGGCACGTGGAGCGCCTGATGGATCTACTGACTGGTGCGGTGGATGCGGCTCGAAAAATTTTGGTGGAGCGAGAGGGAGCCCTTTCTGAAAAAGAGCTTAGCGAGCACGCAGAAATTTTAGGGATTGATGCGGTAAAATACTCCGACTTATCGTGCAACCGCAAAAGTGATTACGTTTTTAGTTATGAGCGTATGTTGCGTTTTGAGGGCAACACAGCGGCCTTTATCTTGTACTCTTATGTGCGCATTATCTCGATTAAGCGCAAAATCGAGGGGCTCGATATGCAAGAGCTCTACAAAAGCAGCTTGATTTCCCTGGAACATCCATCTGAGGTGAGTTTGGGTTTGCACCTGTTGCGTTTTTCAGATGTATTGGAGCAGATGGCGCAGGATCTACTGCCTAATTATTTAACTGATTATCTTTACATGTTGGCGCAAAAGTTCAATCAATTTTTTAGGGATTGCCGTGTGCAAGGGGATGCTAGGCAAAATGAGCGCTTGTTGCTTTGTGAGTTGGCAGCCCGGACGCTTGAGCAAGGCCTTTCAATATTAGGCCTCAAAACCCTCGACCGCATGTAAGTTAAATGACTATAGGTTCGCTCTTATCGCACAATTTTTCTTTTCTACTGTAAAACAAAATTGCGTGTCAAAATTAACTAAGAGGTTGCTAGCTTGCTCTCTTATGATGTTTCTATATTTTAATTGCCCAGCACCATTTAGTTCTCTTAGATCAGCGGCAACAAAATAAATGGCACTACGGAGCCGAACCTGTAATGTTTGAGGCACTTGGTCTGTGCTAGAAATTACTAGAGCACCATGCATCGAAACCTCTTGCATGATTTTTACCCATTCATGCAATGGCCCATACGGGGGATTCGCTGTAGTAGGTTGAATAGTGAGTGACGACATAAAATTCCTTAATCTTCAGTGATGATACGTCCTAGATAAAAAATTCTCAACCGAATTCACTGTTATAGTCGTTTAAGTTTAAAATTTCCTGTTTAGAAATCAGAGTTCAAAGATATAGTCGATTCAATTTAGAGTGACACACTCAAGCACCATCTTTTAAAGCTAGGCATTGCTTTCGAACTTGTAAACCAGTAATGGTTTATAAGTTCGAAGACAAAGCTTATCGAAGAAATATGGTTTCTAAACAGGAAATTTTAAACTTAAACGACTATATCTAGGAGGCTTCCAATCTCTACCGGTTGGTGTCTTGCCGGTGAGTATCCACCGGTTCACTGCAGCAATGTCTGGGTCGTTGTCCTTATCTTCGTTCAGATATTTAGAAATCTTAGGCCACTTGAGCGTAGGGCGGTAGTCTTCTTGATGACCAATTAGTACAATATACAACCAATCGCTGATTCTGTGATCGGCGTGCACCTCTTGCGCAACAGCAAGACAATATTTGTTTTCTTGCACTTGCTCGATAGATGCTAAGAATTCTGCGTTCTGATGCGCTTTTTCTTGAGAAGGGTGTTCTTGACTTAGGTAGCAAAGCAAGGTCGCCAGCAGCTTTGGTCCAAGCTTTGGTATGTGATTCAGGAGCTTTTTACCTAAAGAGCTATCTGCAAGACAAAGTTTTTTTGGGCATTGATTAATTTTTCTTTGGAAAGAATAGGCAATAAGAAGAGCCGTTAGTCCACAAGTGCTTCCTACTATAAGAGGGGTAATAACAAAACCAGAGTCATTTAGCTCTTTTCCTGCTGCAACGGCACTTAAGGCAAATCCAGCTCCTAGAAGAAAAATTGCAAGAGCTGTGAATAAAAGGTAATTTCTTCTCTCTAGCTCTTTTCTTGACGGGTCGAATACGTAGGACAAACGGGTGGGGTCGCTTACATTTTTATACAGATTACCCTGCAATGGGTATCCACCTCTCGTTTCTAAAGGGAGTTTGTTGAATCGCTCTCTAACAGAAAGTACTTCTGGATCTATTCGATCTGCAGGTATCATATATAACTAATATTAAATTATTTATATATCATATCATAGTATATGATTTAAAAAAAACAAACACTAAAAACTGTTTTATATATTTAATAAGGCGATATTGTTGATTTTACTCTCGGGAGCCACAATTTTCGTCGCTTTTGTGATTTTAAATTGCGTTTCTCTCGGAGCTTTTGTAATCTCTTTAAGCATATTACAAGCCAAAGTGTGGCACTTGCCCACATTGGCCGGTGGAGCTGTAATCGCTGGTTTAAATGTTGGTGCATGGATGTGACTGTCGGATGGTAATACCATAAGATACCTCGCTGTTTTTCTTAAAGATACCCTCTATCTAAACGAATAGTCAAATTAATTTTACAATAAAAAGAGTTATGACCCCCTGGCAAACTATCTACAAAAACAACATCAAAACAAGTAAGCAACTCATTGAATTTCTTGGACTTGATAATGCCTGCGCTCAAACTATTCTGCAGAAATCCTCTTTTGCCCTCAACCTGCCCAAAAGGCTAGCTAAAAAAATAGATGTCAAAAACATATTATCAGACCCAATCTTTTTGCAATTTGTTCCACAAGTGCAGGAAAATCACAAAAAGGCCAACTTTTCCAATGATCCAGTGGGGGAGATGCAAATCAAAAGCTCCGCTGCTCCCAGGCTGCTTGTCAAGTATTGCAAACGAGCTTTACTTACGACAACGCAGGCGTGTGCCATGCATTGCAGGTATTGCTTTCGGCGAGAATATGATTATTCAGCACCCAAAGGCTTTTCTGCAGAAATAGCACAGATTAAAGAGGATCCTTCTCTAAAAGAGGTGATTTTGAGTGGAGGAGATCCGCTTTCTCTGCCCAACCATACCTTGAAGTCCTTAATAGATGATCTTAGCTCGATTGCACATCTCACGCGCTTGCGTTTTCATACGCGCTTTGCGATTGGCATTCCTGAGCGCATAGATTCTGCTTTTTTACAAATTTTAGAGCAGACACGCCTAAAGGTTTGGTTTGTAATCCACCTGAATCATCCGGTAGAGTTAGATGCAGATGTGATCGCAGCGCTTGCAAAGGTGCAGAAACTGGGGATTTGCGTACTCAATCAAGCTGTTTTGCTCAAAGGGGTGAATGATTCGATAGAGGTGCTAGAAGAACTTGCTGAAAAACTCATTGATGCGGGTATTTTGCCCTATTATTTGCACCAATTGGACAGGGTACAGGGGGCTGCCCATTTTGAGGTTGATCCTGCTCGAGGGGTGGAACTTATCGAGCAATTGCGCACAAAAACCTCTGGTTTTGGGGTCTTTAAGTATGTACAAGAGGTTGCCGCCAAAGCCAGCAAATTACCGATTTTTAAACTTTAACCATTTTTTTTGGGGTAAGAGGCTCTTCGGTTTTGGCTGCAACACGCTCCACTTTGGCGCCAATTTTCTGCAATTTGTTCACCAAATCTTCGTAGCCACGCTCTAAAAAGGGGACTCCAGAAATCGAACTTGTCCCCTTAGCAATTAAAGCTGCCATCACGTAGGCAAAGCCTGCTCGTAGGTCCGGAATTGTAATATCAATTGCTTGCAGCTGGCAAATTCCCTTGATGATCGCGCTATGTTCGTAATTATGAGTCGCATTGCGGCATTTTTTGCCGCCCAAACATTGCTTAAATAGAGCAATATCGGCTCCCATTTTTTTTAGAGCATGAGTATACCCAAAACGATTTTCGTAGACCGTCTCATGCATCACCGAAACCCCCTCTGCCTGAGTTAATAAAACGGCATAAGGCTGCTGCCAATCGGTCATAAAGCCTGGATGCACATCAGTTTCAATTTGCACGCCCCCCTTAAGAGGCCCTTGATAGAAAAATTCGATCCCATTGTTTTTTATATTAAATCCAGCCCCAATTTCTCGTAACTTGTTTAAAAAGGTGATCATATGGAGGTGCTGTGCTCCCTCGACAAAGACGCGCCCCTTGGTAGCAATGGCCGCAACACCAAATGAGGCTGCTTCAATGCGATCCGTTAAAACTGTATGCTCTACCTCATGAGAGTCTCGATTTCCTTCAATATTGATGGTGCGATCGGCATCCAGGGTAATGTTGGCTCCCATCTTTTGCAAAAAAAGGATTAAATCAACAATTTCTGGCTCAATTGCTCCATTTTTAATAATGGTATGCCCTTTGGCACGTACCGCTGCCAAAATTGAGTTTTCCGTCGCGCCAACTGAAGGATAGGGCAATTCAATTAAATTTCCGTGCAAGCCATTGTGCGCGTGGGCAAGGTAGGCACCCTCTTTTTTCATTTCACGAAATTCTACACTGGCACCTAGCTTCTGAAGGGCCATCACATGAAAATTGACAGAACGCTTGCCAATAGCATCCCCACCTACCGTCGGAATGATGATGTCATCATAGGTGCGCCCTAACAGAGCCCCAATCATTAAAATCGGAATCCGATTGGCTCCCGAAAAACGCTGGGGAATATAGGATGTTTTTAACTCCCGTGTAATAATCGAGAGTGTTTTATTTTTCTTATCCCACTCAATCTCAGAGCCTATCTCCTTGCAGAGGTTTACCGTAATCTCCACATCCCCAATGTTTGGTACATTGTGAAAGGTAGAGCGTTTTGTAGATAATAAAGAGGCAA
>Ga0180434_10005163_pt1 | contig 15558 bp, 13 predicted proteins | sample SS_ome_7_FD_132453 | JGI IMG/M metagenome (GOLD analysis project Ga0180434, IMG submission 132453) | Hypersaline lake sediment archaeal communities from the Salton Sea, California, USA - SS_1_D_2 metaG | ecosystem: Environmental > Aquatic > Non-marine Saline and Alkaline > Hypersaline >...
AAGGTTGATAGTTTGCAGAAGGTGAGACTAATTAGTAACCACACCTTCTTTAGGGTGACTATACATCTTCAGAGAGATTATCGGAATCCCCTGCAGATGGAAACTTTGCTAGTACCTATCCGATAGGATGTCAGCGGATACGAGGAGCTGCGGGTTGACCTGCGGGGACCAATCCACGACTGATGTTCACAGTGTTTCGAGCACTATCTTGAGGAAACCATGAAAACTGATCGATTGATTCATCGTGTCTTGGATGTATTCGATGAACTGTATCCCGGAGCAGGATTGGCTCTGAATTTTTCCAATCCGTTCGAACTCGTTGTTGCCGTACTCTTATCAGCGCGTTGCACGGATGAACGCGTTAACATGGTCACTCATGATCTTTTCAAGCACGTGGCGACGCCGGTGGAATTCCTGGATGCTGATATTGGTGCCATAGAACAACTTGTTCGTCCAACGGGTTTTTATCGGAACAAAGCCAAGCTGCTCATGGGATGTTGCGAAGTATTACATAAACGGTTTCATGACGAAGTACCTGAAGCAATGGAAGATCTTATGCAACTTCCCGGAATCGGGAGAAAGTCGGCGAACATGATACGTGGAAATGCATTTGGTCTCCCGGGGATTGCGGTGGATACGCACGTACAAAGAGTAAGTTTCAGACTTGGGTTTTCGAAGCATAAAGATCCGATTAAGATCGAAAAAGACCTTGGCAAATTAATTCCGGAAAACCGGTGGACTGTATTTTCGAATCAGGCGATTCTGTTCGGGCGTGAGATCTGTATGAGTCGAAAACCGCGCTGTTCTTCGTGTGCTTTGAATGAGATCTGTCCATTCGAATCGAAAACACCGCGGAATGAATAGACATCAAATGCGTAGAGACGATATTCTTCATGTGTACGTATCGGGATTTCCAACAGGGAGGTGCTATGACCATTGTCTATCTTATTCGTCACGGGGAATCAGATTTCAACAGAGACGGGGTGTTTCGTGGTGTCATCGATGTCCCGTTGAATGAGCATGGTCGACTTCAAGCGGAATCCTTGGGACGAATGCTCGCCCGAGTCCAGCTTGCGGCCGTGTATTCCAGTCCTCTTGCCCGGGCACTGGATACGGCCCATGCCATTGCTCTGCCCCATGATCTGGAAGTACAGATCAATGAAGCATTTCAGAATATCAACCTCGGATCCTGGCAAGGAAAACGAAAAACGGAGATCGCTCGTCTTTATCCGGATGACTGGAGTATCTGGAAATCAGAACCTGAACGATTTGTCCCGCCCAACGGTGAGACTATAGGAGAAGTTCGTGAGCGGGCGTGGCAGGAGCTATCCAGATTGGTTCGATTCCATGAGCATACGTCGATCGCCATTGTCAGTCATCGGAGTGTTCTGAAAACGATTTTTGCCTCTGTGCTTGGATTAAAAGAGCGGTATTTCTGGAGGTTCTATCTCGATCCCGCCTCTGTGAGTACGGTTACTTTTCACGTTGATGAAGGATTTGTACTACAGCAATTGAATATCACTACCGGCATCCCGAATTCTCCGAAGGAGGAATATTAGCAATTGGAACAAGTATTTGTCGTCAACCGAGATGATCTGTTTGAGAATCGCTCACCTCATGGCATGATTTTATTGGGCGAAGCAGGTATAGACGGTGAACGCTGGATTTCAGCAATCGAAACTCAAGGTTATTTCGCCGTGCGGGCTGAGACCGAGAAAGATCCCGCAAGGAAGCAAATCATACCGTATTGTATTGTATACGTCGGTGACAAAATACTTCTTTTACGGCGTTTGAGTGGCGGGGGAGAGAAACGTCTTCATTCACTGTTTTCCATCGGTGTCGGAGGGCATATCAATCCCGTGGATACGGGAACAGACTCCAATAATATCCTAATGGAAGGTGCTCGCCGCGAACTGCATGAGGAAATTGAAATCCCAGTCAGCCATGAGTTAGAAGTCATCGGTTTTGTCAATGATGATACCAATGCCGTTGGATCCGTCCACTTCGGGGTTGTTCTACGAACGATTCTATCCCCTGGAACGAATGTAAGAATCAGGGAACATGATCAACTCGAAGGCAGACTCGAACATATCGATAGGCTTAAAGACAAACTGAAATCGAATCCATCTTTATTTGAAACCTGGTCCAGACTTGTCCTTGAAAAACTGGAATTTTCTGAATAACGGGAACCTGACGTTCGATTCCCGGAGTACGTGAAGCAGGAGGAAAATCATCAACAGTTTCCTCGCATCTCGCGGAACGATTCGAATTTGTATTTGTTGGAACGACTGAGGAGGAATGTTTGAGTACAGGGAGAACGCGGAGATTATTCTACACCGTTTTGATACTATTCCTGATACTAAGTGTCATCGGATTGCTGTTTTCCGGTTCCGGATTACCGGCTCGATTCGTATTGGAACTCTATCTTGCCGGATCAGTAACCGAACGTGGTTCACCTGTATCCACCAATCTGTTGGATTCGGAACGATACGGGTTATATGAAATAGCCCGTGGCTTACGGGAAGCGGCAAAGGATGACCGTGTGGATGCCGTATTGGTTCGGATAGCCTCAATACAGACAGGCTGGGCGGCAGCATTAGAGATACGGAGAGCCATGGAAATCGTCGAGCATTCCGGTAAACCCATTCGGGTACTATTAGAAGCCGGTGGTGATAAGGAATTTCTCGTCGCCTGCGGGGTGGATTCTGTATTTATGCTTCCCGGTGGTCATCTCATCGTCGACGGAATTGCGGCACGGGTTGGTTTTCTCCAAAAGAGCCTCGCGAAAATCGGGCTGAAGGTCGAAGCCGAACAGGTTGGCGAATATAAAAATGCGCCGGATAGATTCACCGAAAACACGATGACACTGCCTCACAGGGAAGCCCTGGATACGGTTGTTGGTGATATCTTTCAAACGTATGTGGAGGAGGCGGCACGTTCGCTGGATGTCTCGACACAAGATGTGATGACAGTGATTGAAGGCGGACCATATGGAGCATTAGAAGCGATTAATGCGGCAATCGTAGATGACGTGGCGTATCGATCGGATATTCTCCGGCGATTGGACATACCAGACGATAGAGATATTATCTCGATGCAGCGGTATGTATCGGCATTGTCACGCAGGGGCGAGACTTCGATAGCCTATATAATCGTTGAAGGGAGTCTATTACCGGGCGAATCTCAGGATTTTCCCATGATGGAGTCCGTAGCGGGAAGCGAGACAATTGCTCGTGCACTGAGAAATGCACGACGGGATACAAAGATCGCCGGTGTCTTAATGAGAATAAACAGCCCCGGTGGGAGCGCCCTGGCAGCCGATATAATTGTTGATGAACTTCGTCGTACCGCAGCGGAGAAACCGGTTGTTGTATCAATGGGTGATCTTGCCGCAAGTGGCGGATATTACATCGCCGCACCCGCGCATGGTATTGTGGCCGAACCAACGTCACTCACAGGTTCCATAGGCGTTTATGCGACAAAACTGGTAGCCGAAGAACTGTACAAAATGGCTGAATACAACGTTTCGGTCATAAAACGGGGCGAGCATTCCGACCAGTTCAGTCCCCATCGTCCGTTTACAGATGACGAACGATCCCGACTCGGTGAACTTATGCGGAGTTACTACTGGGATGTATTCGTGAATACTGTATCACAGAGTCGGAATCTATCGCCGCAAGAGGTTGATCATGCAGGTAGGGGAAGGGTATGGAGCGGGGTTCGGGCGGAGCAGTTAGGTTTGGTTGATACTCTCGGGGGCCTCTGGGAAGCACATCGTGCATTGATTCGATTATTGGAATTGCCGGAGGATGAAGTGCTTCGCCTTGTACGACTGCCAAAACCGCAACCGCTTGCCTACAGGGTGATCGATATTCTTTTTTCGGGTCATTCCATTGAGGAATATATTCGCGGATCCCTTCTGAATGGTGCTGATAGACGTGGCGGAGATGTTATCCAGACACGGCTGCCATTCGACATCTCTATTCATTGAACGATACCTCGGCAATGATCACGGATCTAAAAATCTCCTGTCTTTCAACATCTTCATGGCAGGGCTTGTGGACAAGAAAACAGTGGATCATGGCACAACTGGCAGAACGGAACGATGTTCTGTATGTGGATCCGCAGGAATCCGCAACTTACCGTTTCCGCTGGAGAACCAGAAGGAAGGATTCCGGAACGTCGCCTCCGTGTCCGGAGCGTCTTCGAGTAATCAAACCGTGGAATGTTCTTCCCATGGGAAGACACTGGCGGATTTTTCATTCCTTAAACATGCAGCTTCTGAATTATCAAATCAGGAAGTGTTCTTTTGATATCCCTCCGGACATATGGTGGGTGTATGATCCCGTGATGGTTACCGTAGCCAGGAAAATCCCCGCACGATTGCTTATCTACGATTGTGTTGATCGGCACGCCGCCTATGGTGGATACCGTGGTCTCGTGGATACCATGGAATCCCGACTTCTGGAGATGGCGGATATTGTCTTCGTGACCGCACGAGGCCTGGAAACCCATTGCAGAAAACATGCAGAAAACGTGTATTTCATGCCTAATGGATTTGATGCGGATTTGTATGGCGGTTCGTCCGGGATCCATTCTCTTCTTTCGACCATCCCGCGACCGATCATTGGATTTGTCGGAGGTCTCGGACACTGGCTCAATATCGATCTCATCACATACGTCGCACAAGCTCGTCCCGACTGGTCTCTCGTATTTGTGGGACCGCTGGGTGATAAGGCTCGTTGTTTCCCGCGGATGCGGAATATTCATCTGCTCGGTCGGTTTTCCCGGGAGGAAATGCCGTCATTCATTCGGGGATTTGATGTGGGTATAGTACCGTTTCACGAAACCGTTCTCACGAAAACGGTAAATCCGCTAAAAGCATACGAATACCTCGCGTGCGGTATCCCCGTTGTTTCCACGACAATGCCCGAATTGGATCACCTGGATTCTGTCCGTCAGGTTCAGAGTTTCGATGCATTCGTTTCCGCGGTGGAGGATGCGTTGAACGAGGGCAAAGAGGATTCCAGACGAATAGCACGTATGGAGATCGTGGCGGACTACTCCCAGCAAATGATCTTGAAACGAATGGAAGATCTCATAGAGGACATGTTGTAATCGATGGCAGTATCACGAGTCCCCAGGGTTGTACATATAAGCTCTGATACCGGTCTTTTTGGCGGTAAGGACAGGGTATTGCTCTGGTTGCTCTCCCGTCTATCAGAACGAAATCTTGCAGATCCGCGGTTTGTTTGTTTTAAAGACGGTATCGTGGCGAATCATTATCGAAATGCGGGAATATCAGTTGAGCAGCTAACCATGAAGGGGCCCTTTGATATCGCCGCGGTCCCACGTTTAATATCCTTACTTCGTGACTGCAACGCGGATCTGATCCATACGCACGATCACAAAAGCCACGTGCTTGCCCGTCTGTCGAAACTCCGCGTGAATCTCCCCGTTGTATCCACATTGCACGGTCTTCTCAGCGATGCAAAGGAAATACCCTGGAATCGCCGGTTTCTGTATGGAATAATCGTAAAGAGTACGGATCATCTCACCGATCACTGGATAGCTGTGTCCCAACCGCTCTTTGAACGGCTCGGACCTGAAAGATCGGATGTTTCTCTTGTTCCCAATGCCGTGGACGCTCAATTGGTGAGAGATGATGGAGATGATCACGATTTACCACAAGAAGACGGCCCTGTTATTCTCTGTCTGGGACGGCTTAGTCACGAGAAAGGGCAGGATATATTACTCGAATCCATGAAATCTGTTTTTAGCCGGTATCCTGATACGGTTCTCTGGTTGGCCGGTGAAGGTCCGCTTCGGGGTTCACTATACAGACAAGCCGCCAGTTTGATGATATCTGACCGGGTTCGTTTTCTCGGCTTTCGGGAAGCTGTTTCACCACTCCTGCGGGCGGCGACCATCCTGGTATTACCCTCACGAAATGAGGGTACACCGATATCCGTACTTGAAGCCATGTGCATGGGGGTACCGGTTGTATCGACGCGCGTTGGTGGGGTGCCTCATCTTATTCCGAAACCGGAAATCGGCATGGTCGTACCGCCCGAAAATCCGACAGCGCTTACCGACGCCCTCCTGACCATTCTTGGAGATCACGAATCCGCACGACGTATAGGCAATGCCGGTCGAATTCATGTGGAACGCCATCACTCCCTTGACCTGATGGCGGAGCATACCGCGGAGATATATCGAAAGTGTCTATCCGGTTCTGTTTGATCGACTCATGGCTCAACTAATCGCAGGTGACATCAGGTTTTTTTACGGTGATACTCTGATCCTTCAGAATATCAGTCTTACCATTGCACCGGGATCAAAAATCGGGCTCGTAGGTCCGAACGGATGTGGTAAATCAACCCTGCTACACATTCTCGCGGGGGATCTCAATCCGTCATCAGGTTCGATCTCGCTCACGCGCGATGCCACTCTCGCGCTTCTGGAGCAGGATATGGAGTGGGAGCCGACCAAAAGCTTGATGGAATCGGTCATGAGCTGCAGTGAAGAACTCAACGCTATCGAAAAACGGATGAAAGAGCTGGAATTCATCCTTTCTGACTCATCCGATGCTGATATTATTTCGAAGTATGGTGAACTTCAGACGCGATATGAAGTTTTAGGTGGTTACAGTCTTCGATCACGTGCGGAGAGGTATCTATCCGGAGTCGGTCTTGAGCGTTCCCTATGGAATAAACCCGTCAGGCAGTTATCCGGAGGACAGCAGAGGAGAGCGGGTCTTGTTCAAGTACTCTTGCTGGATGCCGATATATTGCTCTTGGATGAACCCACGAACTATCTCGATGTATGGGCGCGAACATTCCTTGAAAATGAGCTACTAAGACGAGATCAGGGCTTTATGGTTGTCAGCCATGACAGGTATTTTCTCAATACCGTAACGAACTATATAGCGGAGCTGGATCAAACCCGGCTATTCATGTACAGCGGTAATTATTCGGCGTTCCTTACACAGCGAAATGAACGTCGATTACGGTCATTAAAAGAACACGAACGTGTCTCCGAGGAGAAAGAACGCCTCCGTACATTTGTTGCGAAAAACATAGCCGGACAAAAACATAAACAGGCGTTGAGCAGACGTAAACGTCTGGAAAAACTTGAATCCGCTGAAATGTCACATATTCCATCCTCGCGTCGTCGCATGAAACTGACAATCGAGCATTCCCGTCGGGAGGGAAGGATCGTGCTTTCCATATCTGATCTGGCGGTGGGGTATGGACACCAGACGCTTGTTTCCGAGTTCGATATGCAGCTTGAAAGGGGAGAAAAACTTGCGATTATAGGGCCGAATGGCAGCGGCAAGACGTCCCTCTTGCTCACCATGCTGCAGAGGATACCGCCGAAACACGGTACAGTGGAATGGGGGCATAATGTCGACGTGGCCTACCTTGCTCAAGAAACGGAACCGGAGATCCATGGAGACGATCCATATAGTTTCATAGAATCGCTCAAGCCTGAATGGAAACAGGGTGAGATTCGATCTTATCTTGCCGGCTTCCAATTCAGAGGGGATCATGTATTTCAACCGGTATATACGCTGTCTGGCGGTGAACGGAGCAGGCTTGCTTTAGCCGGAATACTCCTTTCGCCGGCAAATGTACTCGTACTCGATGAGCCCACCAATCATCTGGATATAGATTCCAGTGAATCTCTGGAACGATCGCTGCTGAAGTTTCCTGGTACAATGATTTTAGTGTCTCATGATCGTCGTTTAATAGACAGAGTTGCTCAACGCGCCCTGGTACTCAGAAATCTCAGCGCTCAATTCGTCAGACCGCCGTTTAAGACAATCTGGGATTTTCATGATGATTCCGACAGGCGCGAAAAAAGACAGGCAAAAGATGCGAATCGACCGGGTCGACGTGAAACGAAACGGAGGTTCCGCTCACTTCAGGTCGTTGAAAGAGATATCGATAGGAAGGAACGGGAATTGGAAAATCTCCGAGTCAAGCAACTTGACCCGGAAATTTCCGATCAATGGGAATACCTTCTCAAGATTCATCGCGAGGAACAGCAGATTCAATCTCGTATCAATGAACTCATTGAGGAATGGGAGGCGGCCTCCGAACACGAAGAAAACTCCTGACAACATACATCATCGAATACCGAGATAATCATGCGGAAAATACAAATCTTGTATCATTTATTGACAAAAAGTTAGGCGTACCGTACTTTTTTGTGGTTGTCGAAAATATGGAGTACAATATGTCACAGAAAAAAGGCCTCACGGCGAGTCTGGAAGATTACCTTGAGGCCATTTTCCATATTATTTCTACACAGAAAGTTGCACGATCGAAGGAAATAGCCGCCCGACTTAAGGTACGGAGTTCTTCGGTGACTGGAGCCCTGCATGCGTTGTCAGACAGGGGATTGGTAAATTACGTTCCGTACGGTGTTGTTACGCTGACCGATGCTGGAGAGAAGGTGGCGAAGGACATAGTCAGACGGCACGAAGTCTTGAAAGAGTTTTTCACGAGAGTGCTTGCAGTTGATGAAGTCATAGCAGATGAAGGTGCCTGCGAAATGGAGCATTCGGTTCCAAAGCAGGTTTTAGAACGTTTCGTCCAATTTATCGAATTTGTTGAAACGTGTCCCAGAGGAGGAATTGCTCTACTTGAGGGTTTTGGCCGTCACTGCGCTCAGGAGAATGATCTGAAGGATTGTAAGAAATGTGTGCGGATGGCTGTCGCCGAAATCGATCGACGATTGGTTCGGCTCGAATCGGAAGATGGTCCCCGATATCTCTCCGATCTCAAGCCCGGACAAAAAGCCATGATACTATCCGTTCAAGGTGACCTGGAAGTTCAGACACGATTGGAAAGCACGGGTTTGACTTCGGGTTCACTGGTTGAGATGGAAAAAGCCGGATCACATTCCAGTCCGTTACTCATCAAACTAAAGGGATATCACATACCGATTCCCTGGTATGATGCACAGCGGGTAACTGTAGAGGCAATATAATGAAATCTAAATATCGTAACCCTGTTCGAGCGCTCGAAAGTACGCCTTTGGCACTCGTCAGGCAGGGAAGTCGCGTTAAAATCCTTGCGATACACGCCGGGAGGGAACTACAGGCACGTCTGGCGGCAATGGGTCTGGTGCCGGGTACTGAAATAACCGTTATTTCCAACCAATCCAGCGGACCATCGGTGGTCGCGGTCAAGGAAAGTAGGATTGTACTCGGGCGAGGAATGAGTACGAAGATAGAAGTAGGGTAATCAGCAGATACATATCATTCCAGAAACACGGATCCACCGATGACCGAACGTAGCAATCAACTTGTAGTCGCACTTGCCGGGAATCCGAATTCAGGGAAGACTACCGTATTCAATAATCTCACCGGACACAGACAAAAGGTCGGTAACTATCCCGGAGTAACGGTCGAGAAAAAGGAAGGGATATGTCGGTTTTCCGATGCCTGTATAACCGTTGTTGATCTTCCGGGTACGTACAGCCTCACGGCCTATTCCATAGAGGAAATTGTTGCGCGCGATTTCATATTGAATGAGCACCCCGATGTTGTCGTTGACATCATCGATGCCTCTAATCTCGAGCGAAATCTCTACCTCGCCACTCAGCTTCTTGATTTGAAAGTTCCCACTATTTTGGCCTTCAATATGAGTGACATTGCGAAAGCAAGAGGAATGGAGTTCGATCTGGATCATCTTTCCTGGTTGCTCGGAGCCCCGATTATACCGCTCGTGGGAAGCAGGAATGTCGGGACGGATGAACTGCTTCGAACGATCATTTCGTACTCGAAATCTATAGATAATCGTACCGTGAATCGTTCAACGCAGGTGAACTATGGGCGGGAGATAGAAGAAGAGATTACCAAAATACAGGATTATCTGAGCAGTACTCATTCGCTCCCTGATGGATATGATATTCGCTGGACTTCGATCAAGCTCCTTGAGGATGACACTCTCGTCAGGGATCAAATACAAAGTCCAGAAGTCCTCGAGGTTGTTCAACAGAGTATCGATCATCTCCGCCGGATATTCGGTGATGCGCCGGAAATCATAATGGCGGACAGGCGTTACGGGTACATCTCAGGTGCATGCCAGGAAGCTGTCAAAGTATCGGTTGAATCACGTCACAATATGTCGGACAGCGTTGATTCGGTTGTTACGAATCGTGTGCTGGGCTTACCGATCTTCCTTGTTCTCATGTATATAGTATTTCAATTGACATTCTCCGTAGCCGCAGTACCCATGGGGTGGTTGGAAGCGGGATTCATATGGGCGTCTCGTGCCATCGGATCAGTATGGCCTGAAGGAACGTTATTGGAACTTAAATCACTCCTCGTGGATGGCATTATCGGCGGCGTCGGCGGTGTCGTGGTATTCCTTCCGAATATTCTTTTCCTATTCCTCGCCATCGCTATCATGGAAGACACCGGGTACATGGCTCGAGCAGCGTTCATAATGGATCGGTTGATGCACAAGATTGGACTGCATGGCAAAAGTTTTATACCACTTATGATCGGATTCGGGTGTACAGTCCCCGCTATAATGGCTACACGGATACTTGAAAACAAACGAGACAGATTGACAACAATGCTGGTTGCTCCTCTCATGAGCTGCAGTGCTCGGCTGCCGATCTACGCTCTCATTATACCTGCGTTTTTTGTACGTTCGTGGCGAGGACCGATATTGCTTTTGATATATCTCACCGGGGTCGTCCTCGCTATTCTCGTTGCACGCTTACTACGTATTACACTGTTGAGAGGTGAAACCACACCTCTGGTGATGGAGTTACCGCCTTACCGCTTTCCAACGGTACGGGGCGTCATTATTCACATGTGGGAACGGGGCTTCGAATACATAAAAAAGGCCGGAACGGTTATACTTGCGCTTTCCATAGTTTTGTGGGCTCTGACCCGCTACCCTCAAAAGGAGGAAATGGATCCTGATCTGATCACCCAGGTGAACTCCTCCTATCGTAATGCGGTGATGGGTATCGATTCGGTGATTACCGTATTAGAGGCAGGTACTGATTCAGACCTGTTCAAACGAATTCTTCTATCTGATCTTGCAGAAACCGACCAGGAGATCGTTGTACGAGCGGAGATACAGGATCGAGATGATACGATTATGCGTTTCAGAGGGATTCTTGAATCCATCAGAGATGCCCGAAAATCGTTTGATTCCATGATCATGGAAGGAGAGATTCGGCATGAAACGCCGGAATACGCTATTCTCAGAGGAGAGTTATTCAATCGGCTTGCACGACTAGAACGAGATCACGGCCTCCTGTTTCGTACGGCACTTCATTATGAGGATACTGTTTATACTCAATACAGGGATAATCTTGAACGTCTGGAAGCACAGCATGCAAGTCGACGACTGGCACATTCAATTGCCGGTCGTATCGGAAATGCTTTGGAACCTGTTCTACGTCCCATGGGGTTTGATTGGAGGATAGGGACGGCACTCATCGGTGCATTTGCCGCCAAGGAAGTTTTTGTTGCTCAAATGGGCATTGTATTTGCAGTAGGAGATGACGATGAGGCGGATGTTCTCAGGCTGCGACTCAGGAAAGCGTATACGCCGTTGACTGCCTTTTGCATAATGCTCTTTACGCTGATTTCAATACCGTGTGTGGCAACTATAGCGGTTACGATAAAGGAGAGCAGATCATGGAGGTGGGCCGCACTGCAACTGGTAGGCCTGACCATGATAGCTTATATGATAACGACTTTTGTTTACCAAATCGGATCTCTACTGGGTATCGGTACCGGTACGAATCTTCCCGTATGATGGAATCATTGCTGATCGGCGTCGTTGTGGCTCTGGCGGGTTTGTTCATCCTACGTTCTTTTCTCTCCGGATCCAGTGGAAACTCCTGTGGTTGCGCAAATTGCGGTGGAGACTGCTCTGGAATCGGAGTTTCTCATGATTCGTCTGCCGCCTTTGATGAAAAAAGCTCGTGCCGGGGGAATATTCGAGACGATTCGTTATCGCCTTCGGACCGACCGGACAAGTTGTAAATGAAGTTGTCGAAAAATAGAGATATAGTTAACAGGGTATTTAAAACACGAGGAGAATTAACATGATCGGACACGCCCGTAGAGTCATAACATTGCTCTGTATTCTCAGCATTTGCACAATTCCTCAGTTCGTACAAGCGCAGCTCCCGAGTTCATACGATCTGCGTGATGTCGCTGGTTTCGATTACGTTACGGGAATCAGGGATCAACGCGGGGGTACTTGCTGGACGCACGGTGTCATGGCGGCCATGGAAGGAAACCTTCTCATAACAGGGCAATGGCTGCAAGCCGGGGAATCCGGCGAGCCGAACCTTGCGGAATATCATCTTGATTGGTGGAATGGTTTCAATCAGCATTACAACGGTGATCTACAACCACCAAGTGGAACGGGTCTTGAAGTACATATGGGAGGCGATTACAGAGTTTCGGCTGCGTATCTCTCGCGATGCGAAGGGTCGGTACGGGATATTGATGGCCAGTCGTTCAATCAACCTCCCGACCGATTCAACGAATCGTATCATTATTATTATCCCCGGACAATAGCCTGGCATTCGATAAATGATACTGAAGACGGATTCGCCGTATTGAAGAATTTGATTATGGAATATGGCGTCATGGGAACATGTATGTGTTACAGCGGTTCATTCATCAACAATAATTACGTCCATTATCAGCCGCCGAGTAACAACAGTGATCCGAACCATGCGGTGGCAATTATCGGATGGGATGACAACAAAGTTACCCAGGCTCCGAATCCGGGAGCATGGCTTTGTAAAAACAGCTGGGGGAGCAACTGGGGTTTGAACGGGTTTTTCTGGATATCCTATTATGATAAACACTGTGGTGTGCATCCTGAAATGGGCGCCGTATCATTCCAAGATGTAGAGCCCCTGCGCTATGATCGGTGCTACTATCATGATTATCACGGGTGGAGAGATACGTTTACGGATTGCAATGAAGCTTTCAATGGGTTTGTCGCGGTGGATGATGAAGAACTCCAGGCGGTGAATTTCTATACCGCCGCCAGAAATGTAAGCTGTGTGATAAAGATCTTTGGTCGGTTTGAGGATGGAGAATTATTAGAAGAATTAGCCAGTGCTCAGGCATCATTTGAGTTTTCAGGTTTGCACACCGTTGAGCTGCCGCAGCCGATTGATCTCGACGGTGGAGACGACTTTTATATCTACCTCGGGTTGTCTCGAGGTGGTCATCCATATGATCGGACGTCCGAAGTTCCCGTTCTTCTCGGCGCTTCGTATCGAACAATCGTACCGTCCAGTTCATCTCCCGGTCAAAGCTATTATCGTATGGACGGTGAATGGTCCGATTTATACGATTTCGATTCAACCGCCAATTTCTGTATCAAGGGGCTGGCGGTTCAATCAAGTTCCGGAGCAACTGATCAGCCTGGTCCGAATGAGTTGACCATTCATTCGCTTTCTGCGTCACCGAATCCGTTTTTAAATAATACAACCATATCATTTTCATTGTCGAAGCCGTCGGATATCCGCTGTTCCGTCTACAGTATCTCCGGAGGTCTCATTCATTCATTTCGCAGTGGTCGATATTCTGCCGGGCGCTATGCGATACCGTGGAGCGGGACTGATGAAAACGGAGAACGTCTCCCGCCGGGAAGCTATCAGGTGGTAATAAAGGCCAGTGATTACTCGTCAAGCATACCGATAATCAAACTTCCGTAAAAATATAGGTTGGCGTGTTATGTGAGATTACCTATTCAAGTGGTATCCACCATGTCCCACAACGGAATATCAGGAGTTAGAGGTCGAATGGATAGCAAAACAATTCTATCGATTCAACGTGTCACCCTCTCACTTGGCGGGAAACGGATCCTGAATGATCTTACCCTCGATATATGGCGTGGGCATGTACATGCGGTTATCGGTCCCAATGGCGCCGGGAAATCTACGCTCGCATCGACTATCATGGGATTGAATGGGTATCGCGAATACTCCGGCGATATCTATTTCGAGAGCGAATCTCTGAAAGACCTCACCATTGACGAACGTGCTCGGCGGGGGATAGGTCTCGCCTGGCAGGAACCCGCCCGATATGAAGGATTGACGGTGGAGACATTTATCTCCGCGGGGATGTCGCAAACCTCTGGACTAGGTGTCGATGAAGCTCTTTTGGCGGTGGGTCTTGATCCGGATACTTATCGGCAAAGGGCTGTTGATACTACACTTTCGGGCGGGGAGAGAAAGCGGATAGAATTGGCTTCCATTCTCTCAATGAAACCGCGATTAGTTATCATGGATGAACCTGATTCAGGTATAGATATTGATGCTTTGAATAAAATATTCGAGGCAATAAAAACACTGAGAAAACTGGGTTCCACGGTAGTACTCATTACTCATAGTCTTGCTGTTCTCCGTCAGGCTGACCATGCGTTTCTTATATGCTGCGGTCGGGTTGTCAGAAAAGGATCCGTGTCGAAGATAGAAACGTATTTTGGCGAAAAATGTATACCATGCGATCATAAAAACGATCCCGCGGAGGAGACCGAAAATGGAAGCAGCTGATCTCATCACGGCTCTGTACCGAAGCGTGGGAGAGGCGTGTGTGACGTCGCCTGATATTGCTCATATCGAAATCCATGGAAACAACGTTCTCGGGGTGCATCTGGTGAACGGTTTACATGTTGATGCACAGGAAACGGAATATGGAATCGACGCGCGGATCACCGTGGATAACGGTATTCAGATCAGTCATCCGATACGAATCTGTTTCGGGCTGATACCAGAGAAGGGTTCCCAGCATATCAGCATGGATATTACAATTGAAGATGACGCTCACGTGGCAATCGCGGCAAGTTGTTCATTTCCGAATGCACAGGAGATCGTTCATAGTATGGACGCGGACATACATGTGGGAAAGAATGCCCGCTATGCGTATCTGGAGAAGCATGTTCATGGAGCGGCGGGAGGAATCCGCGTGATACCGAAAGCCCGGATAACCCTGGATACCGGAGCCCGATTCCAGACAGATTTCGAGCTCATCAAAGGGAATGCGGGAACTATAGAAATTGAGTATGATGCCATCTGTGGGGCTCACAGCATCCTCGATATGTCAGCGCGGATAAGCGGGCGCGGTACAGATACTATTTCGATTCATGAAAAAGCAGATCTCGTTGGTGAAGGATCTCGAGCCGTATTGACGACAAATATCGCGGTTCGTGATTCCGCGGAAGCGCGTATTAAGAATACTTTGATAGCTTCTGCACCGTATGCCCGCGGTCATGTAGATTGCAAGGAAATCGTTCAGGGGAATGCCAGGGCCAGTGCCATTCCGATCGTTGAAGTGAACCATCCGAAGGCTCATGTCACGCATGAAGCGGCACTGGGCAGCGTTGATTCCAAACAACTCCAGACGCTTATGGCGAGAGGTCTGGATGAGGATGCCGCTACAGATTTAATTATCGAAGGCTTGCTTACTCGAAGACGATAAATCAATCGATTCGTATTGCGGCGAGATACGGCTGTACCAAGAACAACGCCTCATTCGAGTATAGCCCT
>Ga0180434_10005165_pt1 | contig 15556 bp, 8 predicted proteins | sample SS_ome_7_FD_132453 | JGI IMG/M metagenome (GOLD analysis project Ga0180434, IMG submission 132453) | Hypersaline lake sediment archaeal communities from the Salton Sea, California, USA - SS_1_D_2 metaG | ecosystem: Environmental > Aquatic > Non-marine Saline and Alkaline > Hypersaline > Sediment...
ATGGCAACAAAGAAGAAGAACCAGCCCGTCAGGAGAGCACGGGTCCAACGGAGGGAGATGATGAGAAACGGGATCAGGACGCAAGTCCCAACGACGCCAGCCAGGACCATTCCACTCGATAGGTCAAAGGGGTTGGGGTAGGGATAGTGCGGCGCCAGCTGCGTCGGCCAGACCATCTTGAATAGATAGAAAATGATGTTGTGGCAAATCGTGAGCACGACTGTCAGGAAGGACGACTCCGTGGGCATTTCCGCGACGGCCGTTCGGCCCTGCGAAATGATGGTGATGACGGCAAAGATACCACCGACCACGAAAAAGGGTAACTTTTCCGTAAGGCTTCGCCATCTCAGCCGCCCAATTGGCCAATAGTCCAGCAGTAGAAGCAAAACAGGCAGCGGTGTACTGGTGGGCTTGGACATCAGCGCTAGCACATACATGAGCAGACACAAGATGTACGCTATCCAGCCGCTGGTGCGCGTGTAGCGTACGTAGAGAATCAGACACCACATTGCGAAGAACATCGCCAGCAGCGTTTTACGCTCGCCCACCCAGGGCATCGTCTCCACGGTGATGGGGTGGAGGCCGAAGAGCAAACCCACCATGGTGGCCGGTAATGGCTTGCCAAACAACAAGTAGAGGAAGGCGATGATCAGGACCGTATTGAAGACGTGTAACGCGACGCTGGTTCGATGGAATGGTCGCAAGTTGTCGGGCCGGCCGCCGATACCGTAATCCAACATGAGTGAGATCATGGACAACGGCTGGTAGTACCCTTGTACGGTGGAGGGTTCGAGCACCTCGGTCAGAAAACGGTTCGCCGATTCCCAACTGGGATTTTGCACCAAGGGGTTCTTGGTCATGTATTGCGCGTCATCAAACAACAGGGCTTTTGCGTCCAGAGCAGGGCGGTGTGTGATGAAGACGATCAGGGCGACCACGATCATGGAGCCCGCTAGCCATACGATGGGCTGGCCGGCCACGGATTTGAGCTCTTCGGGCCTGTCATTCTTCGTGCGTTGTTTGAGTTTCGCCTTTGTTCGGCGTTTTTTGCTCATATCCCATTAGTAGTTGGAAGTTGAATCGGGTTCAAGTGGACTGCAGCCGTCGAAGGGATGAAGTTGAACCTGAGGCCCCACGATCGCCTATGGGCTTCTCTTTGCCCGCGAGGCGTTCAAGCCGTTGCGGGCTCGAGCGTTGTTGGGATCGATCTGCAATGCTTGCCGATACGCTTGGTTCGCGTCATCCGTCCGGGCTTGCATCGCGAACAAATCGCCCAGTCGGGCATAACTATCCGCGTCTCGAGGTTGGATTGTCAGGACCTTACGATAGGCTGCGACGGCGTCATCGAGATCCCCTTTGCCAACCAACGCCAGTGCCAAGTTTTTGTATGCTTCATGGCCCTCGGGGTTCGTTGTGAGCGCTTTGTTGAACTGCTGGATCGCTTCTTCGATGTTGCCTTGTTGGGCAAGATTGACGCCCAATCCATTACGGGCTTTGTAATGATTCGGTTCGATCGCCAAGGCCCGTTCAAAGTAGGTCGTGGCGTCACGTAGCTTGTTTTGCTGCCCCAGCAGCGCACCCAGATTGACAAGTGCTTCAAGGTTGTCTTGCTCCAGCTCGGTTACTCGCTGATACGCGTGGGTTGCCTGTTCGAGTTGGCCTTGCTGAATAGATAACTGTCCCATCATGCAATACCATTCACTATTGTCCGGTTGGATCGCCAAGGCTGACCGATACGCTTTGACAGCTTCGTCCAATCGTCCTTTTTGGTTCAATGCCAAACCGAGGTTTGCCCAGCCCGCCGCTCGGTCCGGTTTGAGTCTTAGATCCTGTGTGTAGTGCTCGATAGCTTCATCGAATTGGCCTTTTTTGTAGAAAAGATTAGCGAGGCCGTAGTGAGTGTCCGGATAGTTGGGGCTTTGCTCCAATACCTTTCGATAATGCTTGATGGCGCGATCGTTTTGGTCACGTGCAGCCAGCATGGAGGCCAGACTAAAATGCACGGGAGGGGCGTCAGGTGCGAACTTCAACATATGATCGAAGAGCGTAACGGAATCTTGCCAATGTGTGAGTTGTTGGCGCGTGGTTCTGGCTTCGGCAAGCATGAGGATCGCGACGAGGCCGAGGATGGACCAAGCGCGTTTCGTGAGACGAATTGCTCGCGTTGGCGTGTCCCAGAACCGGCTAAGAAGCCATGCAACAATCATCAGCAAACCCACCGAGGGCAAGTAAGCGAATTTGTCAGCGGCAACGATGTTACTGAACTTGAGGATTCCCAGACTGGGGAAAATGGCGACGAAAAAGAACAGCCAGCCGATGAGCAACGCGCGCGTCCATCGGAGCGATACCAGTAGAAGCGGGATAAGGATGCAGGTACCGATGACGCTCATCAGGACCATGGGATGTGTTAAGTTCATCGGTTCCGGAAAAGGATAGTGGGGTGACAGGTTCGTTGGGTAGATGATTTTACACAGATAGAAAACGATGTCGTGACAGAGAAGAATAGGAGCGTAGAAGGGGTCGTGTGACACCATGATCCGGGCTGTTCGCCCTTGGGAGATAATGGTAATGATGGCGGAAACACCAAGAATCATGAAAAGGGGAATCTTTTCCCACAAGCTGCGTAGACTCAATCGACGCAGGGGCCAGTAATCCATCAGTAAAAACAGGATCGGCAAGGCGGTACTCGTCGGCTTGGACATCAAAGCGAGCACGTACGTCGCCAGACACGCAACGTAGCACTTCCAACTTCTTGTGTTGGTGTAACGAACGTAAAGAATCAGACACCCTAAAGAAAAGAATGAAGCCAACAGTGTTTTGCGTTCCCCGATCCAAGGTATTGGCTCCACCGTCATGGGATGAAGACCAAAGAGCAGGCCAACCATCGCTGCCACATACGGCTCGTTGAACAGTAGGTAGAGAAGCACCATGACCAGTGCGGTATTGGCGGCGTGAAGCGCGAGGCTGGTTCGGTGGAACGGCCTGAAGTTGTCGCGTGCTCCGCCACTGGCATGATCCAGCATCAGCGAAATCATGGCCAACGGTTGGTAGTAGCCGCGTACCGTGGACGGCTCAAGGACCTCAGCCAAGAACTGTTTCGCCGACGCCCAGCTGGGATTTTGTACCAATGGATTGTCGATGAGATACTGGTTATCGTCGAAACAGCGTGCCTTGGCGGATAAGCTGGGCCAATGCGTGACGATCACCGCGAGCACCACGAGGACGATGAGGACGGTTAATGTGCCTGTCTTTCGCGGGTGCGCACGGTTGGCCGAAGACGTGCGGGCGGCTGTCGCGGACGGAGAAGGTTTCGGTTTTTTTGAAGCAGTTTTGCTCATCGGCACCACGAGTCTATGCAGGATTTGTGATTTGAACAAATGCTGATACGCTTCACCGAGCGATCAACCACATTCCGCAGCATTGCTACTTATTCTTTTGGGCCAAGGCCAATCGTAGTCCTTCCTGCGATTTTGCGTGGTGCGGATCGATTTGCAGCACCCGACGGTACTCTTTGATAGCGGCATCAATTTGGCCTTGCCGACGTAAAGAATCCGCGAGGAGATACCGCCCATCCCGATCGGTTGGCTGAATCGCCAGGACCTTTTGAAACTCACGAATCGCTTCGTCCAGGTTTTCCTGCTGCGCCAGGGCAATACCCAGGTTTTTGCGACTATCAAGGTTGTTTGGGTTGATTTGGATCGCTTTCTGGAAATACTGAATCGCTTCGTCAATCTTTTGTTGTCGAATACAATTGACGGCCAGGCCGTTGTACGCCCCGTCGTGGTAGGGGTTAATCTGAAGAATTTTGTGATAGCAAGCCGTAGCTTCCTCAATCCTGTTTTGCTGTCCGAGGAGGATGCCGAGGTTGTTCAACGCGTCAACGTTTTGCTGTTTGATCGTTAGCGATTTCCGGTAAGCCTGAATGGCTTTGTCTTTTTCGCCTATGCCGGCCCATGCGACACCGAGATTGTTGTAGACATCCGCGAAGTTAGGGTTGCGCCGAATGGATTCTCGGTAGTGCTCGATCGCTTCTTCGGTTTTGCCCTGTTCGCGTAGAACGTTACCGAGCAAGAAGTGGGTGTAGTCGACGAAACGATGTTCAGGGTTAAGTCGGATCGCGGTGCGGTAGGCCTCGATGGCCTCGTCGGGTAAACCTCGCTGATGCAGGCAGTAGCCGACGGTGGGGTACAGATAACCGGCATGCGGTGCGAACGAAATCATGCGCGTATAGATACGTTCCGTGTTTTGCCAATACGTAATCTGTCGTCGTGTCGTCCTTGCTTCACAGATCGTCAGTACAGCAACGACGGCCAGCACCGCCCAGCCACGCTTGTTTGGCCATACGTGCTGATTGGCTTGCCCCCAAAGCCGCTTTAACAAAAAAGCAAGGATCATCAATAATCCGACCGAGGGTAAATAGGCGAATTTGTCGGAAGCGATGACATCAGAGAATCCGATGATGTTCATCGTGGGAAAGACGGTTACAAAGAAGATCAGCCAGCCGGTTAGCAGCGCCCGCGTCCATCGCAGTGAGATCAACAGCGCGGGAATCAACACGCAAGTCCCAATCACGCTCATCAGAACGGTCGTATTCGACAAATCAAACGGTCGGGGGAAGGTGTTGTGGGGCGTGAGATTCGTCGGCCAAAGAGGTTTTACGAGGTAAAACATGATATTGTGGCACAAGATGAACGGGATACGTGTCGGCGGATATTCGCCGGGCATGACGACGGCACCGGTGCGCTTCTGGGAAATGATCGTGATGTTGGCTGAAATGCCAGCAATCAGAAAGAAAGGCACCTTTTCCAGCACCGCACGCCAACTTAGTCGGCCCAAAGGCCACCCATCCAACAGAAGCATCACCACGGGCAGCGGTGTACTGGTCGGCTTGGACATCAATGCCAACACATACATCACCAGACAAGTCGCGTACGATTTCCAGCCAGCCGTTCGGGCATATCGCACGTAAAAAACTAGGCACCACAGCGAAAAGAAGGCGGCGAGGAGTGTCTTGCGTTCACCGACCCAAGGGATTGGTTCGACCGTCATGGGATGGACGCCAAACAGCAGGCCCGCCATGGCCGCCACCCAAGGTTGGCCGAACAGCATGTACAGAAGGACGATCACCAAAGACGTGTTGGCCACGTGCAAGGCCAAGCTGGTCCGATGAAAGGACCTGAGGTTCGTCGCGCTGCCGCCGCTGGCATGGTCCAGCATGAGTGAGATCATGGTCAAGGGTTGGTAATATCCCCCGACGGTCGATGGTTCGAGAACTTCGGTGAGAAAGCGTCCTGCCGCTGACCCGCTCGGATTCTGCACGAGGGGATTTTTGGTGAGATACTGGTCATCATCGAACGAAAGGGCTTTGGCCGACAATGCGGGCCAGTGGACAGCCGCAACGACAAGCGCCACAACGATAATCAGACTGGCAAGCAGCCTGACGGGATGATTCGACGTTCCCTTGCTCTGTCGAATCGGTTCAGCTTTGGCGGGCCGACCTTTTTTCAGCGTCGTCTGTCGCGTCTTCCTCATGTGCACATACTAACGATGATGAAGTGCTTCATTCAAGCGACCCGCGCCAGGTCGGTCAGGTGAGGCTGACCGGTGCGCACGTATCAACTACTTCTGCCTCTTCAAGATTGCCATCAATGCTTCGCGTGCTTTTCCATGGCCCGGGTCGATCCGCAAAGCCTGTTGGTATTGCCTGATCGCCTCATCCGTCGCATGCTGCTGGGCGAGTAAGTTTCCCAACGTGTAATACCAGTCTGCGTTTGTACGCTCCCGTTGTACGGCTTCGCGGTAGGCGGCGATGGCTTCTGTGAGTTGCTGCTTCGCCGCTAAGGCATCCCCCAAACGTGCATAGCCCACGGCCAGATCAGGATCGCTCTGCAGGGCAGCTTTGTAGTGTGCAATAGCGGCGTCCGTGTCACCTTTCTTGGCCAAGGCGTTCGCCAGGTTGTAGTGGGCATACATGCAGTCGGATTTGAGTCGAAGCGCCTGTTTGTAATGCTCGATCGCTTTTTCGATCTCACCTTTTCGCGTCAAGGCGATACCGATATTGACGTGAGCGTCGAGGTAGTCGCGATGGTATTGAAGCGCTTGGGTGAAGTTCGCGATGGCTTCATCGGTTTTTCCTTTGCTCAGTAGAATACCGCCCAGGTTATTGAAGGCTTTGTGGTAGGTCGGATCAAGTTCCGTGGTACGCAAGTAGTAGGTATACGCTTCGTCGTGCTTGCCTTGCCGGTAAAGCAGATTCGCCAAGTTGTAATGGGGATGGACGAACTGCGGATTGATTTGGATGGCTTGTTCGTAGTGATAGAGGGCTTCAGCGAACTTGTCGTTCTCAACCAGGGCCAAGCCCAGACCGTTATGCACGTGAGCGGAGCGGGGCGCCAGTGCCATCATGTGCTGATATAGCGTCTCCGAGTCCTGCCAAAGTCCGTGGTAGTGACGTGTCGCGGAAACCTCCATGGCCGCCAAAACAAGGGCGAAGGTTAGGATGACACCTTGGTTGAGCCGTTTTTGTGGCAAAGGGCGATCGTGGTTCCACCCTTTCGTCAAGAACCACGCCACTGGCAACATGAGGCCAATCGAGGGTAGATAAGCATATTTATCTGATGCGATAACGATCGTGAAGCCAATGACACCCATCGTGGGGAAAATGGCGATAAAGAACATCAACCACCCAGTTAGCAGCGATCGGGTCCAGCGTAGCGAGATGAGTAAGGCTGCGATCAGAAGGCCTGTTCCGATGGCCGAAGCCAGCAGTGTTGGATTAGATAAATCGAACGGCTCCGGAAAGGCGTAGTGTGACGTCAGGTTCGTTGGCCAGACGATTTTACAGGGGTAGAACACGATATTGTGACAGAGCGTCAGAATGATCTTGCCGGCAGATCGCTCGTCAGGCATTGCTACCGCTGCCGTGCGTGCCTGTGAAACAACCGTGATGATCGCGGACACACTTGCGATCACGAAGAAAGGCACCTTTTCCGCCACGCTCCGCCAGCTCAAGCGTCGTAACGGCCACCCATCCATGAGAAGTATGACGGCCGGCAGGGGAAGACTTGTCGGTTTCGACATCAACGCCAAGACATACAACGCCAGGCAACCGAAATAGTATCGCCACCGATTGGCACGCGTATAACGGACATAGCTAATGATGGACAGCAACGCAAAGCATGTCGCCAAGAGGGTCTTGCGCTCGCCAACCCAAGGGATGGACTCCACCGTCATCGGATGCACGCCAAACAGCAAGCCGACAATGGCAGCAACCCAAGGCTGGCCGAATAGGCTATACAGAAGTACGATCACAAGTACGCTGTTCGCAACGTGCAAAGCGAGACTGGTTCGGTGAAAAGGGCGAAGATGGTCGATTCGGCCGCCGCTGGCGTAATCCAGCATGAGTGAGATCATGGCCAGCGGCTGGTAATAACCGCCAATGGTCGAAGGTTCAAGGATTTCGGTAAGGAATCGGCCCGCGGACCTGACGCTTGGATTCTGGACCAATCGGTTCACCGTCAGGTATTCACTGTCATCGAACGACAGGGCCTTGGCCGACAAGGCCGGCCAGTGCGTCGCGAGGACGGTAGCGGCCACAAGCATCGCCAAACATGCAACGAGAGCATGTGAACGGATAGGTGCGCGGTCAGGCGATGTTGCCGGTTTCGATTCGGATCCTCGGCTCGATTTATTGTTTCGGGTACCGCCAATCCGCGCATGGTTCTGTTGTGACTTTTTGATGCGTTTTCGTCGATCGCCGCTCATGGCGGCAGTGTAGCTCTTGGAGTGCCGATTAATCAAGATGGCACGGCAAGGTTGAGTTATGACCGATGGGCCTTTCTTCTGGAAGTGTGACCGCCAGGCAACGTAGGGTCGCCGGCGGCAAGAAATTCAAGTCCTTTTCGGGTCAACAAATTAGAGTGGCTTCTTGTTCGTTCCGACCATTCGGACTTATTGACGGCAAACAAAGCTAGCGGTGTGGTTATGTAGGGGCATGTGTCGTGTGTTCGCGGGTTGACGCCTGTTACGGTATGCTTAGATCCCAACCCAGCGATGGCAGAGATCTGCCATCTTGACTCAAGAGAAGTTATGGGTTCGATCGCTCATGATGCCGAATCATCTCAAACAGGTATCGAATGGCTCAGAAAGTGTTTGATCGAGGAGAAATTGATGGAACGGACCGCTAATTGCCTCAAAAAGCTGGACAGAATGAACAAAACGTTACGTCACGAGGAGGCTGACCGTGTTCCCGTCAGCGATTTTTTCTGGGGCAGTTTCGTCGAGCGCTGGCGTAAGGATCTGTCACTTCCAGCCGACACCGATGTCTACGACTATTACGACCTCGACTGGGTCGTTACCGTGCCTAACCTAGACCCCCATATCAAACCTTTCGAGATCCTGAAGGAGACGGACGAAGAAATCGTCGTGAGAACCGGTTTCGAAGCCGTCCTTCAGAAGAAGCTGGCGTATCCCATGCCCGCTTTCTTGAAGTTTGAGACGGATACCATTGAAAAGGTCAAAGCGTTTGTCTTTGACGATCCGTGGGATGACCGGCGTTATTTAGGCGCGGGAGGCAACCAGTTAGCCGGGGTGGGAGACGGCTTTGACCGTCACGTGGCACCCTGGATTGACGCGGTGAAAATGCGACATGCCAACTTCCCCGTTTATGGCAGCATTTGTGAAGCTCATGAGATGCTGTGGCGTACGATCGGCTCGGAGAATGTCTTGCTCTGGATCGGTCTGTATCCTGACGAGATTGGTCGATTCGTGGAGCGCATCAATGCGTTTGCGTTAGAGGCGACCAAAGCCCAAATCAAAGCCGCCGCCGGCTTGCTGGACGGTATGGTTATTTGGGGGGATGTAGCCTACACGAATGCGATGCTCTTTTCGCCCGATTACTGGCGCAAGTACTTCAAGCCCGGTGTCAAAGCACTTGTGGATGTTTGCCACGAAAACAACCTTCCGGTCATTTACCACGGATGTGGCAACGTAAGCAGCATCTTCGAGGATTACATCGAGATCGGGATAGATGCCTATAACCCGTTGGAAGCAAAGGCGGGTTTGGACGTCGTGGATCTCCGGCGAAAGTACGGCCACCGTATCGGCTTCTGTGGCAACATGGACGTTATTACCTGGGCCAAGGCCAGCCACGAAGAACTTAAGCAAACCGTTCTCAGAAAGCTCAATGCGGCCAAGGGTGGCGGTTACATCTTCCAATCCGACCATTCCGTACCGAGCAACGTTTCGGGTACGAACTACGACTACGTCGTCAAACTCGTCCGAGAATATGGGACGTATCCACTGAAACTGGGTGAGTTCGACATTCCCGATCTGAGCTGATCGATATCGCCACAAGAAGCCCAAACCGGGAGAGGTGAAGCAATGTTGCGGGTCATTGTTCTTATGATCATGGCTACGGCTGCGCCAGGGTCGGCCCCAGCCCCAAAAGCTCATCATCTGACCTTTGCCGATATTACTAACGCTGCGGGCGTTGCAGGCCCCCATCATTATGGCGGACACGGGATTGGATGGGCGGATGTAACGAATGACGGCAAACCCGACGGTTACATCACCATGAACTTCAAACCAATCCATATGGCTGAGCTGTTCTACCGTAACATCGATGGTACCCGTTTTAGAGAAGAAGCATCAGATCGTGGCATCGCCAGTTTTGATGCCGGTAGCCATGGCGTGGTTTGGGCCGACCTCGATAACGACGGGGATTACGATCTCGTCAATGGTAGCTACGAACGAAACCATGTTTTCGAGAATGACGGTACGGGTCATTTTATAGACCGCACGAAGGACGTCGGGATTCTCGATGTCAGCCGTGGCACACGCGGCATTGTCGCCTTCGACTTCGATAACGATGGCGACCTTGATGTCTTCTGTAATAATTGGGCTGCTGATAACGAAGCGAACGAGTTTTATCGAAACGACGGAAATTTGCGATTGACACCGATTGACAATGGCTTGGGGTGTGTGGTCGGCGTTCAGGGTGTGACAGAAGGCGACTATGACAACGACGGCGACATGGACCTGCTGCTTTGCCGAGGATTCGGAAACGACGGTCCCCTGACTCTCATGTGCAACACCAGCGGTACTTTTTCGCCCGTTGTTGCCGCGGGTTTCGACGCCACTGCGAATAGGCAAGACGGAGCAACCTGGGTAGACGTCAACAACGACGGCTGGCTGGATGTCCATGTAATGAATGGTAATGTGGCCGGAATCGGAAGAGCGTGGTTGTTCATCAATGACAAGAATGGTCGAACCTTCACAGCCAAGCCTGTTCCCGTAGGTCCGGGTTTCATGGCCGGCTTTGAGGATCTGGACAATGACGGCGACTGGGACATGGTCTATGCCGGCGATAACAAGACCTACCTCAACGACGGTGCCAGCAGCTTTAGACCGACCGCTTCCTTTCCTATTCAGCCGGGCAAGGATCCAAGATCTGTAGCCTTTGCAGATATTGACAACGACGGCGACATGGATTTTCTCTATACCCACAAGCGCGGTTTCAACCGGCTTATTCGTAATGACCTCAGCCGCAGCGGGAATTGGATTAAGGTCAAAATTGTGTCACCCACGGGGCAAGCAGGCGCCTTTGGCGCCAAAGTCACAACCTACGAGTCGGGTTTTCTTGGTGAACCTGCCAAGCGGATCTCCTTTCGCGAAGCCCGCAGCCAGGAGGGTTACTTGGCCCAAAACGAGCCGGTTCTTCACTTCGGCATAGCGGATCGTTCCGGAGTGGATGTTGAGGTAAGATTTCTCGATGGTACGGTACTTCGTCGAACCAGGGTCGGCGCGAACCGACTTGTCGTGCTGGGGCCGTGTAGCACGTCGTCGTCCATATCGCAGCCACATCGTCGTTGACATTGCAGCGGGCTTCTCGAGGTGAAAGACCCCCCAAGCAGAAGCGTTTTCAACCAACCCGGCAACTGGGTCCGGCCGTAATCTTTAGAACTGTAAACGAATTACGGCACAGCTTGCATATTCAATCGAAGATCGGCCTCAAAGCGACCTGTCGCCGAATCCCCTCATCCATTGCCCTACTTCCAGCACCTCGGTCGTGCCGATGAGTCTTGCTCTAGCCGATGTGAGACGGTAATAGTACATTCTCGCGTGATCCTATGGGCAAATAGGATCAATCGCTTAGGCAAAAACGTTAACCTAGGAGACGGAATGCTTATCGCAGTAAGCAAGTTGGAACGACCGGATGTATTTCTGCTTGTCGGCTACTTCGTGCTCATGCTGGGGATCGGAGCCTATTTCTACCGCTACATGCGGGGCATGAAAGACTACTTCAGCGGCGGCAACCGAATTCCGTGGTGGCTCAGTGGCGTCTCGTTCTACATGAGCTGCTTCAGTGTCTTCGGCTTTGTCGTGTATTCCGCACTCGGATTTCAATACGGTTGGCTCCCGGTAACCGCCTTTTGGGCCTACATACCAGGGACGTTGCTCAGCGCGTTTCTCTTTGGGCCGCGATGGCGGCGGGCACGTGTCGACAGCCCCGTCGAATACCTCGAAATGCGGTACAGCTCGTTCCTCCGCCAGCTGTGTGCCTGGCAAGGTGTGCCCGTGAAGATCATCGACGACGCATTGAAACTGGTCGCGATCGGCATCTTCTTTTCCGTCAGTCTCGGTCTGGACCGGAACCAGAGCATGCTCTGGTCAGGGCTGATTATGCTGGCTTACACGTTTATGGGAGGCCTGTGGGCGGTGGCTGTCACGGACTTTGTTCAATTCATCGTGATGGGCGCAGCCGTTTTGATCTTGTTTCCGCTCGCGCTGTTCAAGGCTGGACTGTTCGAGGCCGGTGGCTTTGCCAACTTTGCAGCCAACGTGCCCGAGGGGTTTTTCCGCCCTGTCAGTGGTGAATACGGCTGGATCTATATCGCTTCGCTGGTGTTTCTGTTCTCCCTCGCTCTGTCGAGTGTCCACTGGCAGCTGGTCCAGCGTTATACATGCGTCCGTAACGAAAAGGAGGCACACCGCGTCGGTTGGCTGGTCACCGTTCTCCACTTCGTTACGCCTGTCATCATGTTTGTTCCCGCCATGGTCGCGCGACAGTTTCTTCCGACGGATATAAACCCGGAAGCGGTTTACCCCACACTGTGCACCGTCTTGCTGCCGACAGGCCTTTTAGGCCTGATGATCGCTGCGATGTTTGCGGCCACCATGTCAATGCTAAGCAGCGACTACAACGTGTGCGCTGCCGTTCTCACCAATGACGTCTATCGCCGGCTGATAAGGCCCGAGGCCTCACAGAAGGAGCTGGTCGTCGTGGGTCGGCTGATGACGTTATTGATCGGCCTTATTGCGCTGGGGACTGCCTTCCTCATGGCAGGCAAGGGCGGGGACGACCTCTTCAAAACGATGGTTGCATTGTTTAGTGTCGCCACCGCACCGGTCGCCGTGCCCATGCTTTTGGGCCTGGTTTCCCGGCGGATAAATAGCGCAGGCGCAACGGCCGGGTTTGTTGCCGGTCTTGGCTTGGGTATAGTTCTGTTCTTTTTATTGGACCCGAAAATCCATTTCGGAAACATCGTGCTTGAGCAGGAAAACGTTCTTCTGATCAGCACAGCGACGACAACCGCGGTCGTCATGATGCTCGTGAGCTGGCTTGTGCCGCGAAGCGAGCAAGAAACGCAGCGTGCCAAGTTATTTGCGCGTCGGCTGTCCACGGAGATCGGTGGCATGAAGGACGATCCTCTGCCTCCGGCCGACGACTGGCAGGAGGCAGAAGCCATTTCACCTTTCCGAGTTGTAGGTGTATCGATTGGGATCATCGGCCTGATGATGTTGGCTGTGGTTCCGTTTGTGGACGGAAAAACAGCGATTGGCATGAACCTCGGCATCGCGCTCGTACTTGTCTTTCTGGGCGTGCTCATGTTCTACCGCGGCAGTCGCCGGCCAATCGCTTCTGCACTGAGCAGCGTGCATGAGTCGTCGGCAGGAACGCCGGGATTGATTTCGGAACCGCAAGACCCTGCTGTGGACTAGCCGAATCAGATTTCAGCAAGTCGCAGCATGCAGCACTCCGCAGTGTTTAAACGCGGATATTGACCTGGCAAGACCGTTGCCTTCTAATGATCTTTGTGGTGCGGTACTTCTGACCACCACGACGAGCCAACCGGGGCGTAGCTCAGCCTGGCTAGAGCGCCTGCTTTGGGAGCAGGAGGTCGCTGGTTCGAGTCCAGTCGCCCCGAGTATCCGCGGAAATGAACCCTTCGGCGATGATGTCGAAGGGTTTTCTCATGATGGGAACAAGAGTTACGTCACGCAGTTCGAAGTTCAAACAGATGATTTCGAGCAATTGACGTTTTTCGGCGATATCGGCTGTAACCCATTTCTGTTGAAGGGCTTGTGAAAGTTCAAACGCGTCAGTTCACAACAGACGCAAACCGCGGTTCCTTCCTGGAATCGACGAGTCCCGTGCTTCACTGTCCCCATTTGATTTTCTTCGTCAGCGTATACCAGCGAGGTTGCGAAGGATTGTGGACCAGAAGGAAATCCCGTTTGGCTCGACGCGCGGTGAGCCGATCCCCCGTAGACAAAGGCCTGGAAATTTGACCATCGATGACCACCGTCGTGCCTGCGTTGGCTTGACCGACAAGCACATCGATTTGTGAATCGCCGGAAACGACCAGCGGTTGATGCGTCAACGAATGGGGAGAGATGGGCGACAATGCGATCGCTTGTACGTCGGACTGAATAATCGGCCCGCCGACGGCCATATTGTGAGCCGTCGAGCCGCTCGGCGTCGCCAACACAAGACCGTCACCGCTTACCCTCGTCAATGGATGGCCATCGATTGAGATCACCAGCTCGATCATGCGATAGGGGGGCCCCGCATGTACGACACAATCGTTGACCGCCGTGCCGCTTATGGTCTCACCCTTGTCGCGCGTAATGAGCGATTCCAACATCATTCGGCGACTTACGACCGTTGGGTCGTTGAGAATAGCCTCCAAATGCAGATCCATGTCCTCGACACTGAATTCCGCCAAATAGCCGAGTTTGCCGAAGTTGACCCCCACAATCGGCACTTGCTTGTCGCCAAGGGCCTGTGCGACGGCGAGGATACTGCCATCACCGCCCAGTACAATCACCCGATCAGGGGTGGCTTGAGCCAGCAAATTTTCAGCCTCCGCGAGCACGCCGGTAGCGACCACCTTGGCTCGACGACTCATGGTCCGGACTGCCGAAGCCATGGTCGCCTCGGCACCGGCCTTGTCGGGGTTGCGGATGATCGCCACACGAGGACCATTCTCTGTGAATTCGCTCATCGGTTTTCTCGACTTTAAAAGGGACAGCACCCCAATAGAGGGTGCGAACGCATCACCTTCATGCTACCGATCGTCCATGCCGCCAGCAAACCAGCGACCGCGTGACTTTCGCGGCGGGCGAAGCCGTTTTAGAATAACATAATCTGAACAGGGGCGGCATCCTTGAGCCGGGGACAGCGCCATCGATCGCGAGGATTGCTATGTTGATACGGAAAATGATGTTGAAGTACACGATTCTTCCTGCTCTTGCTCGGCGAACAAGCTCACTCTCGGCATGTCTGCTGGCGACGGTGTTGTTGGTCGGCCCATCCGTAAGTGAGTCTAACGGACGCGAACGGGCTGCGACGACGGAGCAACTGGCGGAGATTGAGGCCGCCTCGACGGTGGAACAATTGATCGAGCTTGGCAAGAGCCACCGACGTCGAAGAAAATATGACGCTGCTCGCAAGTGCGTTGATAAGATCGTGAAGCTTGAGCCGAGCTTGCTTACCGATAGCAAACCGCAGACGCCCAACTCCTGGAACGAATTCTGGTTTGCGTATCGGGCTGAACTACAGACTCAAAAACTCCGTGCAGACGACGCGGAGGCCCGCGTCAAACTCGCCAAATGGATGCACGAGAGCGAAGCCACCGGACCGGCATGCGAAATGGTACTCGAAGTCTTGGAGATCGACCCGTCCTTAAGCGAGGCACGGACACTGGCGGAAGAATGGAAGGTTTTTGAGAGTGGTCCGACTCAATTGGACCTGCGTTATGGTCTTGCCGAGTCGCTTTTTCCCGAGAGCCTCAGTGACGAAAACGAAGAACTCGTGCCCCGGGAGGGTCGTAAGTTCTTGCTGTTGCCGCTTGCGTACGAACCACGTTCCCGCCGACTGACCATCACGAAAAGCCAAATGACGGTCAGGTCCGACGAAGGCCGACCTTGCTCGGTTAAAGGCATGGTCTTGTTACTTGGATCGCGGACCGGCACAGCAGGCAGGGGTAAATCCGATTCCCTGGTGATTGATCTCAAACGGCAAGGTAACAATGAACCCTTCTGGGAACGGATCCAGGTTTTGCCCGAGACCGAGTCCGAGTCCGAGTCCGAAGACGGCGAGATCGAGCTTACAGGTTACAACACGTCCCAACCGATCGTCAGACCTAAACCTGGGGAAAGACGTGGGGCAAGTCGTGGCCGAAGTTCCCATGCCCGCAGTTCCCGATCGGACCGCCGGACCGAGACCCGTTCGGGTAGCGGTCATCTGGCCTTCGTCGTCGAGATCCCCGAA
>Ga0180434_10005166_pt1 | contig 15554 bp, 15 predicted proteins | sample SS_ome_7_FD_132453 | JGI IMG/M metagenome (GOLD analysis project Ga0180434, IMG submission 132453) | Hypersaline lake sediment archaeal communities from the Salton Sea, California, USA - SS_1_D_2 metaG | ecosystem: Environmental > Aquatic > Non-marine Saline and Alkaline > Hypersaline >...
CCGACCGAGAAGGCCAGAGTGCCCGGGTGGAAATGGAAGAGCGGCTTCTTCTCGATCGGGTCCGCCGCCATGGAGGACACCTGCGCGTAGTTGAGGTCCTGGAGACTACCCTCCACGTTCTGGTACATCCGACAGACTCCGGTCCGGGTCGGGCTGATGCTACAGCGCCACTGGCAGACACCGCACTTCACGCGGGAGCCCGGCAGTCTCTCATACAGCTTCGCCTCGCGCATTGGCCCCCTCCTCCCCTTGCCTATGCCCAATTATACCACCCAAGCAGTCAGGGACACACCCGGCCGACTCACGCACAGCTCCGCTCCTCGCGGAAACGGTGGCAGTTGACACCAGGCACCGGTACTATCTGCCTCTCGCCGACCATCAGAGTTGCTGTGAGCGAAGCGTGGCAATCCCCGCCACCGGTGGGATTGCCACGCCTACTTCAGGCGGGCACGCAACACCATCTAGCACCTGATGCGGACAGGACGGGACCTAATCCGCCCGGGCACATATTGACAACGCAGCATGCAGCTGCTACAATTCGGTTACGAGGAGGGGACAGGCCGCCGACCCTTCGGGCGGTGAGCCAAGTCAGGAGGTCCTCAAAACAATCAGGGTCGCTTGGATCGGACACGACCGAGACGGCAGCAAGTAGGACAGTGTGCGCAAGCCCTCTCAGGTCGTGACCGAGAGGGCTTTATCATTGCCGGTCAACCGGGGGAAGACTACCATGCAGAGGTTAGGTTTCATCGGTGCGGGGACAGTGGGTACGGCGCTTGCCCGCCGACTGAGCGAGCGAGGATACCCGGTGGTTGCCGTGTACAGTCGCAGTCCGGCATCGGCCGAGCGCCTAGCCGCGGCAGTTACCGGTTGCGAGGTTGGGACCAGTAGTCAGGCGGTTGCCGACGCTACCGATCTCGTCTTCATCACCACCCCGGACGATGCCATTGGTCCGGTGGCAGCCGAGGTGCGGTGGAGCCCCGGCCAAAGCGTGGTGCACTGCAGTGGCGCCGATTCCGTGGACACCCTGGAGCCTGCCCGGAAGCTTGGTGCCAGGGTCGGCGCATTCCACCCTCTGCAGACCTTTGCCAGTGTGGAGCAGGCAATCGCCAACATCGCCGGCTCTACATTCGCCCTGGAAGCGGAAGAACCCTTGCTGGGCACCCTCAGGGAGATGGCGCGCGCCCTGGATGGACACACCATCGAGCTCAAGGCTGGAGACAAGGTGCTCTACCACGCCGCCGCGGTCATCGCCTGCAACTACCTGGTGACTCTGGTGAAGCTGTCCACCGACCTGTGGCAGGTCTTCGGCGTACCCCCAGATGAAGCTGCCAGGGACCTGCTCCCCCTGCTTCGCGGCACCATCGCCAATATCACACGGCTGGGAATACCCCAGTGCCTTACCGGGCCGATTGCCCGCGGGGACACCGGCACCATTACCAAGCACCTCCGCGCCCTGGAGAAGGCAGCCCCCGGGGTTCTTCCCACCTACCGCGATCTCGGGCGACAGACAGTGCCGATAGCGCTCGCCAAGGGCAGAATAGACCAGAGACAGGCGGACGCTCTGCTGGCCCTGCTGAAAGACAATCCCCAGGTACAGGCATAACGGGATACCAATTGAGGAGGCGAGACGGAATCATGAGACACCAGGCACTGCTATTCGGTGCACTGGTCACTGTTGTCGGGATGCTGCTGGCAGGCTGCGGCGCTCCCCGGCCGCCGGTGGACAGCGCAAGAGACCTCCAGGAGGTGGTGGAGGTAGGCCAGACTCTTGACCAGGTCCTGGACCTGATGAGAGAAGATCTCAGGCAGAGGGTCACCATCTACCCGGCGGAGACTATCGAGAAGAAGCAGACCGGCAACTGGTCCTTCCGGGCCATGGAGAGCGGGGAAATCGGCGATACCGATGCCCCCTACGTGGCCCTGGTAGTCAAGCCGGACCCGGACCACAACAAGTACTTCGCGGTCTTCTTCAAGGAAGGAAAGGTCATCGCCGGTGAGTGGTTCGTTCCCGCGGCTGCGGCCGTGATACACAACGTTCTCGGCAATCTGCTGGACCTGGGGGGCGAACAGGAGTCTGAGTGACAGCGGATTCAGCATGTTACACTCACTTCTCAGGAGGAGGGGCAGACAGTGCGCTTCATGCTCAAGAGCAAGATACACCGCGCCCGGGTGACCGGTACGGACATCGCCTATGAGGGCAGTATCACTATTGACCGCCGGCTCATGCAGGAGGCCGACATCCTGCCGTTCGAGCAGGTCCACGTCCTGGACGTGGACAATGGAGCTCGCCTGGTTACCTACACTATCGAGGGAGGCCCCGGCGAGATATGTCTGAACGGCGCAGCGGCCCGACTGGTGGCCGTCGGTGATACGGTAATAATCCTTTCCTACTGTCAGGTTCGCGAGGAAGAAGCCCGGAACTGCATCCCCAAAGTGGTCCATGTCAACGCCGAGAATATCAGCACCTCAACGGCAAGAGTAACCGAGACCGCGCCTGTGTGAAGAGGAGAGCAATGCGCGTCACAGTCAATGACACCAGGGAAATGAAGGAGAAGGGCGAGAAGATCGTCATGCTCACTGCCTACGACTACTCCACCGCCAGGATAGTGGACGGGGTGGGCGTACCCCTGATCCTGGTTGGGGACAGCCTCGGCATGGTGATGCTCGGCTACGAGAATACTACCAGGGTCACCATGGAGGAAATGCTGCACCACACCCGCGCAGTGGTCAGAGGCACCGAGCATGCCATGGTGATCGGGGACATGCCTTTCATGACCTACCACGTCAGCGTGGAGGACGCGATGCGAAATGCCGCTCGCTTCGTCCAGGAGGCTGGCGCCCAGGCCATCAAGCTCGAAGGAGGCGTGACCGTAGCCGAGAAGGTCAGGAGAGTGGTCGAGTGCGGCATCCCGGTGATGGGGCACATCGGCCTTACCCCGCAGTCAGTCCACCAGTTGGGCGGACACAGGGTGCAGGGTCGCGCCCCGGAAGCGGCCCGCAGACTGCTGGAAGATGCCCGGGCCCTGGAGGAGGCGGGAGCATTTTCTGTGGTCCTCGAGAGTGTACCAGCACCCCTGGCGGCGCTCATCACCGAGAGGGCCGGCATACCTACCATCGGCATTGCCTCCGGCCCGGGCTGTGATGGCCAGGTGCAGATCATCAACGATATGCTCGGCTCCTTCACCGATTTTGTCCCGCGGCACGCCAAGCAGTACGTGAAGCTTGCCGATATCATGGCCGCTGCCCTCACCGAGTACAGCAACGAGGTGAAGGCGGGAACCTTCCCCACGAAGAAGCACAGCTTCTCCATGGATGAAAGCGTTCTGGCAGAGCTATAGGCGAGCTAGGAGGAGACGTTATGGCCGTCACTGGAACTGGGCTTCAGAAAGGGCAGCGGCTTCGTGTCCCCCACCGGGAGCATCCTGGCACGGCCGGCTTCACTGCGGTGAAGCCGCGCACCATGAAGGTCATCAGGACCGTCGCCGGGATGCGGCAGCTGCGTCGCCGGCTGGCCGGGACGGTGGGTTTCGTGCCCACCATGGGCTACCTGCACGAAGGCCATTTGTCGCTGGTAAAAAGGGCACGTGAGGAGAATGCGTCCGTGGTGGTGAGCATATTCGTCAATCCCACCCAGTTCGGTCCTTGCGAGGACTTCAGGCAATATCCGAGGGACACCGAACGCGACCTCGCTCTTCTCAAGGAAGCGGGCACAGACGTCGTCTTCATGCCCCCCGACCAGGAGATGTACCCACCCGCCTTCAGCACCTGGGTGGAAGTGGACGGGCTTACCCGACGCCTGGAAGGGGCATCACGCCCAAATCACTTCCGCGGTGTCACCACCGTGGTCACCAAGCTTTTCAACATCGTCCGGCCCACGCGTGCGTACTTCGGGCAGAAGGACGCCCAGCAAGCCGCGGTCATCACCAGGATGGCGGCGGACCTGAACATGGACCTGGATGTTGTCGTCTGCCCCACCGTGAGGGAACCGGATGGACTGGCGATGAGCAGCCGGAACACGTATCTCAGCCCGGAGCAGCACCGGGCGGCGCTGGTGCTCTACCGGTCACTGAAGCTGGCCGAGGAGCGCTGGGCCAGCGGCGAACGCGACCCCGAGCGCATCCGTACCGAAATGAGGCACCTCATCGAGCAGGAACCGCTGGCGGAGATTGACTATGTAAGCGTGGCCGACCCCGCTACGCTTGAAGAGCTGGACACGGTATCTCCCTCGGCCCTGGTATCGCTGGCGGTCAGGTTCGGCAAGACCCGGCTAATCGACAACGTGGTGCTCGGACCCTAGAACCCCGGCCGCGCTGGTACCATGGCGACTTGATGCCACGTCATAAGGGGAGTTCGTTGCCTCGCTGTGTGAAACTGCAAAGAGAGCCGGGGCTGGCCATAATCACCCTGGACGGGCCGCACAGGCTCAACCTGATGACCCGGCAGATGATTGGCGACCTTGGGGAGGCGGTGAGGGAGCTCGAAAGGGACGCAAGCATCCGCGCGGTAATCGTGACCGGTGCCGACGACCGCGCATTCACGGCCGGGATCGACGTGAACGAGATGAAAGACCTCACGCCATCCACCGCGCGGCGCTTCATCACCGACCTCCATCGCACCATGGCCGGGCTCCGTGACCTGGAGAAGGTGATCATTGCCGCCATCAACGGCTTCTGTTTCGGCGCCGGCTGCGAGCTGGCCATGGCCTGCGACCTGCGAATAGCCTCGCAGAACGCGCAGTTGGGCCTGCCCGAGATCAAGGTAGGTATCCCGTCCGTTATCGAGGCGGCCCTGATGCCCCTCCTCATTGGCAGAGGCAGAGCAAGCGAACTGGTACTCCTGGGCGACCCCGTAGGCGCGGTGGAAGCCAGGGAGATCGGCCTGGTCAACCGGGTGGTTCCCACAGGCGAGCTGATGCTGGCCGCGCGCCGGCTGGCCGAGCAGGTGCTCGGCTACGGTCCCACCGCGGTCCGGATGCAGAAGCGGATACTGACCCGGTGGCTACCCCCAGACCTGGAGGCAGCCATCCGGGAAAGCGTGGAGGCATTCACACAATGCTTCGAAACCCGTGAACCCGCTGAGGCCATGAGCGCCTTCCTGGAAAAGCGCCTCCCCGACTTCCACCGGGAAACGCCCTGACAGGTGCAGTTCGCCCTGCTGACTGGAGACTAGGCAGCCTTCAGAAACCTGCCCACCAGCGCCCGGATGCCTTCCTCCGGCTCCGCCTGGATGTCAAACCATTCAATCCGCCCGTCCTGTCGCCGGAACCAGGCATACTGCTGGCGCACCAGGCGATGGGTCTCTGTCTTGATCTGCCGGACCGCCTCCTCCAGGCTGATCTCATCCCGCAGGAAGGCCAGGACCTGCCGGTACCCGATGCCCGAGGCCACCGGCCCTGTCTCCCCGTAGCCCATCCGGACAAGCTCTCTCACCTCGTCCACCAGCCCCCGCTGTATCATGGCATCCACCCTGGCATCCGTGCGACGGTACAGCTCCGCACGCTCGGCAGTCAGCCCGATGATAAGGAGCTGGTAGGGCGGTGCCTGCTTTCCCTGTGTCTCTGATACAGGCGCCGAAGCACCCCGCGCCACCTCGAGTGCCCTGATGACACGCCGGACATTTCGAGGATCAATCCTCCCGGCCGCCGCCGGATCCATTGCTTTCAGCTCCTGGTACAGTGAATGGCCACCGGCCTGCGTGGCCCGCTCCTGGAGATGGCGGCGGAATCCACCATCAGGTGGTACCCGCGGTACCTGCCAGCCCTCAAGCACCGCCCACACGTACTGCCCGCTTCCTCCTGCCAGAATCGGCAGCCGGCCACCGAAGACAATGCCGTCAATGGCCTGGTATGCCATTTCCTGGTAGCAGGCAAGGCTGAAGTCCTGGTCGGGGTCGACCACGTCAATGAGGTGGTGAGCCACGAGCGACTGCTCATCCGGCGAAGGCTTGGCGGTACCGATGTCCATGTACCGGTAGACCTGGCGGCTGTCCGCACTGACAATCTCGCCGCCGAAGTCCCGCGCCAGCCAGAGGCCCAGCCGGCTCTTGCCCACCCCGGTGGGACCGACTATCGCGACCAGGCGCCCCCTGATTCCTGCCGGCAATGCGCTCTCACTGCACCGCCTACCAGGGAACCAGGTCCTTGGTGGGCGGGTTGTTGGGAAAGAAGATGTCCTCGGTCTGGCGTACAATGCTGGCGAACTGGTCCACTTTCAGGCTTGCGCCGCCCACCAGGGCACCGTCAATTTCGGACTGCTCTACAAACTCGGCGACGTTATCTGCAGTGACGCTGCCGCCGTACAGCACACGAACCTGGTCAGCCGTCTCACGCCCGCGCAACTCGGCCAGGACACTACGGATCAGCCGCGCGGTGTCATTCACCGGCCTGCCGTGGGCGGCTCTGCCGGTACCGATCGCCCAGACAGGTTCATAGGCAACCACAAGCTCCCCGGAAAAGTCCAGTTTATCGAGTGCGGCCCGCAGCTGCTCAGAAATGACCTCGGCTGTCCGTCCGGCCTCGTTGTCCTCTAGCTTCTCGCCGATACAGAGGATGGGCTTTAGCCCGGCCTTCATCACGGCCGCCAGCTTGCGGTTCACCACCTCCCCCGTCTCGCCGAAATACTGCCGCCGCTCGGAGTGCCCGATGATGACGTACTCACACAGACCCTTCAACATGATGGGGGAGACCTCGCCGGTGTAGGCACCCTTCTCTTCGAAGTAGGAGTTCTGCGCCCCCTCCTTTATGGAAGTCCCTTCCAGTGCGGTCCGCACCGCCGCCAGAGAGACAAACGGCGGACAGACCATCACCTCAACGCCGTGGGTCCCGCTGATACCCTGGCGGATCTGACCTGCCAGCGTGACCGCCTCCTCCACGGTGGTGTTCATCTTCCAGTTGCCCGCTATCATCGGCACACGCATTTCGCTACCCCCCCGCAAAGAACGTGCTGTCCCCAAGACCTAGACCGTATTCAGAATATCACCATGATAAGGCCCTTCACAACCAAAGCGGAGAACGGCCGGGCCCGCCGGCTGAGGCACCGTCTCACAGGTGGTCTGTCACGCGCCGAACTTACTGAGTTTGAGCGCGTGAGCCATTGCCAGGGGCATGATCTGCGTTGCCGGGAATCTACCCAGTCCACCCAGGACACAGGCGGACTCGCTGAACTCTGCGGCGCCGTCGGGTCGGCACCAGGGAGAGGACAGCAGAACGGGCACGGGGTGCCAGCTATGCGCCTTCAGCACGGCCGGGGTGGAGTGGTCGCCCGTGACCACGATCACCTCCGGCCGGAGGTCAAGCAGCACAGGCAGAGCCGCATCCACACCCTCGATGGTCCTCACCTTGCGGTCAAAGTCGCCGTCCTCGCCCGCCGAGTCAGTCCCCTTCACGTGCACGAAGAAGAAGTCATAGTCGGAATACCTCTCGGCCACGGTCTCGAACTCTTCTTCGACCGTGCTGCCGGTTTGCAGAACGTCCATACCCACCAGCCTGGCCAAGCCACGGTACATGGGATAGCTGGCGACCGCCGCCGGCTTCAGCCTGCAGATATCCGTCAGGCTCTCCATCCGTGGTCTACTTGAGAAACCACGCAGGAGTACCATGTTGGCATGGTGCTGGCCAGCCAGGATCTCTGCGGCCCGCTCAATGAACCGCCGGGCCGTCGCTGCCATTTTCTCAGCCTCCGGGGAGACAGCCCTGACGGGGACCGGGGCCACCCTTACCTGCTGAGGGTCAGACTCGGTGACATCGGGCACAAGGTCCTTCCCCCGGAAAACCACCACAAAGCGGTGCTCCCTTACCGGACGCACAATCACTTCCGTATCCTCGAACGTCATCCCGTCCAGCAAAGAGCTCAGCTCGGTGCACTGCTCGGTGGATATCCGCCCCGCACGGCGGTCAGTCACCAGGCCATTCTCGTCCACGGTGCAGAAGTTGCCTCGCGCAGCCACATCAGATGCCTGGAGATCAAAGTCTATCCCCACCGCCTCCAGGACTCCCCGCCCGATCTCCGCGGTCAGCGGGTCATACCCAAAGAGAGCCGTGTGCCCGGGGGCACTACCCGGCGTTATCCCTGGCCCCACCGGGTCAGCCAGACCGCATACACCCCCGGCCGCCAGTGCGTCAAGGTTGGGGGTGCGCGCCGTCTCAAGCTCGGTCCGGCCGGTATCCGGATGTGGCAGCCCGCCAATCCCGTCCATCACCAGCAATATGATCCGGCTGGCCGATGACCGGGAGAGCTGCTTCATGAGTGACTGACTGGTTGCCGCCGTGTACATGCTGTTCCCCATCTCCTTCTCCCTCCAGGTCCCAGACACCCACTGCACGGGGCCTACCGCCTCGAAACACCGAAGGCAATGGGATTTTCAGATCCGCCCGCCCACAAAGCCCGTTGCCGGCACGCTGCTCTGGCAGTGCGGCCACCAGCCATCGGCCCTCACCGCCTGCTATTCCTGTCCAGCAGGGCTTCTACGCCCGGCAGAGACTCACCGCCAAGGAACCTGAGCGAAGCGCCTCCACCGGTGGACACGAAGGTCATCTGATCAGCGAGGCCCATGCTGGTCACCACCTCGGCAGTCGAACCACCGCCAATGATCGTTGCCGCAGTGCTACCGGCGAGAAGCTTGGCCATTGCCCGTGTTCCCTCCGCAAAGCGCGACACCTCGTACACGCCCATCGGGCCGTTCCAGAACACTGTCCGGCACTTGCGCAGTTCCTCGTAGAAGCTCTTCACGGTCTGCGGGCCGATATCGGCAATCCGCTGCTCCGGCCCGATACCGTCTACCGGTACAGCGCCCACGCCGCTCTCGGCATTGATGTCATCGGCCACCACCACGTCTACCGGCAGCACAAGGCGCACTCCGGCCCCCTCCGCTTTCGCCATGAGGCTATTTGCCGTCTCCAGCCTGTCTTCCTCCACCAGGGACTGGCCCACCTCCAGGCCCCTGGCCTTGAAAAAGGTCGCCGCCATGCCACCCCCGATGAGCAACACATCCACCTTGCCCAGTATGTTCTCCACCATGCCCACCTTGTCACTTACCTTGGCGCCACCCAGCAGAGCGGCGAAGGGGTGGGCAGGGTCCTCCAGTATACCGCCCAGAGTATTGATCTCCCTCTCCAGGAGAAGTCCGGCAACTGCAGGAAGATATTCGGTAACCCCGACTATTGAGGCATGACTACGGTGCGAGGTGCCAAAGGCGTCATTGACATAGATGTCTGCAAGCCTTGCCAGGGCACGGGCAAAAACGGGATTGTCCCATTCCTCGGCGGAGTGGAAGCGCAGGTTCTCGAGCAGGATAACCTCACCGCTCCTGAGAGTCTGTATCGACTTCTCAGTCTCGGCACCGATGCAGTTCTGGGTGACCCCCACCTGCTTGCCCAGCATCTGCGAAAGCCGCTGCGCTACCCCGGTCAGCCTCAGCCTGTCGTCTACCTTGCCACCCGGACGCCCGAGGTGACTGGCCAGGATCACCTTGGCGCCTTGATCGATGAGGTGCCTGATAGTAGGAAGTGCTGCTCGTATGCGGCTGTCATCGGTAATCGTCCCGCTCTTCCCATTGATAGGGACGTTGAAGTCCACCCGCACCAGTACGCGCTTGTCACTGACCTCAATATCTCTGACCGTCAGCTTGTCCATCTCTAGTTACCCCTCGTGGCCAGAAGCCCGCCGATGGCCTCAGCCATGGCAAGCCGGGCCTGGCTGATAGGCCTGATACGCCAGCAGCAAGCCAGCTAGAGAGTTCGTGCCGATGGAACCCGGGTTTGCAGTTCAGGAAACAGGGCCGCCTGTCGCGCGATTCCTTCCGCGTCCAGGCCATAGCGTGAGCGAAGGGCCGCCTGAGTGCCATGCTCGATGAACTCGTCAGGAAGCCCCATGCATACCACTTTCACATCACCCAGCCCCGACACCTGGAGCAGGTCTACCACGCTGCTCCCGAAACCACCGCTGAGAGCATTCTCCTCCACGGTGATAACGCGCCTGGTCCGCCCGGCAACCTCCGTCAGCAACTCTTCGTCCAGGGGCTTGGCGAAACGGGCATTCACCACGGTGGACTCAATGCCGTCGGCGGCTAGCTGCTTGGCTGCTTCCCGTGCAGGAGAGACCATGGAACCGATGGCAACAATGGCCAGGTCTCTACCCTCTCGCAGCGTCTCCCCCTTCCCGATCGGAATGAGGTGTAGCTCCCGGTCCAGCTCCACCCCCAGGCCGGCACTGCGCGGGTAGCGGACTGCCATCGAGTGCCCCGCCCTGGTGGCTGTGTATAGCATGTGCTGGAGCTCGTTTTCGTCCCTGGGCGCGGCCACGATCAGGTTCGGTATCGGCTTCAGGTACGAGATGTCGAAAGCCCCCTGGTGCGTCTTACCATCATCCCCGACAATGCCCCCACGGTCAATGGCAAAGGTCACAGGCAGGTCCTGAAGGCAAACGTCATGGATTATCTGGTCATAGCAGCGCTGAAGGAACGTGGAGTATATCGCCACTATCGGGACGTATCCCTGGGTGACCAGTCCGGCGGCAAAGGTGACCGCGTGCTGCTCACAGATACCTACGTCAAATACACGCTCAGGGAACTCCGCCGCGACGATGCTGAGATGATTGCCTTCAGGCATGGCCGGAGTAATCACGACCAACCGGGGTTCCTGTCTGGCGAGGCGAAGAGCGGTCTGGGCAAATACCTCGCTGTACGTGGGCGCCGACCGCACGCCCCCACCCCCGGCAGCCACGCCATGGAAATAGACCGCGTCCCCTTCGGCAGGGACATAGCCTTTGCCCTTGGTGGTGGCCACGTGCACCAAGACTGGACCGCGCTGGAACTCCTTCGCCTGGGTAAGTGCCGCCACCAGTTCCTGTACGTTGTGACCGTCCACCGGCCCCAGGTAGGTAAAGCCCAGCTCCTCCCACATGGTGGTGGGCATCACCAATCCCTTGAACCCGGTCTCAACCTGCTTGCTTGCCCACCATACCTTGTTGCCCCATGGCAGCCGGTCCAGTATCTTCTTCCCTCTCTCCTTGGCACGGCGATAGCGGTCGTCAAACCGTACCCGTGCAAAGAGCTTGGCCAGGGCACCAACGGTCGGTGATATTGACATCCCGTTGTCATTCAGGATAACCATCATCCGTGAGCCCAGGTGCCCGACCTGGTTCAGGCCTTCCAGGGCCATGCCACCGGTCACGGCGCCATCCCCGATGACGGCAAGCACGTCGTAGTCATCACCGGAAAGGTCGCGGGCAACCGCCATACCCAGAGCGGCCGAGATGGACGTACTGGCATGGCCGGCACCGAAAGGGTCATGCTCGCTCTCAGCGCGGCAGCTATAGCCGGACAACCCCCCGGCCTGGCGCAGGGTGTGGAAGAGCGCCTTCCTGCCGGTGAGCAGCTTGTGTGTGTAGACCTGGTGCCCCACGTCCCAGACTATCTTGTCCCGCGGGCTGTCAAAGACGCGGTGTAGAGCAATCGTCAACTCCACCACGCCGAGGTTGGTGGCGAGGTGGCCACCACTGGTGAGGACGACCGATACCAACTCCTCGCGGATCTCGGCAGCAAGCTCCGTAAGCTCCGACTCTGCCAGCGCCTTCAGATCCGCCGGGCTGTCAACGCGGTCGAGCAAAGTCCCCATTTCGAATCCCAATAATGGTAGCAACGCGGACACGCTATGTCAAGGCGCCTCCGTCCAGGCATAACGCATGAGTGAATGCGCTTGACGCTCCCCTGGCCTTCTGGTAGACTCCACCAGGAACGGAACGTGCTCTCAGACCGGCATTTCCCACCAGGGTGGCAAGGAGGAAAGTGTCCCCCGAAGACCTTCTCGGCCTGGGTTTCGCCAGTGAGCTGGTAATCCTGATAACTGCCGCCCTTCCCATTCTGGAGCTCCGGGGCGCCATCCCTGTGGGGATAATACTCCTTGACCTTCCCTGGTACTACGTCCTGCTGCTGGCGCTGATCGGCAACCTTCTGCCCGTCCCCTTCATCCTGCTCTTTCTGGACTCGGCCACCCGCCTGCTCAGCCGGGTCAGACTGCTTGACCGCTTTCTTGCCTGGCTCTTCGAGCGCACACGCCGCCGGGGGAAAATCATTGAGACGTACGAGCGGATAGGCCTGGTGCTTTTCGTGGCCGTCCCTTTGCCGGTCACCGGTGCCTGGACGGGGTCACTGGCGGCGGTGCTCTTCGGCATGGGGTTCCGGCACGCGTTCCTCTGCATAGCCACCGGAGTACTGATTGCGGGTGCGGTTGTCACCGCCCTGTCCTGTTTCGGGGTGGCGCTCTACGGTATGTGGCAGCCGTGAGCAGCCTATGGAACCTTCTCCGGTAGCCTTGACGGCGAGCCTGTCCGATGGTACATTGGGGGCAGACCGTCCCTGTAGCTCAGCAGGATAGAGCGGCTGCCTTCTAAGCAGCGGGTCGGGGGTTCGAATCCCTCCAGGGACGCCAGCAGCGCCGGAACTCCGCTGACCCCCGCAAGCACGTTTCCTCCTGCCTGCTCCTACCGCACGGAGAGGGAAGATACACGCCAGAGGAAACGTGCGCCACGGAAGCTCCCAAGGGTCACGATGGCCCGCCGCCTAAGTGATATCAGGGTACAGCTCTGATCCCGCCTTCATGTACCGGTTCATGTGCCTCATTGTGGCCACGAGTTTGTCACTGCCCTTCTCGTACAGCCAGCCGTCCACCCAGAAGTACTCTGTACGAGCGCCTGCCCCCACGCAGACTATCTTGTCAACCGCCGTGTACTCCTCCCCGACAAGCACCGGACCATTGACCATGCGGAACTCGCTCGCACCGAAGAAGGGAACGCCCTTGAACGCCTGGTTTGCATAGATGTGGATCACCCCGAAAAGGTTGCTCAATGGGACCAGGGGAGGTCCCCAGGGCGAGCTGTCCCGGTACCAGTCTATGCTCTCTTCGACGTTCTGGAGCCGGCGCCCGATGGTTTCCGGGTCAGCAACGACTCCCCTGGGCCCAAACTCATCTCCGGGACGGATGTCGGCAAGTATCCGCAGCTCCTCGGGGTCGGTGTTCTTCATCTCAACCGTCTGGAGATGAGACGGCTCCGGCGGGCTCCCAACCGACACGGTACCCTGCATCACGATGCGCCCGTCACGCATCTCGACCCGGCCTTCCACCTGAACGTCGCTCGTATCCGCGGGCGGCTCCTGTATGATGGCCTGCACCTCCTCCCTGTCGACCGTGGCGAAGGTATAGAACATGCTCACGCAGCCCTGCTCGAACCACCGCTTCCCGAATGCCTTCTGGACCAGCGGCGCGAACAGGTCCAGGTGCACCGTGCCCGCCACGGTGCCGCCCCTCATGCCGATCTTCTGGGCAGTCGCATCGTCGTGGATGGACCCCGCCATGTCTCTGGCAGCATTGACTCCTTCCCGCCAGGGCCCGTAGATGAATCCATCTCTGGTGATGATCTCGTCACCCATGATACCCTCCTTTGAACCTCCTGCTCTAGAAACGCAGGACATGCCGACATTGTACCCGCATGGGACTGGTCTGTCCACCGCATACAGATGGGAAAGGAAGGCCACAGGACTATGCGGCGGAAAACCCGGTATCTCGCCTGCCCCAGCCGCTATTGGTGACCTGGCAGCACTTGACAGGGTATCTTCACAACGCTACACTGGTGCCGCGTCTTGAGGCTGGCAGTCACATCCCGATCCCGTGACCCGGGCGCACCCCGAAGGTGGTATAGCCCCGGCCTTGAGCACTACCGAGAGAGGAGCCTGCCATGAGATTCTCTAGACCGGTCTGCGCCCTGGTGGCCCGTGTTCTCACGTCCTTTGTGCTAGTATTGCTGTCGGGGCAAATCGTCTTCTCATCCCCCGTGTTTGCCGACGACCCGGGTGACCAGTACTACTCCGTCACTCAGGTCACCCTCGACGGGGAGACCCTTGACCAGGTTATCATCGCTGGTCCGCCCACGCCTCCGCCGGGCTTTGAGCACGCCAGTGTCAAGCTGCCCGAGCCCCGGACTGACGCCGGCCTCAATACCCTGTCCGACGTACCTGCTTTCAACTGGTGCTTCGGTTGCTCGGCTACCTCGGCGGCCATGATGGCGGGGTACTACGACCGCACCGGCTACGGGAACATGTACACCGGCCCGACCAACGGCGGGGTCATGCCCCTGGACAACAGCTCCTGGTCCGACTGGCCGGACTCCAACGGCAATACCCGGCACCGGTGCCCGCTCAGCGCCACCCACGATGGCCTTGACGGGAGGGCCGGCAAGGGGCACGTGGACGACTACTGGGAGTACTACGACCAGCCCGGGCCTGACCCGTGGGACGGGAACTGGACCGAGCATACCCACGGGGACTGCACCGCCGACTACATGAACACCAACCAGTGGGTATGGACAGACACTTCTCCAAACTTCAACACCGATGGCGCCACCACCTTCTACTACTACACTGACGGGTCTGCACTTCCCGCGGACGACCTGGAGGCGGCCGGCCACCCCTACGACTATGACGGAGGGCTGGGGCTCAGGCGCTTCTTCGAGTCCAGGGGGTACACCGTGGTAACCGCCTACAACCAGTACATCAAGGGGCAGGGATCAAACCCGGACCTCGGCTTCACCTACGCCCAGTACAAGGCGGAGATAGACGCCGGCCGGCCGGTCATGCTCCACCTGCAAGGCCATACTATAGTGGGTGTGGGTTACGACGATACCACCAGCAAGGTGTACCTGCATGACACCTGGGACTACGACACCCACGAGATGACGTGGGGAGGTAGCTACTCCGGGATGGACCACCTGGCCGTCACCATAATCCAGCTGCAGTCTCCCGGCGAGCAGACCTGGTACCTCCACAGCGACGACGTGATGTACAGGGGGAACACCGGCAAGCCGCAGGGAAGCGTTGAGGTAGGCGCGGGCCTGTCCAACGTCTGGACCTCGGACGAAGCTGCGGAGACGGACATCACCTTCCCGCACTCCGCCTGGACCGGCCAGGTGGTGTTCACGTCGGCGCCGTCCGACTCGCACGCCTTCGCGGTGCACATGGGCTACTCGGAAGCGGGTGGAGCCAGCTTCCAGGAGGGCGGTCCGGACGCCACCCTGACCGGCGACGGCGACGCAACCGTCTTCGCCTACACCACCGACGCTGATTCTTTCACCGTGCCCGCGGGCAAGTACCTGGCCTGCCGGATAGCAAACAACAGCGTCTCTGCCTATGACGTAACCACCGGCGGGGCCTGGACCCACACCGAGAGCCCCTCCGGCGACCCCGGCTACCCCGTCCCCGAGATTGCCACCGCGGCCCTTCTGGGGACCGGCCTGGCCTGCCTGGGCGGCTACCTGCTGGTCAAGAGACGTGGACGGAGGGCCAGAGGGTTGCCGGGGTGAATCTCCAGGGGTGTGGGCAGGTGTACCGGCAAGAGGCAACCACTCACACGGCCCCTCTACCACCCAGGTCGCTGACCAGGACGCCAGCAAGTCAGTCTACGTTATCTTCTACTCGCTGCACCTGTCTAAGGACAGGATTTCGGTGGTCAATATGTGCGAGGAAGTAGAGAGTCGGCTTCAGCGATACAGCTATTAGCAGGACTGGGA
>Ga0180434_10005167_pt1 | contig 15552 bp, 11 predicted proteins | sample SS_ome_7_FD_132453 | JGI IMG/M metagenome (GOLD analysis project Ga0180434, IMG submission 132453) | Hypersaline lake sediment archaeal communities from the Salton Sea, California, USA - SS_1_D_2 metaG | ecosystem: Environmental > Aquatic > Non-marine Saline and Alkaline > Hypersaline >...
AAAGGCTGGCCTATTGGCACAACAAGCAAAAGCTCATCAAGAAGAACTTGATAAAAAGGCTTGGGGGCAGAAAAAGGCGTTTGAAGGTGAACTTCGAGGATATAGACAACTTGGAGATCGCCATGCAAAACAACTTGAGACGTTAGAAGAAGCAAAGGCTGACATCGAAGCAAAACACGATACTCAACTCAAACAGCTCAAATACGATCAAATGGTGGCAAAGGCCAAACTTGACCAAGAACACCAGAATAACCTAAAACAAGTTGAATATCGAGCACAGGGACAGCTCGAAGCGGAAAGAAAAGCAGGAAACGAGGCGCACCAAAAGGCTTTAGAAAAGCAGGCCAAAGTCCATCAACTACAACTTGAGGCTCAGGCAAAAACACATCAAGATCAAATCAAACAGCTTGAGTATAACCAAATGGTGGAAAGGAAAAAGTTGGAGCAAGATGCCGCCGATAAAGTAATGGCGGCGCAGGATGAAGGAAAATTTCAACTCTTAAAGGCTGATCAACGCCTCAAAGCAGAACGGGAGGCCGGTGCTCAAGCCTATCAACACGAAACGGCTAAACAGAAAGAAGAGCACAAAGAAGCAATGAGAAAACAGGCCCAACAGCATAAAGCGGATATGGAACGGTTAAAATATGACCAAATGATAGAAAAAGCCAAGCTTGAACAGACCAAGACAGACGAGCTTATGAGCGTTGAGGATCAAAAAATGTTTGACGTGACACAAGCCAAATACGAGGCCGAACAACAAGTCAAGGCGGTTCAGAGACGGTTGGATGCGGAAAGAATGGCAGGGTCCGCAGCAATTGACAGGCAGAAAGAAGCCACAGAGAGAGCACTGAACGAACTGCAATCTACACAAAAAGCCCTTGCCAAGGCACAAGGAGAAGCGAAAGAACAAGCTCGCTTAAATGCCATCCAAGCCCAAAAACATTGGGAAGAGGCCAAAGCGAACGAACAAAGGGTAAAGGACGATGCAAATGAAAACATATTTAAGCTTCGGCAGGAACTTGACGCGCGTCTAAATGCAGAACGACACGCAGCTCAACAAGTCTACCAAAATCAAGAAGACGCCAAACGCTTGGCAGAACATAAAGCAAGGCTGGCCATTCTTCAAAAAGAAACCGCGGAAAGTTACAAGACCGCGGCAGAAATCCAACGAGACGCCGCTGTCGACGCACAGAGTAAAGAGGCAGAGCAACGGAAACTAGCAGAAATCCAACGAGACGCCGCTCTCGACGAAAAGGCAAAAACAGAATGGACCACGAAACAAAAACAAAAAAAGGAATTTGAAAAAGACATTGAAGAGTGGAAAAAGGCAGCTCAAGCTCAGAGAACTCAACAGTGGTCACAACGCCAAGCCTACGAGAAATCCCAAACTAAACTTCGTCGAGCACACGAGACAAAAGTGGCAAACTTGGAAAAACGCATTTCAGATTTAGAAGGGAACTTGCAATCTGCAAAAAGTGACACGACACAACTTGCTTCTCAAAAAATTGCAGAACTGAACAAGGAAAAACAAATTTTTGAGAAACGTTTGGAAGCAGCCAAAGTCGAATATGCAAAACAAACACAAGAGCTTAAAGACAGACATGCAAAAAACTTGGAAAGTGTACGTGCAAGCCTGGATGCGAAACACAGAGATGACGCAAAGAATGCTTTACAGGCAGGGTTGGAGTACGGTGAAAAGGAAAGAAAGGCCATTCAACATCAAGTAGACAGTGCAAAACGAGAAGTGGATAAACTTAACAAGGCACTGCGTGATGCAGGAGCATCAACGGAAAGTGAAATACAAAGGCTTAATGCTCAACACCGAGAAGCACTTGACAAACTTCAAGCTGCACACCAAACTGAGCTTGCTTTCAGAGACGACAAGATTCAAACAATTCAACACCAGATGACAAGCAAGCAACAAGAACTTGAGAAGGTAATGAGTGAAAGTGGTGTCAGTAAAAGTGAAGTGCAGCGATTGAGGGGAGAAGTGTCTAATCTCAAAGATTCTTTGGAAAAAGCCCAAAACACGCGTGAATTGGGTCGCAAGGCGTTTGAGGAAGAAATGATACGCCGTCAAGACGATGCACAAAAGTTTTATGGGCAACTAGCCGACAATGCAAAAACCAAAATGATAGAAGCTCAACGAGCAGAAGCGAGTGCAATCCAGGCGAAAAAAGCTGCGGAAAAGGCACGTGATGCCTCCGAGAAGGCCCGTGTTGAAGCCGACGCGAAACGTGAAGCGGCAGAAGCAGCACAGGCAAATGCTAAACAGCTTAGCGACTACGCTGTCACCGAAGCAGAAAAAGCCAAGGCAGCCGTAGCTCTTGCGGAAGCAAACGAGAAAGTGGCAAGAGAAAACGAGGCAGTTGCCTTGGCAAAATCTTTAAAGGCCGAAGAGGAAAAGGCATATGCATTAGCCAAAGCTTCCGAAGCCCAAGCAAATGAGGAAGTGGCAAGGGCCAATGAAGCATCGGCTCTTGCTAAACAAGCAGAGGCGTTGGCGGGTAAACAAACTGCCGAACAAGAAATGACGGCAGCCAAAGAGGAGGCACGCCTTGCTCGTCTGGTCGCTGAAACATCTGAAAAAGCAAAGAAAGTTGCCGAATTATCCAAAGCTGAAGCAGAAACAAAACTATTGTCTGCTAAAGATTTGCAAAAGGCCTATGAGCAGGCATATGAAGAAGCCAATCTTCTTGCTCGTCAAGCCGAAGAAGCCAAAGAAAGGGCATTGATGATGTCCACAGATTCTAAACTAGATGCCTTGGTGGCAGAAAATGTTGCCGCCCAAGCATTGCAAAAGGCAGAAGAGGCACAACAAAGGTTGCAAAACACACAGAGAGCCTTAGAAGTAAACGCTCAAGTTGTGGCAACCGACAAGGGGCTAATGTTGAATGGAAAGCACCTTATTAATTGGAATCCGGAGTTGGTGGAAGCAATTAACAACAAAACCACTGCATTCAAACCCGATTCAAAACCACAAGTTTCCACTTCCGAAGTCATTGAAGATGTCTCGAAGGGTAAACTCAAAGTCTCAAAGTCAGACATTCACACCTTGAAAATAATTGCTGCGGAAACCATGGGCCCCAAGACAGAACCTCAACCCCAGTGCAACATTCCATTTATTGCCGAAATTCTTGCCGGCCCATCCAAACCCCCCACAGTTGAAGATTTCGATTCCTTCTTGTCTCAAACCAAGACTCAGATTGAGCAAATTGAAAAGGCGGCAGTCCTTGACTTTATTGAGGCGATGCCTCAACAGGTGTTAAGGTTTCCCGACCCTGAACTGTTTGGCATAAAGCTTTTTGGTTCTTTGGGTGGCACAACATGGGACGCTAAAAACCTTTGGAGATATATTGCTTACATGATTCCAAGACAAGAAGATGCTTTGTTGGGCAAGTACTCGGAGACTGTTGCCAGTTACGCAGAAATTGGAAAACATGTTGGTGAGAATGTTATTCTCGACTTGTTGCAAAATCCAGGCATGAAACTTTTTATTCAGGGGTTGGCTTCATATTATAATGGATCCCAATTGGCCTCTGTTTTGTCTAGCAATTTGCCTGCAAACCCTGTGGCCCAGGCAATCATTTACAAAGCTGTTCAAACAGTGGGAAATGGTGTTTCTCTACCTGTATAAATTTATGAAATATATATATATATTTTATTTAGACAATAAGGCCCCAAAGGCCAGCACCGCATATTCCAACGCTGCTAGGGGGGAGGCGGACCGTTTGATGGCAAGGTCCGCTTCACCAACCGCTTCAATCCAATAAGGAACCAAATGGTTTCGTTTTTTACGCTCCAACGTCTTGGCCCCCACGTCCATCATGGTTGCCAAGAGTTCACTGGGAGAAATGACAGATCCGAGAAGAGACGCAAGGGTCTGTCGCATGCCCAAGGCCGTGGAGGGAGAGGGTCGCAAGGCAACCATGTCCATGATGGACGTCTTGACAAGTTTGGACAGGGACTGGGGTTTGGCCTTTTCCAACACCAGCACGGATTGAGCAGCCAGGATTGCTTTTTTCAAGTTGCCCCTGGCATCCACTGCAATTTTGAAAAACGTGGATTTCAAGGACGCCAAGTCTTCTTCCCCCCATGCCGCCGCCGTTTCATTCAAGACTTGCACCGTTTCCTCTGTTGTGGCCAGCGGCATGCGAATTGCTGCCACCCGGGACCGCAAGGCCGGAATGATGCCGTCCACCGACGACGCACACAACACCAGCTTGCACTTTGTGCCGTACACCTCCATTGTGCGGCGCAGGCCCTGCTGGGCGCCCATGGACAGGCGGTTGGCCTGCTCAATGACCACCAGCACAAAGGGGACCGCGCACACCATGCGCTCCATGTCTTCGGCCTTGGTCTTGATAAAGTGTTGGACGACGACACGGTCCTTGGCCCCCAACGCCCCCGCGTCCAACTCCAGGTGGTAGGGTGACAAGTAGACGTCCATGGTGTGGGACTTGATGGTTTGCCCGGAACGGGTGTCAAAGGTTTTTGTGGTGCAGATGCGCTTGGCCCAGGCCTTGGGCCCGTAGAGTTCGTGCAAAAGGCCTCGAATGCGGGTCGACTTGCCGCCGCCCATGCCCCCGTAGAGCAACAGGTGTGGCATGCCTTCCATTGACGACGCCAAGGCTTTCAACAAGGCGGTTTGTTTGGGGTGGATGGTGCACGCGTCCAAGGTGGGCGGCTGGTGCTGCAGGGTCCACAGCATTTTTTAGAAGTGAAAGGTGTGCGTGACGTCAAATGAAATATTAATTTGTTATTGATTTAGTTGAAATAAGCTTGCTTGGGGTGGTGGTGTCAAAAAGGACGTTCCGGGTTGTGGTTCACCACAAACATGTGGGGAGGCACAGCATCTAAAGCCGTTGGTTTGCTTTTGCACGCCACCGGGTCTGCCATGTGGCAAACGGGGTTTTCTTTCCACGTCTCGCAGTAGGTGGCTTCTGTCAAGCAGCCTTTCGCAAAACACGGAATGGCAAACTTGCAGTCTGCGGTGCTTTGACACGGAATCGTGCCGTCTTTCGCAATAGTCGGGCAGGCGGGCTTGACCTTCTCCCAATCAAAAATAAAGAGGCCTTCAGCCTGGTAGTTGGACGCATTGCCTGGGCCCGTCAGCCGAAGCTGAGCCTTGAAGTCATTCCCAGGGTAAACGGCTTGAATGCCGCCATAGGCATTGGGCCCACACGAGGTTTCAGTGGGGACGCCATTGGACCACCACACCACCGTGATGATGTTGTTTGGTCCCTCCACCCACTTGGGCTCCAGCGTTGGAGAAAGGGACAAATGAATCCAGGTCAAGGGAGCATACATAATGTTAGAATTTGTGCCTGGCAAAGGAATGGTAGCATGAACCAAGTTTGGTGTTGTGTCATGAGGGACTGGAATCACCTGGTGACACATGGGCGCCGTCGCGCTTTGATCGTTGTACGTGAAAATGTGGGCATATGCGTCTACCGACTTGTTTGGTTGGACAACCAAATTAAATCGAGATTCGGTTGGACAAAACACATCTGACATTTATTAGAATAATAACATTTAAGTATCAGGGTGTTGTCATTGTAGACAACCAAAACCACCTTAGCTCAGTGGCAGAGCGATTGGCTTTTAACTAATTGGTCGAGGGTTCGATCCCCTCAGGTGGTGTTTATCAATTCGCCAAGATGGTATAACGGCAATACGGTTTCACGTTTTAGAAATAGATGTAGGTTCAATTCCTGCTCTTGGCTATATTTTTTTATGTTGGAATATGTAACTTCAGTCGAGTCCGAAGAAAATCACAAGTCAAAACACACACACACACCATGAACATTTTCTTTCTTGCAGCCAAGCCAGACGAATGCGCCAAGATGCATTGCGACAAGCACGTGGTCAAGATGATTCTTGAGACGGCCCAAATTCTTTGCGGGGTGCACCATCGATCCGGCTCCGCATTCGAGATTCCCTACCGCAAAACCCACGTCAACCACCCCTGTGTGGTGTGGGCGGCCACTTCATTGGAGAACTACCTGTGGTTGGTGGAGTTGGGGCGCGAACTAAGCAAGGAGTACACCTTTCGGTACTCGGAGGATGGCAAGGAACCAAGGACCCACAAGTCTGCAGCGGTTATTGAATGGGCCGCCTCCTCTTTGCCGCCCATTGAATCAAGGGGGTTTACACTTCCGGCACAGGCAATGCCCGACCATTACCGGGTGCCTGACGACCCGGTTGCCGCCTACCGCGCGTACTACTGTGGCGACAAGGCGCCCCTGTTGACCTACAAAAAGCGTGAAAAGCCGGAATGGATTGTTTCCGTGTAATTGGTTCGACCGGGTTGGGCTCGTGGACTGAATAATAAGAAAAATTGCAAAAAAAGTTAGATTTGGTTCAACGGATCTCAGGCAACCAAGGTAAATGATCCAAGTCTCCTTTCGAATTCTTCACACGGGGTCCAAGAAACCCAAAGACCTCCATGTTCTCAACCAAATGTGTGCCACCGCAATGGCCTTTGTCAACAAGACACATAAGGACATGCAGGTATGCTACCCACTGTGGAACCCCGAGGACCCCGTCGACCGTGTGGCCCTTGTTCACGACCGGCAGGACTGCAAGGGGTTGCCCGGCGATCGCCTGTGGGTGTTGGTGGGGTTTGGCGGAGCTACGCCCCCCAAGCCTCCACCCGTGTTTGTGCGAATCAATGGCCTTGACGGACCCCCCTTGCTTCACGCCCTAAATGCCTACGGGGTTGACAAACTGATTGGCAACGAAACCATTCAATACGTGCCAACGCTGCCCTTTCACACGGATGACCCTGATGGCTCTCAAGGGTGGACTGCCTCTACCCTTGAGGACCCCACCCACGGAGAAGTCCTCCTGGACATGATTCCAGACGTTGTCCAGACGGTGGAAGGGGTGCTGGGCGACGTGCATGCGGAACTGCCGGAGGACCTTGCGCACGTCGGGGCGTCCATGGCAGCCGTCACAACCGTCGTGTCCCAGCTTGGGATTTTGAAGGAAGGAGGCAAGGAATGGGGGGAAGCGTGTGCCAAGGAAGAAGCCGGCGAGGCGGTGACCCTGGGGTCCCTCGTCGGCATTGCGTCGGCACTTGTGCTCAAGGCCCAAGGACTAGACGAAGCCGCTGGCAAACGCATGCTTCGACGGTTGGGCCGCAAGGAAGCACGACTCGACGGCTCACGGCGGCTGCCGTTTACAAAGGATCCAATGAAGATTGAAGGGTTTACTGGCCACCGGTCGTTGTGGCTACAATGAAATACATTGATTTACACATTTTACCATGCAAGCTCTACGCATGCGATGCATTTTTCCTCAAGCACTCAAGCCCTGGCAAAAGGCGGCTTGTGTAGGTGCCGGTCTTGGATCGTTTGGTGTAACAGCCTATGGCATCTACACCTATGCAGACAAGATTGGTGAAGGACTTGACAAGCTTCGTGCGCGTGCACCGTCGTTTGACTGGACAAAATGGTTAGGTGACGATGATGAAGAACCAAAAAAGCAATCAAAAGATGAAAAGAGGTGGTATCAAAACAAGTTTTGGGCCACGTGCATTGGGGGTGTGACTTATGGCGGGGTTGTGTTGACTAATACCCTTTTTGGTGATGATGCCATCCCTTCGCCCATTTCGCTTGTGGGAGATTTGTGCACAACTGGCATTGGCGGTTTTATGACAATTGGTGGACTGGCTCTTGCCCGGTGGCACTATTTGTGGATGAAGTCTACCCTGATGACGACTGAGTGTTGTGTGATTGCCCGTGCCGGGTTTGCCACACCCTTTCTCATTGGACCCTCCTGCCTCATCTTGTTTATAGCCGGGAACACTATCTGGTTTGGTATTAATCGTGGCATGAAGACGGTCAAGCACATTTGTGATGGCACAGCCAAGTGGGATGCGGTTTTGCCCGATGGAACTTTTTCGGATTTGGTTGAACTCATAATGAAATAATCATCACTTTTTACCTTTCTTCATTTCGTATATCATGGCCACGTCAAGCCAAGCTATATCAAGCGAAGAGTCTAAAACCAAGGATATCTTGACTTTATCCGGCATTTTGGATGACGACCCACGCCTTGGAACCCCCAAGGACCGTGCATCTTTGGAAACACGTGCCGCGTCGGGGCAGCTCAAGATTCCCAACTTTGCCGAATTTTGTGCTAGGGTCGGGCAAGTTTTTGAGGAGGTGCGTGAAGTCAAGGGCGGTCACAATGCTGACTACATTGAGGAACTTGCCGCCGTGAACCCTGACATGTTTGCTCTTGGGTTGTGCACCGTAGATGGCCAACGCCTGGCTTTTGGTGATGCAGAAGAAACATTCACGGTCCAGTCGACGGTGAAGCCTGTGCTGTACGGCATGGCCCTGGAAGCCCACGGCGAAAAAAAAGTCCATCACTATGTGGGGCGGGAACCCTCCGGCGTCGCCTTTAACAAGGTTTGCTTGAACAAGAGAGGCGTCCCCCACAACCCTGTCAACAATGCCGGTGCCATTGTGACGGCCGCCCTCTTGTGTGACCCTGAAGAAGGCAACGCAGCTCATCACTACAAAAAGCTCCGCAAAACCTACCAAGACTTGACGGGTGGCATTGGCAAGATTGGGTTTTCCAAGGCTGTTTTTGACTCGGAGCGGGAGACGGCCACGCGGAACCGCCGCATTGCACTCACCATTAAGGAAACGGGGGGAGACAAGCCAGTGGGTTTTCCGGCACATGTCAAGACGGACACGCATGACGTGGAACGGGTTCTGGATTTTTACTTTGCTGGATGCTCCATTGAAGCCAATGTGAAGCAGTTGTCCATCCTGGCTGCCACCCTGGCCAATGGCGGGATTTGTCCCCTGACGGGCATCCAAGTTTTTTCCCCTCAAACCGTCAAGTATGTCTTGACGGTGATGGACACGTGTGGCATGTACGACTACTCGGGCGAATTCAAAAACCGTTTTGGGCAGCCCGCCAAGTCGGGTGTCTCCGGTGTCATCATAGTCGTGATTCCGGGCTACCTCGGGTTTGCGGTTGAATCTCCACCCCTTGACAGCCACCACAATTCCTTCAAGGGTCTTGCCTTTTGTGAAGAGCTTTGGTCCACGTTTTCGTTGCACCCCTTTGACGGGCTTGCACCCACCCACTCCAAGATTAACCCCTTTGTGGACCGGATTGAAGACGCCGGGTTTGCGATTTACCAAGCCAACCAGGCAGCCCTTGACGGGAACTTGGCTTTGTTGCGGTCTCTCTTGTCACGCGGCTACTCCCTTTGCCAGGGCGATTATGACCAACGGACACCTCTTCACCTCGCTGCCTGTGGCGGCCATGCAGAGGTGGTGCGGTTTTTGATGGAAGAAGGGCATGCCTCGGCGGACGTAAAGGACCGCATGGGGTCAACACCCCTCGACGAAGCCCGGGCGTTGGGCCATGAAGAGCTTGTGGGACTCATGCAAAAAGAATAAATTTTAATTATATTGCTTAGTGTCCCTTCAAGGTACGCACTAATTTCAATCCCTTGGTACGGGGTGACACCTTGCACCCGTAGCGGGCCATGATGTACGCCGTCATGTCTTGCATGAGAAGTACCCGGTCCACGATGGAAGGCCGCCCAATGGCAATGCCAAAGTCAAACAGGGGCCCCAAGTTGGCGTCGTCGTCCTGCAGGTAGGCACGAATGAGTGCAAAGAGCGTCGTGCGTTTGTCCCGGGTGCACCGCAACCCCACGTAGCCAATGTGAAGAAGGCAAACCGCGTGAGAGGAGTCCTGCATCACATAAGGGGGGTCAGCCCACGTTGACCACCTCTTGACAAAAGTCAAAAGGCGCTCAAAGCCAACCCGTGACGGGGAGGGTGCTTCTAAAAACGCAAAGATTAAATCCTCGAAAACATTTACAATCAAGTCTTGGATTTTTTCGTAGTGGCCTGCTTTTTGGAGGGCATTCAAGTGGGATGAAATGAAATCCAGTTGTTTGGCAAGGGAGGGTCTAGGCACCGGCAGGCCGTCAAAGTCGATAAAATCACGCCCAAGCCTTTCATCCCTACCCATGTTAAGCAGCACACTCTTAAACAGGTACCAAAAGTACTCCACGTTTCGGTCTGGCTTGTTGGTGTCTTTGATAAAGGCGTACGCGTCTTCTTCTGGCAAGGGTGGCAGTGACAGGTTGAAATCCTCACTGGTGAGCGGGTCGAATGTCGCCATGAAATGTAAAATGTGTGACGTGTGGTCGTTGTAGTATTGACACGGGATCCATGAGACGTGGACTTTCTCCCCGTAAACAGTAATATAAATTTCAAACTTTATTATAAAAATAATATGGAAATCACTCCCTCCTTGCTTCAAACCTTTCGCCCTGACGGGTTGCCCGCAAGTGCAAGATTTGGGGAGGCGGTGGCCATGTCCTTGGATCAATCCGTTTACCTGGTGGGTGCGCCTGGGGAGTCCTCCAACGTGGGCGCGGCTTACGTTTTGCGCCTGGTGAATGGGGCCTATGTCCAAACGCGGTTGACCGCCACGGGCAGTTCAGGGGCTGCAAACTTTGGCCAAGGTGTGGCGTTGAGTGGAGACGGGGCAATTGCTGCGATAGGTGCCTGGGAAGACACCGGGATTGGTGCAGTCTACATTTTTGACTATGGTGGGTCCTCTTGGTCACAAACTGCACGGCTGATTGTCACGGGTCGTCAAGGTCCTTTTGGAAATCATGGGTTTGCCTTGGATTTAAACCTCGACGGGACAGTCTTGGTTGTTGGTGATTTCATTGACGGCCTGACGGATGATCGAGGCTCGGTGTCTTTTTTTGCAAACTCAGGCGGGTCCTGGTCCCAAACCGACCGTATTGAGTACGCCACTTCAAGCCAAAGTTGGTTGGGCTATTCGGTCGCCATTGATGCTGCGGGGACAACGGCCATAGCGGGGGCACCCCTCGCCAATAGCCAAGTGGGTGAAGCCTACATCTACGCCAATGCCAATGGCACTGCTTGGGCCCAAGTGGGGTCTGCCCTCACGCCCCCAGGCGGAACGGGGGTTGGCCGCTTCGGAAATGCCGTGACCCTCAATGCGGCTGGAACCATTGGTCTGGTTGGTGCTTACTTTGATAACTCCAACAGCGGTGCAGCCTATGTCTTTGCGGAGCAAAATGGAAGCTGGGCCCAGGTCGGGTCTAAACTCATAGGGCCAAATTCTGCAGGGGCTTTCTTTGGGTCCGCGTGCTCCCTTAATGCCGTGGGAGACTTGGCACTGATCAGTGCGTTTCGATTCGACACCGATGAAGGTGCAGTGTACATGTACCAGGGCGATACAAGCAGCACCTGGACTGAAGTGACGCCCAATATTACCGTGTTAGACCCTAACGGAGAGTTTGGAAACTCATTGGCGCTTTCTGCGACAGGGACTTCGGCCCTGATTGGTGGCCACTTTGCTGATTCAAACGTGGGTGCCGTCTACTCTTACCGCATGATGGAATTCCCGTTCAAGTCTTACCAACAGATTACGCCAAGCAGCGTCACAACTGATGCCCGTTTTGGCGAATCATGTGCCATGGATGCAAACGGAAGCCGTCTCGCAGTGTCGGCCTTTGAGGACACAAATGGAGACGGATCAGTTTTTTTTTACGAAAAACAAAATGGGGTGTGGACTCAAACCCAAAAGGTTAGCATTGGGGATGGAGAATTTGGGCGATCAATTGACATGTCGGTGGACGGAACTACAACCATAATTGGCGCGCCAGAAATTAATTCCTTTGACGGTGCCGCTTACATATACCAAGAGTCTGGAGGCACGTGGACTCAAATCAATACCCTGTCTCCACCCACACCCGGCCAGGCCGAAAGATTTGGAAGTGCGGTGGCTTTTGGGCTCAATGGCACGCGTGCGGTTGTTGGAGCTATAGCAGCGGACTCTGGTGATGGGGCGTTTTATATTTTTGAAAACATTGCCAACACCTGGACTCAAATCAACCGCTTCACACCCTTGACAGGTTCCGGTGATTTCTACGGCAACACCGTGGACATGAGTGAGGACGGCACAACAGTTATTGTAGGCACTGTTTTTGGTGATTACGTGGATGTTTACACCAACGGGACTGGGGTTTGGGCTTACGCGACCACCATTAACGGGTCTGGCCTGGGTCAGTTTGGGCAGGCGTTGGCCATTGACGATGAAGGCACAACCATTGTTGTGGGGGCTTCGGGGGTGTCGTCAGCTGCCGGTCAGGCCTACATTTACACGGGTGCAAACACTTCCTGGTCTCTCACAAAAACCTTGGACCCGGTGGGTGCTGTCGGGTCTTCTAGGTTTGGTTACTCGTGTGCCATTGATTCAACGGGGACAACTGTGGGCGTTGGGGCGATCTTGGATGTTACAAATAATGGAGCCGCTTACGCCTTTACCTCCTCCGGAAATTGGACGATTCTTGGTTCAAAGCTGACACCGTCTGCTTCTTCAGTATTTTTTGGATCATCTCTGTGTTTTGACCGTACGGGGTCCACCATGGTGGTGGGCACAAGCAGCTTAAGCAGTCAGGACGGGTCCGCCTTTGCCTTTGCCTATCCCCAAACCACGGTGACACCCGGGTTTTTAAGTGTTGATTCAGACATCAATGTGGCCGCAGGGGCGAGCATTTCTGCTTGGATGAATGGATCCAACGTGACACCCGTCCCCAACTTTGCCCTCACCATTAGCGGGGGAGTCAGCCAAAGCCAAATCCTGACCAATGGCTACGGGTGGGCGTCCACCCAGGCCCTCACTTCCCGTTCAGTGATTAGCAACGACGCCAATTTTTCCTTCACCACACCCCCCAAGTACACAACTGCCTTTCTTGCAAAAACCAATGATTCGGCTCATGGGTCCACCACCCTGCGGCTGTTGGATGACCAAGGGGATGCCTTTGCCTACCCTGCCACCATCAGTGTCGACGGCAATTGGACAATTGCCACCTCTGCAAACGGCATCCAATTCACCTCGAAAAATATTGTCGAGTCCGTGCCCTACCTCTTTTTGACCAATGACATTTCAGACACGGTGGTCAACGCTGTCACAGTGGAAGGGGCGACGAGCACACAGGGCGTGCAGGCGTTTTCCTCGTCATCCGTTGACCAACCCCAAAACTGTTTGGCGGGATCCACCTCCATCCAACTTGCAGACGCAAGCTTTTGTAGGCTTGACGCGTTGACTTGTGGATCACTTGTACGCACCGTGTTGCCAAATGGCCACATTGACCATTGTGCAGTTGATGTGATTAAAACCAGACTGCCTGGGCGCCACGACGCAATTGAAATTTCTTGTGATGGCATCACTGTGGTGTGTTCTCCCAAACACATTTCCTTGGTGCCTCCACAACGGCTTTGTGGCCGGGACAAGTTGGTGTGTGCCAAGTGTGGGTCGAGAGGCCACGCCTACGGGTGCCACCCCTCGTGCCGCCTGTGCTCGCCTGTGCAAGCCAAGGACTACCTTCCCGTGTTGGCGTGTGATCTTCTCAAGGCGGGGCTGCATGGCGGCAGCGTCCACAAAACCATTCACCAGGGCTACTGGTACCACCTGATTCTTCCGCCCTCAAACATGTCACATGCATTTATTCTCGAAAACGGTATGTTGTCAGAAGGTTTTCGGCACCCACTGGGGAGCAGAAAGGAACGCGACCAAGCATGGGCGTTTGTCACATGAAAAAAGGGTGGGCCAAGGCCTCCCGGGCGGTGTAGCGATAAGCAGGATTCTTGGCGAGGCAGTGCTTGAGTAGGTCAGCCGCCACGTCCGACACGGTTGACGGCAAAATCACTGGCCTAGACAGGACATTGTCCATGGTGTCGTCCCGGGTGGCGCCCTGAAAGGGTGGCCGACCCACCAATAAAACATAAATCAAAACCCCAATGGACCACACGTCACCCACCATGAGGTAGGAGCCGTCCGCAATCACCTCGGGCGCCATGTAGTTGGGCGTGCCACACAACATGGGAGAATCGGTTTCTTCCCCAATCCGGCAAAACCCAAAATCGCCCAGCTTTAAATGAACCTTTTCCCGTTTGTCAATCGTCATGAAAATATTGGACGGCTTGAGGTCTCGGTGGATAATCTGGTGGTCATGCATGTAGTCAATGGCCGACAAGACTTGACGCACCAAGCGCTTCACCAGGTGTTGGGGTGAGCCGGAAGGTCGACGTTCAATAAAGGCGTCCAGTGTCCCCGCGTTGCAGTACTCCATCAATAGACACACGTGGTCCTCCGTGTCAAAGCAATCCACAAACTGCACAATGGACGGGTGGGACAGGATGCGGTGGATTTTGATTTCACGCAAAAACTGGTTCTTCCGCATCTCATTGTAAATGTGCAGCTTGGAGATTTTCTTGAGGGCCATGTGGAGCCCGGACGCGTCGTCGCGCACCAAAAACACTGCTGAAAAGGCGCCCTTACCCAACTGCTTTTCTTTGACAAGGGTCCACCCGTCCCAGGGTTTGGGCTCGCTGTCCCCTTTAAAGGTCCACAGGGATTCGTTTGGGGGGTCCATTTTTAGTGATTGGGTTTATTTTATATAAAAAATACACATGTGACTTTAAAAATGCCTAAACGTGGTGGAATTGCCAAAGAGTCCAGGGGCGCATCCAAGGGTGTGTCCCAACCCACCCTTGTCAAACTAAAACGAGGAAAAACAAGTCTGGAAATTTTGTGCAAGGCGGGCACCGTGGAAGCCTATCGCAAGGACCCGGACGGGACCAAGTGGTCCTCCGTCTTGGAGACGGACGTTATTTTCACTGATTATAGGAAATCCAAGGTTGCACGGGATGGTGATTTGGAAGCAGTTTGTGGCTCGACGGATGCCGGAGTTGTCTTTCCTTACATTTTGCAAAAGGGAACCTTTGCCTATTCGACTGAAGAGCTGGCCGCCAAGCGTGAACAACGCAAACGGTGGATCATTCACCACTTACACTCGGCTTACTTGAACCCCAAAACCAACCTGCCGTACTCCACTCTCATGTTAGAATCAGTGTTTGACAAGTTGCGCTTAACGATTGACCCGCTCGTTCCCGCGCATGTTTTGTTTGACAAGTTTGAGCGCAAGTTTTTGGACGCCTTGCCCTTGAAGCCTTTGGACCGAGACACTAAAGTGAATTCACGAAAGGATTCCAAAAGAAAAAGGTGAAAAATCTACGGAGTTGGTGCAGCCAGTGTGGCTGCACATAGAAAGGTTTTCCAAGATGAACAGGTTGCAAACAAACAATTGATGTAGGTTAATGGCGCGTTTTCATGGATTACGCATTGGGCGAGTTCATGTGACACGCACAAGGCGGTTAAACAGCCAATCACCGCAAGTGGTCCAGCTTGAGCTTGGTGAACATGGGAGACGAACACCAAAAGACCAAGAATCACGAGGCGGTTCATGATGTAAAAAATTAAAGTGAGGGGGCAAACATCAATGTTGAGCAACCAAGAGATTTCCAGTAACCACGGTGGTTCATGAGACATCTGGCGTAAGCCAGCGGGGTGTAGTGTTGAACGTGGATACACCTAGCCGCGTCAACAGGTGAACAAACAACCGCCAAGCAGCCAATTGTTGCAATGGGTCCAGCTTGAGCTTGATGAACTTGGGCAACCAACACC
>Ga0180434_10005168_pt1 | contig 15545 bp, 16 predicted proteins | sample SS_ome_7_FD_132453 | JGI IMG/M metagenome (GOLD analysis project Ga0180434, IMG submission 132453) | Hypersaline lake sediment archaeal communities from the Salton Sea, California, USA - SS_1_D_2 metaG | ecosystem: Environmental > Aquatic > Non-marine Saline and Alkaline > Hypersaline >...
CGGGAATGAACGCCGTGGGCAAGCGTTTGAAAGGCTCCAAGTTTGTCGGTCAGAACCTGCAAGGAGCGGTCTTTGATGATTGCAACCTAGACGACGTGTTGTTCGACGAATGTGATTTATCGCGAGCTTCTTTTAAGGACGCGTGTTTGACTGGGGCGGAAATCGAAGCCAGTGGCCTCAAGGGCGCCGATTTCAGCGACGCAATAGTCAATGGGCTTGGGCTAGCGTCATCGAGTTTGTCAGAGGAGCAGCTTAAATCGACTCATTCTTACAAGACAAAGAATCTCAGCGATTGTGTAATTTCCGCCTGTGGAGTATATCCGGCGGTGTCTGATAAGCCGCTCGTCAAATACGATTTTCGAAAGGCAAACCTATGTAAGGCACTTCTTAAGAGAGGAGATTTTAGTAATTGCGATTTTACGGATGCTCAAATAGGAAGTATTAGGCTCTATAATGCCAGAATCACTGCCGAACAGCTGGCCTCAACACACAGCTATCAAAGGCATAAACTTCAACACATGCGTTTTTATAATTTCTTGACTGCCACACGTGGGCCTTGTGCTATTGACGGAAAAATCGATTTTTCTGGGATTGATCTGAAGGGAACGAGTTTTCGCGGAAGTCCGCTAGATGCAGATTTCAGTGGGGCGATGATTACTGATTGTTCATTTCGTTTCACAATTACAAAAGAGCAGCTATGCTCGACTAAGAACTATCGGGAAGGAAACCTTATAAAAATCAGACTATTCGGGATAGATCTGTCCGGCTGTGATCTTTCCAGTCAGAATCTCACCGGCTGCAGCTTCCGACTGAGCAACTTAGTAGAACCAACTTTGAAAACGCCGTAATTACGGATGTCAATTTCGGCAGGACACGAGGCAGACATATGTGCAAAAATCTGACCCTTGCCCAGATCAAATCGACCTGGAACTATAAGCATGGTCGAATGGAGGGCGTTGAGTTGCCGGATGAGCTGGCCGATGCGTTAAAGGCAGAAGAGAAGCTCAAGCGAAATGATAAAGAAAAGGACAATTGACCGTTTGGTTTCGATTTACCTACGATGGTCAACTGAGGTCGAACTGTGGCTCAACGCCGATATTTGTCTGGCAAGGATTTAGGTCCAGACAAACCGGAACCTTAATACCGGATCAGACACAAACAACAAAACAGCTCCAACGGCAATAGCTCGGCAGGCATTGTCATTGCGCCCCTTGGCTTCCTCAAGGCGATTGGGCATTGCTACGCATATTTTCTGCAATGCAGCGTAGGCGTTGACCTGCCCAAATTATCCGTAACGCCCCGAATAAGAATCAGGGCATATCTAAACCCAAGGCCCCTCCACTAAGCTGGTTCTAACACTTGAAGCTGCATGCCGATTACCATATCTTTGACCGCTTTACGATATTCGAGCATGTGGGGAGCCATAAGATGCGACTCCAACGCGTCGACGTTTTCCCATTTTTCGACGACGGTCACAGTATTGACCCGAACCGGCGGCTGAGCCGGGATGTTCGTCTCGACGTCAGTCATTGGCGCATACTCAATGCACCCATCCTCCCGCCTAACCTCCGGCACCAACTTATTAAATAGCGTGAGAAATTCTTCTCTTTTTCCTTCGACTACTTCGATTGCGGCAATCACACAAATCATTTCGAAAACTTCCTCTTAGTAATGGCTATATCGATTCTTAAACCCAGTCGCTTAGATCAGCGCATTCTTTTGCTGGCTGCCGGCAAAATCCACGATTTAAGCAAAACCCAGCACGTCGACTGTCACGTGAAAAACTCAATTTCCAGACATTTCAGAGTTATTGCTCTCGGCAATCTCGATCGCCTTTAGCAGGCCTCTGGCCTTGTTGAGAGTTTCCTGCCACTCGGTGGTCGGAACACTATCGGCAACGATCCCTGCCCCTGCCTGGACATACGCCTTGTTGTCCTGCACAACGATCGTACGCAACGTAATGCACGTGTCCATGTTGCCATTAAAATCGACGTACCCAACAGCGCCGGCGTACGGCCCGCGTCGATGGGGCTCGATTTCATCAATGATCTCCATAGCTCGCACCTTTGGAGCACCGGAAACCGTTCCGGCAGGCAAACATGCTTCAAGGGCGTCAAACGCCGTCTTTCCGGGAGCCAAAGTACCTGAAACGTTCGACGTGATGTGCATCACATGGCTGTATCGCTCAATCGTCATAACGTCGTCCAACTTAACCGAGCGATACTCCGACACACGCCCAACATCATTCCGCCCTAAATCAACCAGCATAACATGCTCGGCCCTCTCTTTCGGATCGGCCAACAGTTCCTTGCCCAATCGTCGGTCCTCTTCTTCGTCGACTCCTCGCGGTCTCGTGCCAGCCAGAGGCCTGACAGTCACCCGACCGTCGACAACCCTCACCATAACCTCGGGCGAACTGCCAACGAGCGTCACGTTTGGCGTTCGCATATAAAACATGAACGGGCTCGGATTAATCACGCGAAGAATACGATATATCTCAAACGGATGTACCTGAATCGGCACTTCCATTCTCTGACTGATTACAACCTGAAAGATATCTCCCGCCCGAATGTACTCGACACACTTCTCGACGCCCTCTTCGAACTGCTCTTGTGTGAAATTAGACTTTGCCTCTAGCTCCAGCTCCGCACCTGGTCGATCTGGCTCAATATCGACCGACTCAAGCGAAGACGATTCCTTAACCAACTGTTTGACCAGGTCGTCGACCCTGCGGCAAGCGTCGTCGTAAACTACCCTAAGATTCTTTTCGCTGCCATCCAGTCTGGCCATTGCGACAACGACGATCGTCTTCTTCACGTGGTCAAAAACGATCACGTGATCGAAAAAGTCAAACGCAAGGTCGGGCACACCCCGATCGTCCTCCGGAGCGTTTGGCAGATTTTCAAAATATCGCACAATGTCGTATCCGGCGTACCCAACAGCACCCCCACAAAAAGGCGGCAGCCCCGGCACTGTCGCCGCCTTCACGCCTTCGACCAACCGTCGGAGTTCACCAATCGGATCATCAGATTTAAACTCTCGAGTGGACAACGTCGGCGAGCCAGCCGACGAGGCGCCAGAAAGCGAACTCACTGACACCCGGTTGCCGGTCGCCTCTATTTCCAAAAAGGGATCCGTCGCCAGAAAGCTATATCGACCAACCTTCTCACCGCCAATGACGCTCTCAAACAAACAAGTGCAGCGTCCAGCGTCGATCTTGTGAAATGCTGAAACCGGCGTCAGCGTGTCACTGGCCAGACGCCGAAAGACTGGCACCAGATCAGCTCCGTCAGCCAATTCAGTAAAATCATCAAAGTCCGGGTAGTGCTTCATCCGCCCGATATCCTATTGTCAAAAAATGGTTTTGTATCCTATTTCAGCAAAAAACATCGGCGCAGACCGCCACACGCCAGCTCTTCCAACTCTGAAAAGCAACACGGCCCCAAATGCGTACACATCGGCCCATTCGGTTCCGAAACATACACTACGGTAGCTTACCAGTCGTCCGATTTCCGGACAACCAACCCAATACGACCAGCCTGCCCACGCCCGTGAAGTATTTCCACCCGGACGGCCAGTTCGTCCGGGTTGACAACAGGGGGGGCACTGCTAGAATCCTTTGGATATTGGGTTCGGCTCTCCAGTAATGTTACTGAGAAACGACAGCGCTATATTGTTCGCGTTTTTTGAGCAATTTTAGTCCGACTTGGGAATGCGTTCCGATGAAATGCCAGAATTGTGACAAACCGGCAACGTTCCACATTACCGAACTTACAGGCGGCAAGCCGCAGGAGCTGCACCTGTGCGAAGACCACGCTCGCGAATATCTTTCCCAGTCGACAAGCGAGACTGAAAACGTCACGAGTCTGAGCATGGCGGCCGCGTTGGCACAGCAGATGGCTGTCGGCCAAACCGCCGAGGAATTGGCCAAACTCGATAAACAGATGTGCCCAATTTGCGGAATCTCGTTCTACGAATTCCGTGCACAGGGCCGACTCGGTTGCCCAAACGATTACACCTGTTTCGAAACACAGCTCGATCCGCTGATTCTAAACATCCATGGTGAACTCGAACACGCCGGGAAGACACCAAAACAAAGCTCGGCCTATAGTCAAAAACGAACGCGGCTGATCCGTCTACGACGGGAAATGAAAGAGGCCGTTAAGGACGAAAATTACGAGCGAGCGTCTGAACTCCGGGACGAAATTGAACGTACCACCAGAGGTGACGATTCGTAACTTCAGCTTTTTTGTCCGACCTTGTGAAGAGGCAAAAACAGAAGATACTTAGGATAACAATGTGGAACTGAACGACCTAACGAAAAAAAGCGGTGCCTGGCTAAAAGGGGTTGGGCCCGAGTCTGATATTGTCATAAGCAGCCGAATACGGCTCGCTCGTAATCTGGCAGACTTCCCGTTCGTAAGTCGAGCTTCAGATGAAGACCTCGCCGGGGTCGAATCCCAGCTACATGGAACGGTCCTCGCCATAGACGAGCTCAAGCAACTCCTGTACCTGGACGTTGGCAAACTGCAAGGCATTGATCGACAGTTTCTGGTCGAGAGGCAGCTAATCAGTAGAGAACACGCCGAAAGCCACGGAGCCAGAGCGGTCGCCATCGGCCAAGATGAACAGTTTAGTCTCATGGTCAACGAGGAGGACCACCTACGCATTCAAGGTATGCAAAGCGGACTAAGCCTCGAAGAAACCTGGCGACAGGTCAACCGGATCGATGACCTGATCGAGCAGAAGGTCACCTATGCATTCCATGACAAATTCGGATACCTGACTGCCTGCCCAACAAATGTCGGCACCGGCATACGCGTAAGCGTAATGCTTCATTTGCCGGCACTTGTGTTAACAAAGCAGATCGACAAAGTTTTTAGAAGTTTGCAAAAGATCAGCCTAGCCGTTCGTGGTCTGTACGGGGAAGGCTCACAAGCAATGGGTGATTTCTACCAGATCAGCAACCAAGTAACCCTCGGCAGGAGCGAGAAAGAGCTAATCAAACAGGTTGGCGACATAATACCAGTGATTACCGACTACGAGCGACAGGCAAGAGGGTTTCTGGTCAAGGAAAGCCACGAAAACCTTTACGACCGGATCTCGCGTGCATACGGAATCCTCCGTACGGCACAGACAATCAGCTCCGAAGAAACGCTGCACCTGCTGTCCAGTGTTAGAATGGGCGTAAATCTCGGCCTGATCGACAACCTGAAAATCTCAACGCTTAACGCTCTGTTCATACAAACACAGCCTGCACACCTACAAAAACTCACCGGTACAGAGCTCGATACGACAGATCGAAACATTGAGCGGGCCAGATATCTGCGCCGTCACCTCTCGCTCAAACATGACCCAGATGGGCCCGAAAACAATTGAGCGTTCCCCTCGGTACGGCCAGGTGATATTACGGCGGCCTGATCGAGTTCCCAGCACTACTGGTTCCTATTGACCGAGCTTCTTGCACACCTCATCTGCCACATGCTCCGGAAGAAATTTCCTCAACTCCTCACGACCGGCCAGAGGCGTGATCTGCTTGATTAGCGAACTCGAAACGTGGGCCAACTCACCATCGGCCACCATGAACAAAGTCTCAACATCTGGCGCCAAACGTCGATTTGCCATCATCATCGTCATTTCCGCAGGAATATCCGTGATCGGTCGAACACCACGAATCATTATGTGAGCACCACACTCCCTAGCAAAATTAACCGCCAACCCGGAAAAAGTGCGGACTGTTACGTTGTCCATGTCAGCGGTTGTTTTTCTTACCAGATCCACTCGTTCCTCGCCGCTGAACATAGTTCTCTTCTCGGCGTTAACACCGATCCCAACGATCAACTCATCGAAAAGTTGCCTCGCCCTCGCTACCACGTTCAGGTGCCCTAATGTAATCGGATCGAACGAACCTGGATATACTGCAAATCGTGGTATGGAATTGTTCATTGCAGTCACCTTCGAATACGCCCTTCTACGTTATCAAAATCGGTCCACATTCTACCAAGAATCGCTCAAGCTGTCGTCAGCGAATCTATCAGCCGGTCAACGTCCGAGCTATCGTTATAGCCATGAATGCTAGCTCGTAGACGCCCGCCACGACAACTCAATAGAACAAATTCCTGCAAACAGTGCGTTCGAATCTCAGCCGGATCGCGTCCAGGCATCTCGAAACTGACAATCCCGCTCTGATGCTCGCGATTATCAGACCGCACAACAACCGCGCCTATACTCTTAAGGCGTTCGGTTGCCAGATTGGCCAGGTCTAAAACGCGCCCGGCAATTTCCTTCTGTCTAAAGCTCGTTATCAACCGAAGGCTCGCGCCGAGTCCGATAAAACCCGCCATATTAAGAGTTCCTCCTTCGAATCGAGTCGCACTGCTCTTAAAACTCAGGGCGATTCGATCGAAGTCATGCGACCCGACAACACTATGCCACCCGACGCCGATCGGCCGAAGTTTTTCAAGATTTTCGCGTCTGATGTAAAATATTCCGGCCCCCTCTGGCCCAAGGAGCCACTTGTGCCCATCGGCCGCCAAAAAATCGACTGGCGTGCGACTGACATCTATTTCGAAGACACCTAGTCCCTGGATTGCGTCTAGAAAGAACAACTCGCCTCGATCGTGTGCGATCTCCGTAAGTCGGTCTATATCGCTGCGCCATCCCGACGCAAAACCAACCCAACTGACCGTAAGTACCCTGGTCCGATCGTCACAAGCACGAGCCACCTGATCTAGATCGACACGGCCCGGATCAACCGGAACACGTCGAACCTCAACACCCCGATCAGCCAAATTCATCCAGGGATACTGGTTTGACGGAAATTCGTTTGCCAGCGTGACGACGTTATCCCCCAATCGCCAGGGAAGGCCCTCGGCGACCAAGCTTATTCCCTCGGTCGTGTTCTTAACCAAGGCGATCTCTGCCTGGTCAGCCCCGATCATTTGGGCCGACAAGATCCGAGTCTCTTCAACCAGCCGACTCCAATCGGACCAGTTGGACGCGCCGTTCTTCGCAGCGTCTTCGTTCCACCGGGCGATCGCGTCAAAAGCTGGGCCAGAAATCGGACCAACTGCCGCATGGTCGAAGTAAACCCATCGCTCCGCACAACTGGCATCTGGGCTCGAAAAGCCTCAATACTCATGGTCCACAAACCTCGCCGAAAATTCCACCGCACACCCCAATCGAACTACCACCCTAAAACAGCCAAAATCAACCACAGCTGCCGCCGTTCGGTTTCGGGCAGGCTGTGGCGACAGGACAATGGTTCGATTATAATGGCCGCTAGTTGATTGAGAAATAACCAGAAAGCCGCCCTACTGTCTGGCGTCCTAATTTTTGGGGGGACCCACTTAAATGCCAAAAGCCTTGTGTATCTTCGGGATGTCCGTTTCGGCATTGATACTGCTGATATTCTTACTGGATATGGCAATTGCGTTCCCGTTCAACGGGGCACATATGGGCATGGATATAGGATTCATTCTCGCGTCACTCATAGTCGGCGCCTTAAGCTGGATTACGATGCGAGAACAGGTTTAGTCCAGCCAGCATGGGCGCCCGCCACCCGCAAACCCCAGCGATGGCCAAATAAAACTCCGCCTATAGCGGCAAAAATGAGGTAAACAGCCAGATCGGCTGCTCAAAATCGCTCTTTAAGCCGAAACTCCCTTGGCTATCGCTTCTACAAGTCCGGCCATCGTGTACTCCTCTGCTTCAACCGCCGGTTCGAACCCAGACTCACGCAACGTGGCCGACGTAATCGGGCTTATGCTCGCCAGGCAACATCTTTTTAGTCGACTGCCAAACAAATTTACCAATCCAGCGGCAATCGCCGAACTGGTAACTGTCACCCAATGGATACGTCCCTCATCCAACATAGTGACCACGCTGGGGTCCGCCCTCTGTACATCGGTACTCGAGTAAGTAACCACCTGCTCAACCGCAGCACCCGCTTCCAAAAGCTTCTCCGCCAAGACCTCGCGGCCACGGCTCGCACGGCAGAGCAAAAATCTACGGTCCCCCGTCTCAGCAAGAGCGTCGGCCAACGATTCAGCCCGGTACTTTGGTGGTACCAAATCGACCTGCAAACCTCGTACACGAAGTTCATCTGCCGTGCCTGGCCCTATTGCAGCCAACTTTACCCCACTCGGTTTACTTACCTCGCCCTTCAGTTTTGCGACTCTGCCCCAAAAATGATGCGCCCCATTAACACTGGAAAAAACGATCCAATCGAATTGACCCAACCGATCGATGATCCGATCCACCTCGGTCCAGTCACCCGGCTCCAATATTTGAATCACCGGATGAACCATAACCTCCGCTCCCAAAACAGAAAGTCGCTCTACCAGCCCAACCGCCTGATGCGCTGGTCTGGTAACTAGTACGCAAACGCCAGCCAATGCTCCACCACAATGTCGCGTCATACCACCAAATTCGCTCCATACTCACCCGCCGAAGGTAAGCGGCCTACTTTGTTCGACGCCCAACCCGGCCACTGCCGGACCGGGACCGACTTACCAAGCATTTCCCCAGAAAACGCCCAATTGCGCCGCCAATTACGGCCTTCTTAAGCACTCCCAGCTTGAGCTTTAAGGCGTTGTGCTACAGATTCTTCGTGCTAGAATAGTTAACTGTAGTTGACCGTTTGTCACAATGGGGTGCCGGTGTGGTCTCTACCCCATCTCAATTTTTGTTGTTTTGACATAACTTTCTTGACAGATTCCAATTAGACCATCTATGGCATCGGAAGAACAAGCCCAAACAAATGGAGAAGGCCGCCAACCGCTCTCTCCTGCGCGTCGGAAACGTCTGCAGCAGTGTTTCGAACACGCCAGCAAGCAGGCTGCGCAGCAAAACTACGACTACGCAACAGAACTTTTCACCCAATGCGTCGTAGGCGATCCCGACAACTTAGTATACGTCCAGAGCTTTATCGACAATCTGGTGAAAAAATACAACAACAACAAGACTGGCAGCAAGCTCGCCAGGTTTAAGGCCGGAAAGGACCGCGCCAGCCTAAAAAAAGCCAAGCTACAGCAAAACTGGAACGCCATACTGGTACATGGGCTAGAGGTACTAAAGGTCAACCCGTGGGACGTGCCAACTTTGACTGCCATGGCCGCGGCAGGCGAAGAAATGAACTTCGACGAGACGCCGCTGTTCTACTTGAAATGTGCGTTGGAAACCAACTCCAAAGATCCCGAAGTCAATCGATTATGTGCGATTGCGCTACGTTTGCGAAGCCAATTCGACCAGGCAATTGCCTGCTGGCATCGGGTTGAACAGGCCCTACCAAACGACGAAGAGGCCCAGCGAGCCATTGCCGATCTGGCCGTCGAAAAGACCATAGCCAAGGGCGGCTACTCCGAAGCTGAGTCGGCCCAGGATGTAAAGGCGGGCACAGTGCACAGAGGCCATACAAGCGGCAAGGGCCGGGAAGTCCAAGAAAAGGAAGAGGAACGGCCCGAAGCGGGTCTCGAAAAGCAGATAAAAGAAGATCCAAAAAATATTTCTGCCTACCTGCAGTTGGCTGAAATATTCAGTAAGCGAGAAGATCACGCCAAGGCAACCGAAGTGATAAAGCGTGCCTGTAAAGAATCGGGCAACGATCCGGAAATCGTCGAACGATTGCACGACTCGCAACTACAAGGTTTGCGACAGAAATACTCGCAACTCGAAAAGCAATACGATGGGACAGCTGACAAAGAGACCAAAGCAAAGCTCAAAAAGGTCAGAAAAGAAATCAACGACAAAGAAATCCTGCTTTATGAAAGCCGTTCTAGTCGGTTCGGCAACAACATGGCGTTAAAATTCGAGCTCGGGCTGCGGTACCAGATCGCCGGCCGGCACAACGACGCGATCAAGCAGTTTCAGCAGGCCCGAAATGACCCCCGCCGCAAGGGGCTGTGTATGCTGGCCCTGGGGCAGTGTTTCCAGCATATCAAGCAGTACAGATTGGCATCAACTCACTACAAGGAAGCGATTGAAAATATTCCGGATAGGGATGCCGATAACAAGAAGGAAGCGTTGTATCTAGCCGGCCGGCTGGCTGTTCAGATGAACGAATCCGGTGCGGGAGAGAAGTACCTGACGGCTCTGGCTGGGCTCGATTTCGCTTACAAAGACGTCTCAGAGCTACTAGACAAGCTCGACTCGTTGCGTAATAATACGGGGTCTGAGGGTGGTAAGTAGTGGGCTCAAGCGAGCCGCAATCGCAACCACCGGCGTCACTCGTCTCCTACAATAAGACTTTAGAAGATCAAAAGACCTACTATTAACTATGCCGAATACCAAAAGCGCAAAGAAACGTCTCCGGCAAAACATCGTCCGAAACCGAAAGAACCTGTCAGCTAAGCGCGACATGCGGACCCAGCTCCGAAAGGTTCGTGAGGCCGTCGCCAAGGGCGATATAGATCTAGCGGAAACCGAGTTCAAAATCGCAGCCCAAAAACTCGATAAGGCCAGCTCGGGCAAGATCATCCATCAAAACTCGGCTGATCGACTGAAGTCACGGCTCTCGGCAAAGATTAAGGCGATGAAAATTTCCTAATCACCTAGAAATCGAGGTACTTGGCGTCGAAAACTGGCCCATCCACACAGGTCCGACGGTAGTCCTGTTTTCCCAATGTGTCTCGGACCTTAGCCACACAGCTGAAGCAAACGCCGACTCCGCAAGCCATCGCGTTCTCGAGAGAAACTTGGCACTCCAAGCCCAGCTTTTCTGCAATTTTCGACGTTGCTTGTAGCATCGGCTCGGGGCCGCAACAAGCTATTTCACATTCCTCCGACGACTCGGCGACAACTGACTCAATCAGATCTGTCACAAATCCGTGATGTCCAACCGATCCGTCGTCAGTCGAAATTCTAACGTCGACCCCCAAGTCGCGAAAATCTTCGACCGCGGCCAGCCAAGCCTTGTTTCGAACGCCGTAGCAAAGCGTCACCTTTTTCGACTTCTCTACCTCTCTGGCGGGTAAGCCGAATTTCTTAACGTGCAAATACTCCTGGGCCAAAGTCAAAAAGGGTGTTTGTCCAATCCCGCCAGCAACCATAACAAGGTGTTCGATCTTTCTGCTCGCAAAGCCGTTCCCCAGTGGGCCCCAAATTTCGATCCCTGAGCCCGCCTGACGATCGGCCAACAAGGTCGTCATTTTGCCAACTACGATATAAATGACGTCGATAAAATCGGCTTTACCACTAGAATCGCACAAGACGTTGTAGACCGCAAATGGTCGTCCCAACAAAGGATCGTCAGTCCCGGCCAAACGCAGCATAACGAATTGGCCAGGCAACACCTCATCGCCGATCTTAGGACATGAAAAACGAATCCGAAACGTGTCGCGAGCGACCTGGACATTCTCTAAAATCGAAACCCTCTCCCAACTCGCACGATCGGCATAAGCGATTTTATGACATTGGGGTGTCATCAGTTGAAACCCTTTCTCATTTATTTTTTTGGTCTCCGACCACAACAAAATCCTTGAGCATCTTCACCTCTTGCCTGCTCAGCGGTCGACACTCTCCGACAGGCAATTTCTCTAGCCGAATCGGGCCAACGGCAGTACGTACCAGTCGCAAGACTTTGTGCCCGACCCTAGCAAGAACGCGTCGAATTTCCCGATTGCGTCCCTCCTTCAGGACCATTTCGAGAATAGTGCTTTTTTTTCTTCGCCCCTTTATTCGGACGTTGAAAACCTTTGCCAGTCCGTCGGAAAGATGTACACCGCTCTGCAACTGCTTGAGATCCTCGCGCGTCGGATGCCCGGCAACCTCCACCCTATACACCTTTTTGATGCCGTAACGAGGATGGGTTAATCGATTTGCCAATTCTCCATCATTTGTAAGCAGCAAAAGCCCCTCACTATTTAGATCCAAACGACCAACAATGAACAACCGAGTGTCTTGGCGTTTAGGTAGTAGGTCAATCACCCGGACGCGTCCTGATGGGTCACTGTTGGTGCAAATAACACCCTGCGGCTTGTGTACAGCGTAGTAACACCGCTTGGGTTTCAATAAAGCAACACCATCGACTCGGATCTGCTGACTGCTCGAATCAACCCTAGTCCCCAACTCCGTAACTACCGACCGATCAACCTCAACCCGACCGGCCAGTATTAGCTCCTCACACTGACGTCGACTACCAATCCCGGCTGCGGCTAACACCTTTTGTAATCGCTCCTTGGACGCCGCGATCCCGTCCTCTGGCCGATCGCTTCGAGCCGATTGTTTTCTCCCCTGACGCGAAACCTTCATTCTTCGGCCTGGTCTCGCACCCGGCTTTGGTTGCGTACCAGACCCCAAACTTCGGCTTGTCTTATTTCGGTTTCGACGGACAGACATATTGCTCTCCCGGGCGCGGACCCGTTCTTTCGGTAATTCATCACATGGGTGCCGTCGGTACTAGACGCCCAAGAATAAGCACTAGGCCGGAAACTTGCCATATGCTTGCAGAGTTTACTATGATACCGCGCAGAGAGAGGCCTCGACAGTCGTCAACTTTTCAGAATCGGGTGTTTTGCCGCAAATTTCGACAAAACCGGACCACCGACCTAATGTCGACCACTTAGCGGAAGCATTCTCGCCTTGACCGGCTCGGGCACCTCTATTTGGTACTCAAGCGGTCGAGCTCCAACAACCGGCGGCCCCACCTGAGCTTCAGGATACGGATCGTATACCTCGGCTCTGCACCTCTGCTCGGCTGCCGTGCCAGGACAATTCCAGTTCGGCATCGACACACTGGCACAACCGCCCCCCATCAGCGCCAGCGCAATGCCTAAAGGCACAATCACGATATTCTTCATAACAACCGACTCCGAAACATCCTGGCTCGAAACTCGATCACAATTCGAGGGATGCGGATTATATGGGCTTCCAGCCAGTGAGAAAAGGCTAGTTTATCTCAAAGGGGCACAAGGCCATGTGCCACAAAAGCGGTTCTCTCAAAAGCATTTAGGGCAAAAATAAGGCAAATCAGTCGGGAAACCGTGCTTCCAGCATCGAAATGCCCTCATCTGGGCTAACTTGGACCTCCGGCAAAGCGGCGGGCAGCAAAACGGTCCTTCCCGATGGCAACGTGCAGTCTCCAACCTCGGCTCGACCTTGGAGCATCGTTAGGATACGACACTTTCCGTCCCCGCCCAAACCAAATGGTTTAGAGGTCGTTCGCCGATTAAGGACAAACTTATCGCATTCGACCAGGTCCTCACTAGCCTCCTCGGCAATCTGAAAATCGTTCGCCCCTCTGGCGATCGGACCGATTGGCCCCAAACCAAAGTCGATCGCCTTCAACCCCATATCAACATTCAGTGGCCGAGGTTTCCCATCAATTCCAGGCCTGTTCCAATCGAACAAGCGAAAGGTCGTGTCACTCGCCTGCTGGATCTCGGCCACCATTACACCAGCCCCCAATACGTGAACAGCCCCAGCCGGGATGAACACACAGTCACCAACTTTTGGCTCGAACCGATGCAAACACTCTTCGAGCCGACCACTTTCCATTGCCTCAACCAATGCCTCGCGACCAACCCCAGCATTCAAGCCGGCAAAGATCAGACTCCCGGGCTCAGCATCGATAACCACCCAAGCCTCGGCCTTTCCCAGATCTGGCGGATCGAGCTCTGCGGCCATCTGATCGTTTGGGTGAACCTGAACCGAAAGATTTTCTCTCGCGTCAAGAAACTTAACCAACAGGGGAAATCTGTCCTGACCAAACGCGTTCTTTGCCCGCCAAACCTGGCTGCCCAGCAGCTGCTCACCATAATTATGAACCAACTGACTCAAAGTCATACCAGCCAGCGGCCCATTCTCGACCCGGCTCTGTTGGATCCCGTAATCACAAATTTCCCATGATTCGGCAACTATTCGACAGCCTTGCAAATCCCTACCAAAAATCGACTCTAATCGATTACCCCCCCACAGGTAGTCCTTGTAAATCGGCTCAAATCTCAGTGGATAAGGTGGATTCATCATCAAATAAGATATTTTCGTTTTTTTTGGAAACTAATAAGATCGGTAATCGCTCACACAGGAAATTCTTCGTTGCCCGACCGGGAAACCACTGCTATCATAAATGACTCATCTTCAGTGTATATCACTGATTCGTGGCGAGTAAACACCAAACCCTTGATCAACCGTATCCAGGGGGCTTTCCAACCGCTTCAACGTGTGACTTTAGTCGAGTCCGGAGCCACGCCCAAAAGGGTAGTATACTATCAACGACTCGAAGGGGCCTAATTCGGCCATGCCAAGAAAACCTCACGACGAAAATTTATTCGAAGAAAGCACAATGACCTTAGGTGAACACCTCGAAGAACTTCGAGCGTGTCTCTTCAAGTGTGTCATCGGCCTAGCATTCGGTTTCATCATTGGTCTCTTTGTCGGCGCGCCTGTCGTTTCGATCATCCAAAAGCCCCTCACCCTGGCGCTGACCGACTACTACAAGAAACAGTCTCTCGAAAAAATCTCTCGAAATCCGAAACAAGAATCGGCAACTGAAAATTTCGCCCTGGTACAAGAGGATCAGCTCGTAGTCGAAGAAGTCTATGTAGACTCGGATGAACTGCTCCGCAAACTCGGTGCCGAATATCCAAACCAATTCAAGGGTGTAAGTATCCCACCAAAACCGTCGGGAAGCGAGCTGCGCAAAAAGGATCTTATTCCCCTGCGTCTTTGGCACAATATCGAAGATGATTCACGAATTCGATCTAAGAGTCTTAACGCCCAAGAGGCGTTTATCATCTACGTCAAAGCATCGCTGCTGGTCGGTGTTATGATAGCTAGTCCTTGGATTTTCTATCAGATTTGGGCATTCGTCGCCGCTGGTCTATATCGAAACGAAAAACGATACGTACACGTCTTTCTCCCGTTTAGCCTGGGACTTTTCTTTCTCGGGGCTGCCGTCGCGTTTTTCTTCGTCTTCAAACCCGTATTAGCATTCCTTTTCAGCTTCAATAGCTGGCTCGGCATTGATCCAGATCCCCGTATCAGTGAGTGGCTCGGCTTCGTACTGCTGTTGCCGCTAGGCTTTGGAATCAGCTTCCAGTTGCCGCTCGTGATGCTATTCCTCGAACGTATCGGAGTATTCACAACCGAGGCTTATACCAGCCAGTGGCGAATCGCCATACTGGTGATCTTCGTTCTGGCGATGTTGCTGACCCCCGCCGACCCGACGAGTATGCTGCTTATGGCATGCCCGCTGACAATACTCTACTTTGGCGGCATACTACTTTGCCACTTCATGCCACGCAGCAAAAGTCCATACCGTGACTAGACCGGTAACACTTAGATAGCCTCGCTCCCTCTTTCGCCGGTACGGATTCTTATGCAATCCTCCAGCGGCAGGACGAAGATCTTGCCATCTCCAATCTCCCCGTCGGCCCCGGTCCGCCCACCCTTGACGATTGCATTGATAGTTGGCTCCAGAAACTCCTCGTTGACGGCTATCATGAGTTGAACTTTTCTGCGCAAGTTTACGGTAAGCTCGTTGTCCCGATATACCTCTGTCTGCCCTCTCTGTCGCCCAAATCCCTGCACGTCCATGACGGTCAACC
>Ga0180434_10005170_pt1 | contig 15538 bp, 14 predicted proteins | sample SS_ome_7_FD_132453 | JGI IMG/M metagenome (GOLD analysis project Ga0180434, IMG submission 132453) | Hypersaline lake sediment archaeal communities from the Salton Sea, California, USA - SS_1_D_2 metaG | ecosystem: Environmental > Aquatic > Non-marine Saline and Alkaline > Hypersaline >...
TTCCAAAACGATCTGCGATATCTCCTAAAAATGGGGCGCCAATAAATTGACCTAGGGGAAAAAGACCGAGAGCAACTCCAAGCATTAAGTTTTTTGATACGCTGCTCATTGCTGCTGTTACCATACCGTAGGAAGGATCGATAAAAAGAGGTCCAAAGATTGCAAAAATCACAGCAAAGGCAAAGTTATCAATGAATAGGACAAAATAAACTGGTAGCAATGAAGCTTCAGGCTGCCCTTTCATATGTTTCCTTGGAGTGTTTGGTGAAGATTCTTAAGATGGCAAAGGAGACAAGAGTAAGAAAGGCTGCCATCGGATAGACGAAAGTAATATTGATTCCTGCGAGTGTTCCAGCTAAAAGGGGGGCAAACATAAACGCAATCGATGCAAATGATTGAGAAATCCCCATGACTTTTCCTTGCATTTCTTCTGGAGCCACCAGTGAGATTGTGCTAAGTGCATTTGTCCAGGCAAGAGCTCCAAATACAGAGGCAATCAATGCAAAGATTGCAAAAGGGACAAAAGTTGTCATTAGAGAGCAAAGGGTAAACACGATGAATAGTCCCCCCGTGCCGATTTGAGCTATTTGTCTTGCTTTGAAACGTTTTAAAAGTATCTCGTTAACACACGAGCTTCCAAGAGACCAAACGACTCCCGTTGATGCCAGCAGCCCGAAGAGAATCTCGTGAGAAACAGTGTAACGAGAAAGGGTATAAGGATTAAGCCATAGGAGATTGATTCCCCAACCCATCATCATCATCAGATAGTAAAAATAGAGAGATCCAAGACCCTTAATTTTAAAGCAAGCGGCAATATGGCGCATTCCTTTGAAGAGATCGAAGTAAAACCTTTCGTTATTTGTATTTGTTTCATGAAAAAAGAGACGAAGAATGACTAGGCTCAAAAGAGCAAAACCTGTGGTAATCCAAAAGGGGATCTCGGGTGATAATGACTTTGAAAATATCCCTCCAACCAAGATGGAAACAATCCAGCTCAACCCTCCCAACGTTGCAATGATTCCATAGGCTTTTGAACGGCTTTTTTCGTCAGGAGAGAGATCAGATAAAGAGGCCATGCATATTGTACGGTTACTTGAAAACATTCCTGTCAAAATCCTGCTAACCAATAGAAGAGGAAAGTGGTGGGTCAAAATTGCTATTCCAGATAGGAAATATCCAACTGTCACTCCACTGTTTAATATATAAAAAGTTCTTTTTCGTCCAAAATGATCTGCAAAATCTCCGAATATAGGAGCAAAGATCAGTTGCATTAAAGGGTAGACGGCAAATAATACCGCTAGTGATAAATGACGCATTTGGAGTGAAGTCTCTGAAGAAAACATCTTGAAATCAGAACTGAGAAGCAAAGGCCCAAATAGACCAAAGACGATCGCATATCCAAAATAATCAAGGAAGTATGCGAAATAGATTGCAAAGAGAGATTTCTTCCGATTTATCACAAACAAGGCTCCGTCTACTCCCTCTTATTTGCTTTCTGTCTTTAAAATTCAACAAATATTTACAGAATGCGAGAGCGGATTTTTGGAGAGAAGAAGAGCATCACAAGGAGGCTGCTGAGGAGAAGGAGAATCGTGGATAAAGCGTTAACAATAGGGGAGACACCTGCGCGAAGGGTCGATAGAAGATAGAGCGAAAGGGTTTGGATTGAAGTGCCAGCGCAGAAGTACGAAAGGATGAAATCATCGAAGGAAAGGATGAAGATAAGGAGCCCCGTGGCGAGAAGCGTTGGGCGGAGGAGGGGAAGTGTAATTTTGATAAATGTTTGGAGAGAGCTTGCTCCTAATGCTTCGGATGCTTCAGTGAGGCGCTTATCAAGTTGAAGGAAGCGCGTATAAAGAATAGGGATGACAAAGCCGAGGCCAAGAACAGTATGTGCGACGATAAGGGTAGTAATTCCAAGCTCTACTTTGAACAGTGTAAAGTAGCTGAGGAGGCTGATTGCGAGCATTGTTTCGGGAATGATGAGGTTTCCATAAAAAAGAGGAAGCGCTTTCTGGATCTTGCCACCTTGGGCTCGGAAGAAAATCAAGAGTATTCCGAGAAGAAGACTTAAAGATGTCGAAATAATGGCAACCGAAAGGGAGTTTATAAAGGAATTCCACAATGTAGAAGAGCCAAATAGCTCTTGATACCACTTCAAGGTAAAGCCATCCCAAGGAGAAGGGAAGCTCTTTGTATTGAAGGAGAAAACAATCAAAATGAGGATAGGGAGATATAGAAAGAGGTAGGAAAAAACTACAGCAGAGAGCCCTCCAAATTTCCCTAGGAATTTCCAGTTCATTGAAGCCCCCTTAAGAGCATTCTAGACACCTTTCTGAATGCAAAGTAAATGAACATGACTGCAACAACAAGTGCAAGACAGCTTAGGACCATAAAGGCTGCTCCAAGCTCTCCAGTTTCATTTCCTAGAACATATTGTGAGACCACATTTCCTACAAAATATGTCTTATCTCCTCCCATCAATTCGGGAATGATAAATTCTCCAAAAGAGGGGATGAAAACAAGGAAAAATCCTGCTCTTACAGCGGGGAGAGTCATAGGAAGCATTACCTTTTTGAAAGTTTCAAGCCAAGAGTCTCCCAGGTCATCCGACACCTCTAAAAAGCGACGATCAAATCTCTCCAGTGTTGAGAAGATAGGAAGCACCATGAAAGGGAGATAGCAGTAAACCATCATCAAAATAATCGCAAAAATCGAATTCAGAAAGTGAATAGGCTCTTGGATCAGACCCATCTTTTTTAATAAGGTATTTAGAAACCCCTCTCGTTCAAGGACAAAAAACCAGGCATAAACATGCAGAAGAAAGTTTGTCCAAAAGGGGACGATCAGAAAAAATAGCATGAGTGTTTTATACTTGCCTGCTTTAAATGCGATGAAATGGGCGAGTGGATAGGCGATAACCAGGCAAAGCAGAGAGGTTGAAAAAGCCAAAAAGATTGAGCTAAAAATAACTGTCAGGTGGGTAGAGGAGAAAAGAGGAATGAAATTCTTAAGGGTTACCCCCTGGATACCCCCTTCTTCCGAAAGAATGAAGATACTACTCACCATCATTAAAAGCAGAGGCAGATAGAAAAAGATAACCTGCCAAATCAGTGCTGGAGAACCGATGACGAAAGCGCTCTCTTTTTTTGATCTTTGCTGAATCCTTTGGAACAGGGCATACATCGTTTAATTCTCCAAAAGCAATGCATTTTCTTTTTGCCAGCAGAGGTAAACTTCATCGTCATAATCGATATCTTCATGGGGAAAGTGTTCTTCGTTTTGTTCAAAGACTTGGAGCTTAAACTGGTTGTTTACAATGACATTGTATTGGGTTGAGCGCCCATGGTAGACAATTTGGGAAACCTCACCTTTTATCGTATTGGTAAAGTTCTCAACGGGCTTTTTTGAGATGTAGATTTTTTCAGGGCGCATACTGAGAGCTGCGGTACATCCATCGAACATCCAGCCCTTTTTTTGAGGAATGTAGACTTTGAACTTTCCTAGATGAGAGATGTCTATTTCAGGATCAGTGTCGATGTTATGGAGAGTTCCGGTTAAAATATTGGTAGTGCCTACAAATTTGGCAACAAAACTTGAAACAGGGAATTCATAAATTTCTTGAGGTGTTCCAATTTGTTCAATATCTCCCTCTTGGTTCATAATTGCCATTTGATCAGCAACTGTGAGAGCTTCAAACTGATCGTGGGTTACGTATACGAAGGTGGTCTTAAGCTTATCTTGGAGTTCAATAAGTTCAATGAGCATTTTCTCCCGAAGCTTAAAGTCCAGAGCGGCTAGAGGCTCATCTAAGAGGAGGACCTCTGGCTCATTAATAATAGCTCTAGCAAGGGCTACTCTTTGTTGTTGCCCCCCTGATAGCTGGGAAGGGAATTTAAAAATATGATTTTCCAGGTGGAACGCTTTTAAAATTTTAATCACCCGTTGCTCAATTTCTTCTTTAGAAATTTTTTGAATTACGAGGCTGTAGGCGACATTATTAAAGACGTTGAGGTGAGGAAATAAAGCATAATTTTGAAAGACAATATTAATTTTTCGTTTGTTGACGGGAATATGGGTAATATCGGTATTACCTAGGTAAATGACTCCAGAATCAGGGGTTTCAAAACCCGCTATAAGTCTCAGAAGTGTCGTTTTTCCACATCCACTTGGACCCAAAAGAGCAAAAAACTCCCCAGAGGGTATTGTCAAATTGATTTTATTGAGAATGACCCCTTCGTCCTGAGATTTGGTCATCTCTTTTAGGCGTATGCTTCTCACATGCTTCTCCGGATTATGGGTGATATTTTACTGTTTATACGATTATTTTGGTAGAGACACTTGGCAAAACTCTCGATCAGTCGATTTTTGTGGAGTTTTTTTTGTGAAAAGGGCCAAAAAGGGAACATCAGAAGTTTTACAAGTGGCTCGTTAGATTGGTTGTTGTTTTTTTTGTTTGAATTTTGAAAAATGGTTAGCCATGGAACGTAAAAAATTAGTTATTATCGGATCGGGTCCTGCAGGCTTTACAGCAGCTATCTATGCAGCCCGTGCCAATTTGTCGCCTTTAATGTATGAAGGTTTTTTTACTGGCCCCTCCGGAGGTCAGCTCATGACAACCACTGATGTGGAGAATTTCCCCGGGTTTCCTGATGGGATTACAGGCCCTGCGCTGATGGATGCAATGAAAAACCAAGCCAAGCGTTTTGGTACTCAAATTTTAACTGAGGATGTTGATGAAGTAGACCTTTCTGAGCGTCCCTTTAAAATTAAGGGGGGGAAGACGACGGTCCTTGCTGATTCAATTATTATTGCGACTGGAGCTACGGCAAAACGGCTGGACGTTCCAGGGACTTTGGATGGGGAGTTTTGGCAGAAGGGAGTCACTGCTTGCGCCATTTGTGATGGGGCCATGCCGATTTTCCGAGACAAAGAGCTTTATGTGATTGGTGGCGGTGATACTGCTGTTGAAGAGGCGATTTTCCTCACAAAATATGGAAGCAAAGTCTATATCGTTCACCGAAGAGACGAACTTCGTGCCTCGAAGATTATGGCGCAACACGCGATGGATCACCCTAAGATTGAAATTCTCTGGAACACCGTCTTGACAAACGTTGAAGGCAGTCATGTTGTAGAAAAGGTCACTCTTCAAGATGTCGATACAAAAGAAGAGTCAAAGCGGGATGCTGCAGGGGTTTTCTTTGCGATCGGGCATAATCCCAATACTGCTTTTTTAAAGGGACAGTTGAAGACCGATGAGACAGGGTATCTTCTTGTCCAACCGGGTTCAACAGCAACCGATACTGAGGGGGTCTTTGCTGCTGGAGATGTTCAGGATAAAATCTATCGTCAGGCCATTTCTGCTGCTGGATCGGGGTGCATGGCATCGCTTGATGCTGAGCGATGGCTAACAGCAAATGGATTGTCATGAAGAAACTTCTTCTTTCACTCTTTCCTTTTTCGCTTTTTGCTTTTGTTATCGATCCCTATCTAACTCCTATTGCAGAATTTGAATTTCGCCCTGCCTATTCCTACCGCTATTACCCTTCTGTTAACCATGGGGAGAATCCCTCAAGTTATCATTCTCATGATCATTTGATTGATTTAAACCTTGGGGTGAGTTTTTGGCCTAACTGGGACGTTCAGTTCCAAGCTGATTTCTCCCACACACGCAAACTCAATTGGGGAGGGCAGAGAGTGGGCATGCAGCTCCGCTACCTTGTTTGGGATGACGTAGCAGGGGATCCAATCAGCTTGAGCGTAGGTGGGCAAATTTTTTATGTTCCTACTCGTAATATGCGCGATGTAAGCTCTCCCTACCACTCGCAAGGAAACTTTGAATTAGGGGTTGCTGCTGGCAAGGAAATCGATAGTGCTTATCAGTGGCTATGGCGCTTTTGGGGTTTTATTGGGACTGGCATTGCCAATAGGGGGTACCCATGGCTTCGTCCTATCCTTGCCGCGGAAGGAAAGTTTCAACTCCGCCACAAGCTCAAACTCAGTGCTGAGGGGTATTTTGGGTTTGGAAATCGCTCTCGTGTTAATATTGACGATTTCAATGGATACGCTAAAGTACAGCATCGATCGATCGATATTGGGCTTAATTATACCTATCTTTTTGAAATTTGGGGTGCGCTCGGAGTGCAATACTCCTTTCGAGTTTACGCCCATTCTTTCCCGCAACATACCAGCATTTTCACAGCTGAATACCGGTTTCCATTCTCGTTATTCTAGATAGGTTCATGAATCTAGCCACAAAGCAACAGCATTTGCGTACTTTTTGCAATGACTTATTGAGACAAGCATTTGAGGGAAATGGAACCTTTCATTGACTCTATCTGAAAATTCGACAAACGGCCTTCCAAGTTCATCGTTAGTGATTTCAATATCATGAAAGGAAATTGATTTACCAAAACCAATGCCGAGGGCTTTGGCGATCGCTTCTTTTGCAGAGAATCTTCCTGCAAGGTGGACTGCAGAGTCCTTATGCCCTAGGCAATATTCCAACTCTGTCTCCGTAAAGACTTTTTGGTAGAAATGGGTTCCGTGCTTTTCGATCGTTTGTTTGATTCGATCGATCTCAAGGATATCATTACCGACACCTTTGATCACTCTTTCTCTTCATCCTCATCATCTTCATAGTATTCGTCCTGTTTAGAGCGGACGTCATCGTTTTGCTCTTCAAGGCCTTCTTCAAAAGCGTTACAGAAGATCATTCTACCTGAAGAGGTGTGTTTTACGGAAAGAACTTGTGCATCGATAACGTCGCCGATGAAGTTTCCTCCACCATTAATCACAACCATGGTCCCATCGTCTAGGTACCCGACCCCTTGGCGAGGCTCTTTTCCGTAGCGTTGCACTTTAATTTTGATCATCTCTCCTGTTTCCATGAGAGGTTTGAGGGCATTGGATAAAGAGTGGAGGTTAATGATTTGAACCCCTTCAATCGAGGCCATTTGGACGCGGCTGATATCAGCAGTTAGAATATTGCCATCGATTAAACGAGCTAATCGGATGAACTTACTTGTCGTATCTTTCACTTCAGGAAAGTCAGTATCGTTGAAACGGAGTCCCAGATGACCGAGTTGTTCCATTTTTTTGATCACCTCTAGACAGCGACGAGCTTTTGACTTTGTCATGTCATCTCCTGTTTCTGTCTGGGCATAGAGTTCTTTAATAATGAAGCGAGGAATAACAAGGTGTTGATCCACAATCCCTGTTGAGCAAACATCGATGATTCGAGCATCAGAAAGAACAGAGGAGTCGATCAATAAATCTCGTTTTTTCTGAGCTGTAGGTGCAAATTTCACAAAGGGGATACTAATGTAGAGTTCATCAGATGCTCGAAGGGTCATAATTGATCCCAGATAGGTACCGAATAGGAATAGCGCAATCTTTATGATTTCAAGAGCTTGAGGGGTTAAGACAAGGGAGATTGAGCTAAGGTCTAAAATGGCATCAAAGATCAAGACAAGAGCTTGCCCCATCAGATAACCGATGAAAAGCCCTACGACTGCAATGTTAAAAGAGCGGAGATTAAACTTTCGGAAAAGGGAATCGAAACCAATGAGCAATAGGCTAAACACGAAACCAATCAAAATACCGATCAATGCATTCGTTGCGAGAAGTCCTTCGGGTCGCGATAGCATGTAAGTTGTCATAAAAAAGATCGAAATAATCGTGAAAAAAATCCGGATAAAGGCTAGAGAAATATTCATCTTAAAAAGCTCCGTTGCGCTATTACTATACCCCGAAAAAATCGGGTGTTTGATAATATTTATAGACTTATCTATTCTTATACCAACCAAAGACTTTTTTTAAAGGATTTTTATGAGGCTCAGCTACCGTAGCGCTATTATTTTCTCTGGACTCCTCTGGCTTGCTATTGGGATTCTTCTTCTTTCAAAAGGACTTAGTTATCTAGTTGTAGCAGGAAGTGCTCATCTAGAGGGGACGCTTCAAGGTTTTTCTCTCTTAACGCAGATCGATCGCTTTGTTAAAAATCCTGAGAAATCCGCTATCGTGTTGGTTTCCGTTGGCCTGGTCCTCGGGTTTTTCAAAGGACGCATGGTTATGAAAAAAGCAGTCAATCGGGTTGTTAAGCGTATTCACTCCTTTCCCTCTCCGATTCCAGTCACAGCGATCTACTCTAAGGGATATCTTTGCCTTATTGGAGGAATGACTCTTATGGGAATTTCCCTTAAATTCCTTCCGATTCCTATTGATGTGAAAGGGTTTGTAGATTTTACGGTTGGGACTGCTCTTATAAACGGCGCAATGCTCTACTTTCGAGCTGCTTTTGAGCCTGTCGATAAGGTCGCCTGATTACTTATGGTAGTGGGTTCCTTTGTGGATCTGAACAGATCTGTAAATCTGCTCCAAAAGAAGAAGGCGGATATGCTGATGGGTGAATGTCATCTTCGAAAAGCTGATAGAGTGGGAAGCTCTATGCAAAATATTTGATGGAAGGCCATCAGGGCTGCCAATAACAAAGGTGAGGCGTGATCCTTGCTTTTCAAACTCTCGATAGAGAAAGTCTGAAAAGTCAGGCGAAGTTTGTTGCATTCCATTTGGATCTAAACAGATATACGATCCTTCGCCGTGGAAGTTTTGGTGATCCCACTCAATGGCAATTGAACCTGTAAGCCTTTTTTCATACTCAGCAAGAGCTTGTTGCAACCAGGGCTCTTTCGTTTTTCCTGGTGAAAATATTTTAATTTTTAATCCCAAATGACTTTTATCCGTTTAACGAGTATGATTATGCATCAAATACCATGGTAGGTTCAATGCAAAATTGGTTTTATTGGGATCCGAGTCCCACTCCGTTTGTTGTCCCAGTGATTGATCGCCCGATTGCTTGGTATGGGATTCTGTTTGCCTTGGGGTTTTTTATAGGGTTCTACCTTTTACGTAGCCTATTTAAGCAGTATCTCCGCACTTGCACTGACTGGTCAGAAGAGGAGCTAAAGAAAAAATCCTTAGCTTTTTCTGAAAAGCTGACAGTGTATGTCATTATTGCGACAGTGGTGGGGGCACGGCTTGGTCATATTTTGTTCTACGAGAGGTGGAGTGACTATTTTCTCCATCCGATAGAAATTGTAAAGACGTGGGAAGGGGGCCTTGCTAGTCATGGAGGGGTTATCGGGATTCTTCTTGGAATTGTCTTCTTTTTTTTCAGAGTTCGAAAAAGCTTTCCTTTTCTCTCAATCACCCGAATTATCGATATGCTTGTTGTGCCGGCTCTACTTGTGGGGACTTTTATTCGACTCGGAAACTTTGTCAATCAAGAGGTTTTGGGGACGGTAACAAACGTTCCTTGGGCAGTTGTTTTTGGACATCCCATTGATGGGAGTATTCCTGCTCCCCGTCATCCAGCTCAACTCTATGAAGCAGCTTTTTATTTTCTTTCCTTTTTAGGATTCTGGCGGTTTTTCCCCCGGCTTCTTTATCCAGCAGGGCGACTTTCTGGGATCTTTTTTGTGGTGACGTTTGGGTTTCGCTTTCTCGTGGAGTTTGTTAAAGAGGAACAGAGTCTTTTACTTGGAAATGATTGGCTTACCATGGGTCAAGTCTTGTCTATTCCCATGATTATGTATGGACTTATTCTGCTTTTTCGAAAGGTGCCAGTGGAATCAATTGATTCGAAAGCTTGTTAAGGGCGCTACTTAGTTTCTCTTTTGACCAATCGGGATGGTGACGCTTAAGAAGAGCTTTGTGCCAGAGAAGAAACCTTTCGTAAGTTGAAGCCCGTCCATCGGTTAGGACATGATACCAGTGATACTTATAAAGGATCCAAAGACGTCCTTTAAGTTCCTCTTCAAAAGAGGAAAGGAGTGGATAAAGCTTCAAAGCATCCTCTATCACATCTTGAATGAACCGTTCATGATCAACAGTAAATTCATCGAGATGAAGCGTTTTCCATTTCTTTTCAATAAGGGCCAATAAAGGGGTTCTCGGATCAAAATGGATTGTCCGAATCAACATATCATTTTGAGCCACCCAAGTATCGACTTTTTCTTTAACCGTAGCCTCATCAAAGGAAGTTGCAATGACTTTTTTGAAAAATTGCAAGGTGCTACTGATAATCATTTTGAAGGATTGTTTCGGATTGTCGATAAGCACATTTCCGAGCTCTTGCTCAAGAATAGGAAGTGCATCAGCTGATGTATAGGATAACAGGCTAGCCTCTTCCTCAATTGTTTTCCAAATCAGGAGTTCGAACTGCTCAACCTGAGATGATGATAGTGAAGGAAGAGATATCCCCTTAGAGTATGCTTTGACAATGGCATCTTCTATTGAGGAATCTAGAGCTTTTTCCTCATCCATCAAATGCATTTCTGCATTGATAAAGACAAAAAGAGCTTGGTCCATATTTGGAGATACAGCCTTTGTTTTATCTTGTGCGCATTCTTTCACATGGCGAATAGAAGCGCGCAAGGATTCTTCATCCATATTTTTGGGAAGTCCCTCAGCTATTGTATAGAGGGCAAGGATCCGTTGAATAAGTTCGAGACGGTGTTCATCACTTCTTAGAAGAGAATTACATTGCCCCATCTCAATCTGCTGGCGGATAAAGGATTCTATTGTCTTCCGCTCCTTGAGTGAAAAGTGGCAAGAAATGAGAGAGCTGTATTGCAGCTTTTCGGCAAGAAGCATAGAAAGAGTAGAGGTAAGCTGATTTTCCTTTGCTAGGGTCTTAATTTCAAAATAGGCTTTGAGCTTTTTTAAAATTTCCCGTTTGAGCATATAGGGGTCAAGGTTTTCCCCTTTTGCCGTGATTTCGAGCTGCGTTTTAACGATGAGTTTATCAATCTTATCGTATTCGTCATAAGGGCTTTTAGTTTGAAGAGGGCTCAAGTCTCTGAGAAGATGCTTTTGCACGGACCAAATAACTTTTGTAAGCTGATCAATTTCTGGGCGTTTGCCTTCAAGAGTGGCAATACATTCCGAGAGCTTTGTTGCGATTTGTTTTGCAATCGTGTAAGGGGGGAGATGCTCAGTTGGAAAGCTTTTCTTCAGGTTTTCTCGAATCATATACTTTAGATTGAGCTTTCCATTATCTTTTAAAGCCTCTTTCTGCCCTTGGATCTTCTCGTAGTAATAGCCAACTTTTTCCCAAACCTTTTTAAGAGCAGAAGCTCCAAGTCGATACCTTGGGAATTTTTTCTTAAACTCAGGAAGGATTTTTGCCAAAAGATTGGCTTCAATTTTTCCAGACCATTTAGAAAGAGAACCCGATTCATCAATTTCCCCCTTAATTTTTTTAGAGAGAAATAGACTAAGATCTGAAAAAGGGTCGTAGAAATCATCGGCTTCATCAATAGGGTGAAGCAATGAAGAGCCTTCATGGCCTTCTTCTAAAGGAGTAGAGTCTGCTTGATTCAATTCATCATTGGGGAAAGAGAGGCCTGACATAATTGTTTTCCATTTTAATGCTTGAATTCCTCTATGACACCCTAGAGGTTTTTTGTCCAAAAAAAAATTATATTTTTTTTAATGAACATAACTGAAGTTATAAAACTCATAGTAGAGGAATAGCCATTTAGATAATTTCTATTGCAAAGTTTAGAAAATAATGAGATAGCGTTAAAGCATCTATAAAATCTCTAATTTGGAGGCTACGTTATGAAAGTTTTCTCCCTACTTTCAACGGCAGTTGTGACAACATGTCTAACTGCTAGTGGCTTCTGCGAAGATGCTCGCATAAGCCAAAATGAGAACATGGTTTTAGAAGATGTTATCTCCCATAGAACAAATGGGACCAGTAATGACTATCAAAGCCAAAATCAGACCTATGGCTCTAGTAGCCAAAGCAAAAACATGGATGATCCAAATCAAATGACTCACTCAGTCCATGGGTGTATGTCGGGGTTCTCGATTGAAGCTGAATTCATTTGGTGGAGAGCTCAGATGGATAACCTACAATATGCCACTCAAAATAGTGCTGTTGCAGGTCCGAACCCTCCCTTTGTGACTTCAGGTCGAGTAAAAGAACCTAGTTTTGAGTTTGATCCAGGTATACGTGTAAGTGTCGGATATGACTTTGGAAAAGACAATTGGGACATCTTTCTGCGCTGGACTTACCAGTACACAAGTGTATCTAATAGCGTAAGTACATCTCCAGATCCAGCAGTGTTCCCTTTAAAAGATTTTTCACAAAATTTAGGGATTTTGGCAACCTCAGTTGCTCAAACTGGAAAGGCAAGCTGGCAAAATCGACTTAACGTTCTTGATTTTGAAATGGGGTATGATTACTTTTTGAGTCAGCGCTGCTCCTTGCGCCCATTCTTTGGAGTGAAAGCATCATGGGTCGATATGGACTATCGGACAAGCTATACCAATATTATTTTTAATGCTGTCGATGAGAGAGATCTTGGAATTTCTTCCAAGACAGATTTTTGGGGTGTAGGTCCAATGGTAGGGATGAATGGTTACCTACATATTGGCTGTGGATTCTCGCTGTATGGTCAGACATCTGCAGCATTCGTCTATGGTCAGTATGACGCGCATTTTAGTCAGTCTGATACGTCTGGCGACAGCTTTACAGAGAAACATGATAACTATGCAAGGCAACGTGCTGTTGGAACGATTGCAGTAGGTCTTGAATGGGCATACTGTTTTTCTGGAGACTACATGCTTGCGCTGAACTTGGGCTGGGAAGGCCAATACTGGTGGAACCAGTATGAGCTCATCTTTGCTCAAGATGTATCGTACCATGGAGATTTGACCTACTCAGGCCTTGATGTTGGAATCCGCTTCGATTTCTAAGTTGATAAGGATTTCTAATGGCAAAAGCCCAAGAGGAAACTCTTGGGCTTTTTTTGAGGATCCGCTATACTCGGAATTTAAACGATATATGCGAGGAGCGTTCAAATGAATCAGATGATGATTATGGGACATCTCGGGGCAGACCCCGAAGTCCGTTTTACTTCTGGAGGGCAAAAAGTGACTACACTGCGTGTGGCTGCCAACCAGAGACGTGGTGGAAAAGACGAAACTTTTTGGTGGCGTGTCACCATTTGGGGCGAGCAATTTGACAAAATCATGCCTTACTTCAAAAAAGGAAGTGCAATTGTTGTCAATGGTGAGATGCTTAAGCCTGAAATTTATAACAATAAAGAGGGTCAACCTCAAATCTCTCTTAACCTTGTGGCTCATAATATTTCTTTCCCTCCTTTTGGGAAGACCGACCGCCAAGAAGGTCAGCAGCAACAGAGCTCTTATTCTCAGCCAAGTGGAGATTTTGGTGGGCAGCCTCAGCAAGGTCAAGGCGAACAGCAACAGCAGCAGCAACAGCCTGCAGGATTTAGTGAGGACGAAATACCGTTTTAATGCAACTTACCGTTAATCCAAGTGTCTCTAAACGGCCCAAGGCCGATCTAATTGTTGTTCCCTTTTTCAAAACGAAAAAGGGGGTAGAGCCTGCTGTTAATGTTCCCGATCTGAAGGGGACGATTAACCCCATTCTTAAGGCAGGGGATTTCAGCGGAAAAGAGGGGGCTACAATGCTCGCGTATCTTTCGGGAAAAACCGAAAAACGCCTTCTTCTTTTAGGGCTTGGCGCAGCAAAGGACCTGTCCATGGAAGGGCTTAGAAAAGCCTATGGAGCTGCGATGAAGCGGTGCCAGGATAAGGCATGGCCCCATGTTAACTTTGTTTTGCCTAAGTGCGACAAACTAGATATCCATGCTGTAACACGCGCTGTTTCCGAAGGAATCGCTCTCACTTCCTATGTTTTTGATGAATGGAAATCTAAGGATAATAAGAAACCTTTTTATCTTAAAAAAGGGGTTCTTGTTGGAGCGCGCGACTTGGCAGCTTGCAAAAAGACACTGGGGATTTTAAGTGGTGTCAATTTGGCGCGGAACCTCATCAATCGAAATGCATTAGATGTGACACCGCAGACTCTCGGTTCAGAAGCTAAGAGGCTTGCCAAACACTTTACTTCTGTTAAAGCAACAGTTTTGACTAAGAAACAGCTCGAAAAAGAGAAGATGGGTCTTCTCCTTGCTGTCGGCAATGGTTCTAAAATGGATCCAGCCTTAGTCATGCTTGAGTACCGGGGAGCTCCTCGCTCCGATGATCTCACGATGGTTGTAGGAAAAGGGGTGACTTTTGATACAGGAGGGCTCAACTTAAAGCCCACCAATTTTATCGAAGATATGCGTGCTGATATGGGTGGAGCCGCTGCGGCACTTGGCCTCATCCAGGCCGCTGCAAGTATCAAACTTAAGGCGAATATTGCTGTTGTTGTCCCTACAACAGAAAATGCAATCGATGCCCACAGCTACAAGCCAGGCGATGTCTACCGCTCCCACGCAGGAAAAACGGTAGAGATCACCAACACAGATGCTGAAGGACGGCTTATTCTTGCCGATGCTCTCTCTTATGGACAAAAACATTTTAAGCCCGACCGTATCATTGATATGGCAACCCTTACTGGTGCGATTGTCATTGCCCTAGGCGATCAACGCTCTGGACTATTTTCCAATAATGATAAACTCGCCAAGCTCTGCGAAAAAGCAGGAGAGGCCAGTGGAGAAAAAGTATGGCGCATGCCTCTTGATCCCGAATATAAGGTGCTGCTTAAATCAAACATTGCAGACATCAAAAATGCTGCCGGCAAACGGATGGCAGGATCGGTGACCGCAGCGATCTTTCTTCAAGAGTTTATCCAGAAGAAAACTCCATGGATCCACCTTGATATTGCAGGGACCGCTTTTTTAGATAGCGCACGTGATTATCATCTTTCTCAAGCAACCGGAGCTGGAGTGCGCCTTCTCATTGAGCTTCTCGAATGTATCGAGTAAAAGAGGAAAGCTCGCTTCTCACTTTTTTAAAAGGGAAAACAGACCTCTCTGGACGAGAAATTAAACGAGCTCTTGAAAGCGGAGGGTGTCGCCTCAATGGCAAGCTTGAGCGCTTTGCGTCCACAAAGCTTAAAGAAGGGGACAAAGTCACGTTTCGTCTCCCCAAAGTTCTTAAGAAAGAAACCCTTTCCATTCTCTATCAAGATCCGTCCTTGACCCTCTTTAATAAACCCTCAGGTGTGACAACCACTCCAGAGCCAAGGCATCACCTTGTCCACAGACTTGACAAAGGAACATCAGGGGTTCTTCTTATGGCACGAACACTCCCTATGAAAAAAGACCTGGAAGCGCTTTTTAAAAAACGAGAGGTGAAGAAAACCTATATTGCTCTCATCAAGGGAGCTCCTCGAAAGGACCAAGGAACGATCGATAACCGCCTATCGAAAAAAGGAACTTTTCACGGTCAAACCCTCTACGGATCTGCGCCAAATGGGCAGAAAGCAATCACTCATTGGAAAATCCTAGAAAAAAGAAAGGGAGCCTCTCTCATTGAGCTCCACCCTGAAACAGGACGTACCCATCAACTCCGCATCCACATGGCAGAAATGGGACACCCGATCCTTGGAGATCTCCAATACGGGCGCGACGTGTCATTTCCTGAGGTTATCGATCGCCTTTGTCTTCATGCTTATCGCCTCGGATTTATCCACCCAAAGACACAAAAAAAA
>Ga0180434_10005173_pt1 | contig 15536 bp, 14 predicted proteins | sample SS_ome_7_FD_132453 | JGI IMG/M metagenome (GOLD analysis project Ga0180434, IMG submission 132453) | Hypersaline lake sediment archaeal communities from the Salton Sea, California, USA - SS_1_D_2 metaG | ecosystem: Environmental > Aquatic > Non-marine Saline and Alkaline > Hypersaline >...
CCGTCTGGCGTGAGACGCACCGGCCGCATTTATGCTGGAACGCCGAAACCGTCCGCGTGGCCTGGGACCGTCCGCTGACGACGCCGGCGATGAGCTGGGGCATGCGTCCGATCCTGCGCAAAATCGGCATGATGCCGATGTCGCCGTTCGAATCGCGCGACGGTCGCCTCTTGCCGTACCCGCCCGCATTTTCTGAAGACGCCTATTTGCCGCCGAAAGCCGTGGACGCCGCACGTTACTTCAACGAGCCGCGGCGAGCGACGCTTTTCCTCAAACGCGCCCAGCCGGACGGCGCCGAACTGATCGTCAACGTGCTGCTCGAGGAATTGAACATCCAGTGGGAATTGTTCTGTCTCGGCGACGCCATACACGTCTCCGGCGACGGTTGGCGGGCGGTATTGTCGCCCATGGGGCAGCGTGATCCGGACGACGGCGACGGGCTGCCGTTCTCCGGACGCATGATCGGTCAGGTTGATTCTCTCGCCAAGGGCGACCAGATTGAAGGGGTCGAGTGTCGTTGGTATCCGCGTTTTGGGGAGGCGGTCGATCTTCACGCCGTCGGGATGCTGTTTTTCGAGGCGTTGCTTTCGCATGATGAACGGACGATACATTCATTCCGCGAGCAGATGGCGTCGGAAATCGCGGAATTGACGACCGTCTGCTTTAGTCTGCCGCCGGAGCAACGCGACGCCCACGCCCGCAACTGGGTGACGGAACGTTGCGAGGCCGACGCACCGGCGGCGATTTGGACGCGACGCAACCTGCTGTACAAACGCGACGATCGCAACGCTACCCGGCTGGACGCCTTTCCGGCGTCGCTCTGGCAGGAAATCATGACGTTGGGTTTGCGCATGACCACGTGCATCCCGGGCTTCAGCTATTGCCAGGATCGGGATTGCGACTCGCCGCGCATGGGGCCAGGATTGTTGACCCCGCTGATTGAGCTGCGGGGATTGACGGCGTTGCTGGACGACCAGTTATTCGGACGTACGACGCCGGGCGGAGCGGTTCGAGAGGCTGTCAGACCCGACGATTGATGCGGCTAGTTCTTTGTCAAGCCTCAATTGATAGGCGCACATTCAGATCAATATGTACCCCGTCTTATTAGCTTTGACGGGGGCTCAAACCGGTCGCCGGCATGCCGGGAACGCTCGCGAGTGATTTTTCATTCAAGTCAACACAGGATATTTGACCCGACGCGGCATATTCGTACAATCAAGAGGTTAAATTCGACGAGGGAGGTATGCGCTATGGGACGTGTGGACGAAAGCCTGATTAAATTTCGTAACGTCGCGATCGCCGCGGCGTTGTGCTTGGCGTTCGCGTGGACGAGCGGTTGCGCCCAGTTCAATGGTTCGTTCGGCGGCGCGGAGCAGAACGACGGACAGGCGTCGGCGTCGGCGGTCCGCGATCCAATCTTGCAGGACATTCCCAAACCCACGGGTTTCGTGCTTGACGCCGATCGCAGCGTCGCCATCTCAAGCGGCCAATTACGACTGGCCAAGTGCGAGTATTCCGGCGCGCTCTCGCGCTCGTCCGTGAAGCGGTTCTACGAGGAATACATGCCGTCGGCGGGATTCACGCTTCGGCAGTGGAGCCTGGACCAGGGCGAATTCAGCCTGAGATTTGAAAGCAGCTCGGAAATCTGCACCATCCGCGCAAAACCGCGCAGCCGGAGCAATACGGCGGTCGTGGTGGAAATCGTTCCCAAACCGCGGGGCAGCGCCGAGCGCGAACAGAAGCCGCAACTACGTCACCCGACTTAGCGGGTATTATTATTCAATCAAAGTAAGGGCAAAATATGGACGCCGATACACGGCATCAGTTGAAACAAAACGAGTTGGCCGAAGCGCTCGGCAAAATGGTGGATCTGAACGATAAACGCACCGTGGTTTGGATCGCAGTGATTCTGGCGGCGGCGCTATGTTACGCCGGCTACAAGTATGTTGACTGGCGATCGCGAGTTCAGCAAATCCAGAACGCCCAGGCTTTAACTCAGATTAACGTCCGCGATGCCGCGATGGGCGAGGCGCCGCTGACGAGCCTGCGCGAATTGATCGCCAAGGCCAAGGATCCGGGTTTGATCGCCTTGGCGCGGCTGCAACTGGCCGAGGGCCTGGAAACGCGCGGTCTGGAGCCCGACGGCGCGAGCAAATTGATCGAGGCCGAACAAGAGTACCAGAAAGTCGTCAACATGAGCGGCGCGCCGGCGGCGGTCAAGGCGCCGGCCCTTTATCGCTTGGGGATTCTCGGCGAAACGAAGCGCGATTTCGCCGCGGCTCGCGAGATGTATACGCTGCTCTCGAGCGACGCGCGGTATGCGGGTTCGCCCTATGTCGGCCAAGCCATGCAGCGTCTGGAGATGTTGGATGAATTGGCGCAGCCGGTGGCGTTCACCCCGGGGAATAAGCCGCTTGAGGAATTGCCCCCGACCGCGGACGTCGAGATGCGTTCGATCTTGACGCCTGAGTCGAACGATGCCGAGCCGGCGTTTCAGGCGCCGGTCGCACTCAAGCCGCCGGATATCGCTCCGGTCGAGGAGACGCCAGCGGAAAGTCCCGAGGAAGCTCCCGCCGAGACGTCCGAGGAAACTTCATCCGAAAGCCCCGCCCAAGAGCCGGACGAAACCGAACCCGAGCAGCCGTGAGAAACAAAGAAGAGGAGATTCTTCAACGCCCCATTCCGATCGATCCGGAGAATGCGAAGCACGTGCATTTTCGCGTTCGACGGAAATTGCCCGGGAGGCGTTTGGACAAATATCTGCACGGACGTTATCCCCACCTGTCCCGGACGGCGATTCAACGGCTGATCCGACAGGGCGCCGTCACCGTCAACGGGAGCGCCGCCAAACCAAGTTACGAAATGAACGGCGGCGACCTGATCGAGATGACGATGCCCGATCCGGAGCCTCCTGACATAGTCGCCCAGGATATCCCGCTCGATATTTTGTTCGAAGACGAGCACATCATCGCGATCAACAAGGAGGCGGGGATCGTGTGTCACCCGGCCCATGCCGCCCAGACCGGCACGATCGCGAACGCGTTGGCGTATTATTCCGCTAATTTAAGCAGCGGATCGGATCCATTCCGTCCCGGCATCGTGCATCGATTGGACAAAAACACGACCGGCGTGATGTTGACGGCCAAGACGGACGAGGCGCATTGGCGTTTGTCGCTTCAATTTGAAACGCGCACGATCCAAAAAATCTACCTCGCGGTCGTCTCCGGCGGGATGGAACTCGACGGCGACACGATCGACCTCCCGATCGGCATGCACCCGGTGGTGCGCGAAAAAATAGCGGTGATGATCAAGCCGAACAAAATCAACGTCGCCAAGAACGCCGTCACGCACTGGGAAGTCGCGGAGCGTTTTCGCGGTTATACGCTGGTGAAGTTGTCGCCGAAAACCGGCCGCACGCATCAACTGCGCGTCCATATGTCGTATATTGGGCACCCGGTCGTCGGCGACCAGATGTACGGCGGTCCGCCGGCGTCCATGCGCGCCCTGACCGGCGCCGGCGACGAAACTCCCTTCATGCCCTATCAGGCGTTGCACGCCTGGCGAATCGAATTCAAACATCCTATTAAAGAAACGCCGATGTCGATCGAAGCGCCATTCCGGACGAATTTCAAAAAGCTGATGCGCGTGTTGCGGAGACACCGGAGTGTGTAGAACCGGCGTCGGGTCAGGCGTTTGTCGTCGCTTTGTCGGTCGGACGCTCCTTCTGTTTCATCTCCTGCTGGCCGGGCATGCCGACGCCTTGGCTCAGCACGGCGTCGAACTTTCGCGGAAGCCGGCCGCGGCCGCGGCGCGCGAAAAACTTCGCGCGTTGTTGTCGCGGACGTCCGACGGCGCGGTGATCGGCCTGGCGGCGGCGGAATGCGACAGCGGGGAAACCTGGTTCGCGCATCAACCGGATATGCCCTTGAAACCCGCCAGCGTTATGAAACTGTTTACGACGGCGGCGGCGCTGGATCGTTTCGGGCCTGATTTTCAGTATGAAACGCGCGTCTATTTACGCAACGGCGAACTGCTCGTCTTGGGCGGCGGGGATCCGGGATTGGGGGATGAACGCATCGCCGAGCGACGCGCGACGCCGCTGCACGGCGAATTCGACGATTGGGCGGCGAAATTAAAGCTGCGCGGCGTGGTCGTGTTGCGTACGATCGCGTTGGACGACACTGTTTTCGATCGACGCCATCGCTGCCCGGATTGGCCCGCGGATCAGGAGGCGGCCTGGTATCAGGCGCCCGTCGGCGGCTTGAATTTCAACGATAATTGCCTGGACGCATGGTTCGACGCCGCGAACGGCCGCGTAACGCTGCACACGTCTCCGTCGCTGCCGCCGGCGTTTCTTCGCAACGAGATCAAGGCGGCCGCCAGGCACAAGCCGATCGCCGCGCGGACGCCCGGGCGGGATGTTTTCATTTTTCGCGGTACGGCGGCGCGCGACGACAGCTTCAAGCCGATCAGCGCCGCGCGGCCGACGGTCTTCTTCGGGCACGCGCTTAAGGAAGCTCTACTAAAACGCGGCGTCGCGCTCGAGGGACAGGTAGTTCGGCGTAAATTGACGCGGGAGGCTTTGGCCGAGGCGGAGCTGCTCGACGTGCGCGCGACCTCGATCGAGGAGACGCTCTGGCGGTGCAATACTTTCAGTCAAAACATGTTCGCCGAGTGTCTGATGAAATCGCTGGCGGCCTACCGCCCGGACGGGGCGCGGAGCGGCGTGCCGGGCAGTTGGGATGCGGGCGTCGTCGTGTTACGCGAGACGCTGAACGGCATGGGCGTCGATATCGCCGGCGCCGTGTTTCGCGACGGCAGCGGCCTGAGCCATTCCAACCGGGCGAGCGCCGCTCAGATCACGGCCTTGTTAATACGCATGCATCGGCATCGATGCGGAGAGCTATTCAAGCAAAGCCTGGCGCGGCCCGGGAAGCCGGGCACGCTGCGTAAATCCAAATGGCGCGCGCCGACCCTGCGCGACAGTCTGCGAGCCAAAACTGGAACGCTCAGCGGCGTGCGCGCGTTGGCTGGATATATTCAAAGGCCGGATGGAGACGAACTGGCTTTCGCTATATTAATCAACGGCGCGACCCCTAAGAATTTGCGCGTACGCGTCGCGTCGATCTTGGCGTCCGCCGGCGCGGATGCCGAGTCGCCGTAACCTGGGGCGCCGCCGCCAATAAATCCGCGGATTTGCGTGCCGCAGCTTTTGAGCGGTGTTGACCAGACCATCCGTGATCTTGCCCTGCTCAAGAGCAGCGGCAGGCCGTCGGCGTCGTGCCCAAGCAACGCACGGGCGGCAATTTCCGCCGAAGACGCGGCGAACACTTGTGAATAATGCACATACGGGGACAATAGCGGACTGAATTAGAAGGCGGGGCGGCGTACGGCGTTCGCCCGCGATTAATGATCTGGAGGATCTTACGATGAAACGTGCATGGTGGTTGGGCCTGGTCACGGGCGTTCTGGTAGGCGCGGTTACGCTGGCGGCCGTTAAGCAATTGCATGCCAAGGGGGGCGCTTCAGGCGACGGCATCGCCGTAATCGATGTCGTGCGTCTGTACGGCGAATACGAGCGGCAAAAAGATTTGGGCGATGAGATGTACGGCCTCAACGAACGCATGCAGAACGAGGAACAGCGCCGCCGCGGACAGATCGACAGCCTGCAAGCCACGCTGGACGCAATGAATTACACCGATTCGACGTATACCGAGCGGCAGCGCGAGATGCTGCAGATGCAGATCGATTACAAAAACTGGGGCGAGCTGATGCAGGCCGACATGGCCCGCGAGGTCGGTTTATGGACCCGCCGCATCTATGACGAAATCCAGCAAGTCGCCGAAGAGGTCGCTCAGCGGAAGGGGATCGACATAATTCTTTACAAGGATCAGCCGGAGCTGATTGGTTTCGATCCGGAAGTGGTGCGCGAGCAGATTCGTCAGAGGAAGCTGATTTATTCGAATCCGGCCGTGGACATTACGCAGGAATTGCTCGACAAGTTGAACACGGCGTACCGGGCGGCGCCGAAAACCCAAATGCTGCAAATATCACCGTAGCCAACCGATGAATGCATGGAAGGAAATTACGGTCGCTGTGCTCGCCGAACATCTTAAAGGTGAGGCGGCGGGTGACGGTATGCGCGTGATCCGCGGAATAGCGCCGCTGGATCAGGCCGGGCCGGAGGCGTTGTCATGGTTGGGCGATCCCAAATACCTGCCGAGATTGAAACATACCGATGCCGCGGCCGTGCTGGTCCCCCGAGACTTGGATATTCCAGACGGTCGAACGGTTATTCGCGTGGATGACCCGGATATGGCCCTGAACCAAACGCTGAGACTGCTCGGTCCCGAGCCGCCGCGCGTGCCGGCCGGCGTGCATCCGACCGCGGTAGTCAGCTTGGAAGCGTCGGTCGAGTCCGCGGCGATAGGGCCGCACGTAACCGTGGAGAGCGGCGCGCGGATCGGCGCCGGAACACAGCTTCACGCGGGCGTATACGTCGGAGCGAATACCGAAATCGGGAGCGATTGCGTACTCTGGCCGAACGTAGTCGTACGCGAGGAAACAACCCTCGGCGATCGCGTCATCATTCATCCCAATTCGACGATCGGCGCCGACGGGTTCGGATATCTGCAACGCGGCGGTAAGCACTGCAAAATCCCCCAGATTGGCCGTGTGGTTATCGAGGACGACGTGGAAATCGGCGCCAATTGCTGCGTCGATCGAGCACGCAGCGGTCAAACACGCATCCGCCGCGGCGCCAAGATTGATAATCACGTGCAAATCGCACACAATTGCGACATTGGCGAGGATTGTATCATGGTCGGACAATCAGCCGTTGCGGGTTCGACCACGTTGGGTGACGGCGTGATGGTCAGCGGTCATGCCGGCATCAGTGATCATGTGAACGTCGGCGCCGGCGCCATGATCGGGCCTGATGCGGCGGTACTCCGGGATGTTCCAGCCGGAGGCGTGTATCGCGGATCACCCGCGATAGAGTTCAAACTGTACGGACGTCAACAAGCCGCCGTGCGGAGACTGCCGAAAATGGTCGTTCAATTGCGCCAACTGAAGAAACGAATCGAGCAGCTTGAGTCAGCCGCAACAGACAATTCGGACGGCAACTGAACTTGGCGGCCGGGGTTTGTTCACCGGGTTTCCAGTAACCGTGCGCTTCAAGCCGGCGCCGCCGAACAGCGGCGTTACGTTCGTGCGTACTGATCAGGACGCGCCGATTCGCATCGCCGCCAGCATCGACAACCTGACGAAACGGGCGCGTCGCTCGGCCTTGCGAAACGGCACCGTTTCCATCGAAACGGTCGAGCATTGCCTGGCGGCGGTTTGTGGCCTGGGAATCGACAACCTCGAGATCGAACTAGACAACGCAGAACTGCCGGCGGTGGACGGCAGCTCCAATCTGTTCGTCGAAGCCTTATTGACGGCCGGCGTCGAGGAGCAAGAAATCCCGCGCGACGGCATGACGATCAAGGCCCCCGTACACGTGACTGAGGACGACGCCGAAGTGTTGGCTTGGCCGGGCGCGGCGGATCGCTTGGATATCATTTACGAACTGGAGTACGACCAGCAAGCGGTGGGGCGGCAGATCCTGCGTTATTCGCTGGACAGCGACAGCTTTGTAAAAAATATCGCGCCGGCTCGCACGTTCGTCACTGAGCGCGAAGCCGAGGAACTGACCGCCGCCGGCATCGGTACGCATCTGACCTATCAAGATATTCTCGTGGTGGGTGAGAACGGCCCGATCGAAAACGAATACCGCTATCCGGACGAATGCGTGCGGCACAAGATTCTCGATCTGATCGGCGATCTGACGTTGATCGGCCGCCCGCTTTACGGGCGGATCTACGCCCGCAAATCGGGTCATAATCTCAACCACGCTTTGGTGCGAAAGTTGATCGAACAACACGGCGCCGGCCAGTTGCAAGACCGCATGGGCGCCGCACCCACGCTCGATGTCCAACAAGTGCAACGAATTCTGCCGCATCGCTATCCGATGCTGTTGGTCGATCGCGTGATTGAAATCGAGGGCGATCGCCGGGCCGTCGGCATCAAGAACGTCACCATCAACGAGGCGTTCTTTCAAGGGCATTACCCGCGGCAACCGATCATGCCCGGAGTACTGATCATAGAGGCGATGGCCCAGTTGGGCGGAATTCTGCTGTCGCGAACGCTCGAGCATACCGGTCGCGTGGCCGTGCTGCTGAGTCTCGACCGGGTGAAGTTTCGCCGGCCGGTCACGCCGGGAGATCAGATAGTCATGGAAGCGCTGGCCAAACGCGTCAAATCTCGGACTGGAGAAGTCGCCTGCCAGGCGCGGGTTCAGGGCGAACTCGCGGCGGAAGCGGAAATTCGATTTATGCTGGTGGACGCCGATACGAATTGAGCACATACGCATGACAGATATACATCCGACCGCCGTTATCGATCCGAAGGCACGCCTGGGACGCGGCGTGCGCGTCGGACCCTTCAGTTATGTCGCCGCTGGCGTGGAGCTGGGAGACGGCTGCCTTTTGCACCCGCACGCCACGGTGCTCGGGCCGGCTGTTTTCGGGAAAAATAACGAGGTGTATTCATATTGCACGCTGGGGGCGGCCCCGCAGGATTTGAAATATAAGGGCGGGCCGACGTCGCTGGTTGCGGGCGACGGCAACATCTTTCGCGAAAACGTCACCGTGCATCGCGGTACGGAAGTCGATCGACAAAGCCAGGGCGTCACCAAGCTGGGCGACAACAACCTGCTGATGGTCGGCGTGCATGTCGCCCACGACTCCGACCTCGGCGACCACATTATTATCGCCAATCAGGTGCAAATCGCCGGTCACGTGAAAATCGAGGATTGCGTGACCGTGGGCGGCGCCAGCGCCATGCACCACTTCGTGACGATAGGCAAATACGCATATGTAGGCGGAATGACGCGCGTCACGCACGACGTGCCGCCTTACATGAAGGTGCAGGGGTACGAGCAGGAAGTCAGGGGGGCGAATTTGGAAGGGCTCAAGCGCTGGCAATCGCCGCCCGAATCCATCGCCGCGATCAAATCGGCTTGGCGGTTATTGTTCGCTCGTCGCGGGGAGAACCTGCCCGGCCGGATCGTCGCGGGGTTGCGCGAAATCGAGGAGAACGGATTGGTCAAGGACGAGTACGTGCGCTACCTGGTCGATTTCCTCAAACTAAAACTCGAAATCGGCGTGTTTGGACGCGTCCGCGAACACGCGCGGACGGACACGCCGGAAGATCGCGCCGTCTTTTACGGCGACGCCGCTCGGGAGTCAAAAGCATGAAAGAGCCGTTGCCAGTCGTCGTCGTGGGCGCCGGTCATATGGGCCGCCACCACGTGCGCAAATATGCCGAGATGGAATCGACGAAATTAATCGCCGTCATCGATGCGAATATCGAGCGCGCCCGGGAAATGGCTGTGCCGCTGGGCGTTAAGTACGGCGACAGCCTGACCCCCGAGATGGGCGACGTAGCGGCGGCCAGCGTCGCCGTCCCCACCGTGCATCACCTGAAAGTCGCCGGGCCCTTGATCGAGCGCGGCGTCGCGGTTCTGGTCGAAAAACCGCTGGCGCACAATCTAAGCGACGCCCGGAAAATCGCCGAGTTGGCGAAAAAGCACGAGACGATCGTGCAAGTTGGACATACGGAACGATTTAATCCCGCAGTACGCGCCGTGGATCAGTTGGGGCTGAAGCCGAAATTCGTCGAAACGCATCGTATCAGCCCGTTCACGTTCCGCTCGGCCGATGTCGGCGTGGTCTTCGACATGATGATCCACGACATCGACATACTGCTGCATCTCGTCTCCGAGCCGATAGAGCGCGTGGACGCCGTCGGGGTGAACGTCATCAGCACGCATGAGGACATCACCAACGCCCGCGTCACTTTCAGCGGCGGGGCGGTGGCGAACCTGACGGCATCGCGGCTGGCTCTGAAGACCGAGCGAAAACTCCGCGTCTTTTGCGAGCACGCCTACGTCTCGCTCGATTACCAGAAGAAAGTCGGCATCGCGATCACGCTCGATAAAAACCTCGACATCATGAAACTCGCGCGCGAACACAATGTCGAGGATCTCTCCCAACTCGCCGGCATGGATTTCGGCAAGATGGTTACCGTCGAACCCCTGACCATACACGACAAGGACGCGCTCCAGGACGAACTCGAAACGTTTATCGAGTGCGTGCGCGAAAAGCAACAACCGCCGGTCAGCGCCGAAGCCGGCGTTAAAGCCGTCCACCTGGCCTCCAAGATCGTTGACGCCGTCAAGGGCCATTGCTGGGACGGGGACACGAACGGACGCGTTGGTCTGGACGCCGACATCGTACGGTCGCAAACGCCGGATTGACAGGTGGTGAGAGGTGGATCCGATTCCCGAGCATGAACGTACGCCGTCTGATTCGCATGATCACGCCTGGCGGAGCGGATTGCTCGCTTTTATACGCTCACCCTGGATCCTGGGCACGTTGTTGGGGCTGGTCGGCGTCGGTTTGCTTTCCAGCCTGAGTCTTGTCGGCGGTTGCCAGTCGGGCGGCCGTCGGGCGCCAGTTCAACCGCCGGGTCGAACTCGGCCGGCGCCGCTCGCCACGCCCACAAGAGCCGTCTGGGTGGCGCGGTTTCATTATCAATATCCCGATGATATCCGCTCGATCATGCGCAACTGCGCCGCGCTGGGCGCAAACACGGTCTTGTGGCAGGTGCGCGGGGACGGCACCACGGCCTACTACTCCAGGATCGAGCCGTGGTCGAGCCAGTACGATCATCGCGATCCGGGGTACGATCCGTTGAAGATCGCCGTCGCCGAAGCTCACCGCAACGGCTTGCGAATCGAGGCGTGGATCAACGTCTTGCCCGGATGGAAGGGGCCTAATCCGCCGGCAATCCGCAATCAGCTTTGGCACGCACGTCCAGACTGGTTCCTGCACGATGCATCCGGTCGGCGGCAGCCCTTGGGAGATTTCTACGTAATTCTGAATCCCTGTCTTCCCGACGTGCGGAACTATATCACGAGCGTCGTACGCGAACTGGCGGCGAATTACGACTTGGACGGGATTCATCTCGATTACGTGCGCTACGCCTGGGACACCACCCCGAACGCGCGCAAACTGTATCCGCGCGATCCAACGACGTTACGGCTGTACCGCCGGGAATCCGGTAAACATCCCGACGACGATTCGCATGCCTGGGATCGCTGGCGCGCCCTGCAAATCACGCGACTCGTGGGGCAAATCCACGATTGCGTGAGGCGTTATCGCCCCGGCGCAAGCTTGACCGCCGCCGTCTGGTCAAGCCCCAAGACGGGCTATCGCGATTATTTACAGGACGCCACAACTTGGCTGCGCGCGGGCAAAGTCGATGCGATCATGCCGATGGCGTATACCGAATCCGCCGAACGATTCGAGGGTTTCATAAATGAATATCGCGCCGTCGCTTCGCGTGGTCGCATCATCCCTGGTTTGGGGCTTTACAAGCACGATACGCCGCGGCAGGTGCGAGAACAGCTTGGCCGCTGCCGGTCGTGGGGGGGGGATTTCGCATTATTTTCATACGAGAGTTTGCACGCCGTCGCGGGCGATCGAAATAAAAGGGGGACTTCCGGCATTTCTTCGGAAAAACGTCGACTTCGGCAAATGCGGTTGAGCGCGGCGCTCGAATCCGTCGGTCGCGGATTCAAGCCGGAGTGATTCGCATGCGTGTTTCACTTTCCCTGGATTGAATCCGATTATTCATATATCGCGAGCATCGAGGCTAGTGCTCTGTCAACCGTCGAATGACGGGTAGCATAGCTGCTCTGGGCTATGTACTTATCAGACGTCCTGCCCGAGAACCGTATGGGCGGTACGCCCGTGCTGCCCGACATTTTATCTAAGACGGAGTACGCGTCCGATAAATTGCTTCGGATATCCATGCGCGCGATAAATCCAGTGATTCCGCGTCCGTGGCTAAATCCCGGACGCCGACTCGGCCTCGTGCTCGATACGATGAAAGGTAAGCCTTGACTGGTAACAAAGTCAGAACGCTTATTGTCGATGACAGCCAATTCGTTCGGATGCTTTTGAGGCGGATGTTGCAAGACCATCCGCTGATCGAAGTAGTCGGATTAGCCGTCGACGGCTTGGACGGCATCCAGAAAATCAAGCAGTTGAGGCCGGACGTCGTCACTTTGGATGTCGAAATGCCGCGCCTGAACGGCATAGGCGTGCTGGAACGCGCCGCGGGCAAGGTCCCAGTTTCGTTCGTGATGGTGTCGTCGCTGACGCAAGCGGGCGCGCGTGTCACGTTCGAGGCCTTGGACAAAGGCGCCTTCGACTACGTTGCCAAACCCAGCAGCGCGCGCGTGGACGATTCGGCGGAGTTCCGAATTCGGCTCCAGCAAAAGGTGATCGCCGCGGCGCGAGCGAAAGGACGCGCGCGTCCCGTCAAATCCACGGCCGCCCCGACATCAGCGCCGACTCTTCCACCCAGCAAGGCGCGCGGCTGGGTGGTGGCGATCGGAATAAGTTGCGGCGGGCCGCAGACTCTTACAAAGATGCTGCCGGCATTTCCCAGCGATTTTCCCCCGATCCTCGTGACGCAGCACATGCCGGCGTCGTTTACGGCTTCGTTCGCGAAACACCTCGACGCGGCCTGCGGCATGCACGTCAAGGAGGCGGAACACGCGGAACAGGTCACGTCGGGAACGATCTATATCGCACCCGGCGGACGCCACATGCGGTTGGTTCGCAAGGGCGTCAATCTTTGTGTCGGCCTCGACGACGGACCGAAAGTGAGCGGGCATCGACCTTCGGTGGATGTGTTGTTTTCATCGGTAGCGCGAACGTGCGGTCAACGTTCGATAGGCGTCATCATGACTGGAATGGGATCGGACGGCGCCGCCGAACTGGCGACGATGCGGCGCGGCGGCGCTTGGACCGTGGCCCAGGACAGGAAAACCAGCTTGGTTTACGGGATGCCGATGGAAGCCGTCAAGCTCGACGCCGCCGACCACGTTGTCGCACTGGGCAACATACCCCTGACCATATCAAAATTGCTGATAGGCGGCGTAAAAAAAACAACCGCGCCCTCAAACATATAAACTTATCCTGGCAGCCCTCCCCCGTGCCGAACGGGCGGCGCATTCATATAGGCGGCATGTCGGCGAATTCGGTATGCGCGGTTATACTGTCCGCGGCGAGCAAGGTTGTTTCGAAGACAATTGAACGCCGTAGATCCTGCCCAAGGCCGGGCTGCGTCATTTCTTTTTTATGAGAAGGAGTCTGATCGTGATGCGTAAGATTGGTCAACATTTCGCCGTGATTCTGGTCATATCGACCTTGCTCTTCCAGCTTGGGGGTTGTGCTTCGTCACGACCAGACAGAGAGCCGCGCGCCGACCGCGGTGAAATCGCGGCAGCGACGGATGACGAGGCTAAGGCGACAGCCGAAACCGCCCAAGCCGAGAAGGCGCCCGCGACGGCCTCAGCTGTTAAGAAAGAACAAACCAAGCCGGTCGCTGAGGCGAAGAAGCCGCCCTCCGAGGATGATCTGAAGAAAAAACGCAAGGAGCTCGTAAAGAAAGAACGCAAGCTGGCCAAACTGCAACGGAGCTTGAAGGTCGCCCAGCTCAAGCTGGATATGACCAGAATAAGCCACGCGAACGCGAATCGGGGGGCCGTCGCGGCGTTGGCCAAGGCCGAAGCTGATCACGAACTGGCCCTGCGCCGCTTCAAAAATTTCCAAGAGAAAAACGTCCCGTCAAGGATCGGCTGGAGCGAGCTGGGATTGCAGCGCGCGACCGATCGCACGGGGGAAAACCAGGAAGAACTCGAGCAATTGGAGATCATGTATCGCGAGGACGAGTTCGCCGAGCAGACCAAGGAAATCGTCATCGAGCGCGCCCGACGCCGACTGGTGCGTTCACAACGTGATCTGGAGCTTCGCGGAGACGACTTCGCCACGCTGACGGAAGAGACCATCCCGCTCGAACAGCGTGACCACGAATTACGGATCATCGCCAAGGAAAACTCTCTGAAGCAGGCTCAAGAAAAAATCGCGATCGGCGCATTCGACCAGCAAATCGCGATAATCAACGCCGAAGGAGAGCTCATCCGCCTGAATAACGAGCTTGATGATACGCACGAGGAGATCGAAGAACTCCAGGAAAAGATTGTCGAGATGGAAAAGGAGATCGCCGAAACCGAAAAGAAAAGTGATAACGAGCAGGCGACCGTCGAGGCGGAGGATGAGGAATGATCCGCGGGACGGCGCGAGAGTCTCGCCAGAGCACGCGCAGCTGCGGGCGGCCATACCGCACGATTGCCTCTCGAAAGAGCGTTAAAATTGCTCTCTGCAGTATTTTGCTGATATCCGCGACGGCCCGCGCCGCCGATCTGCCACGCGCCGTCGATGCGGCCGAGGCGCGCGAAACGCTCGAACGCGGCGTCGCTTTCCTGCTCGCGAACCAGAACAGCGACGGTTCGTGGGGCGGGCCGCGCGACGCTATCTGGACGTTCTCCGGCACGGTCTGGTCCAATCCGGCGACGCACAAAGCCTGGAAAGTCGCCACTTCCGGCCTATGCGTCATGGCTCTGCTCGAGGCCGACCGTTCGGACGCGGCGCTCCAGGCCGCGGACAAAGCCGTCGATTATCTGCTCGAACACGCCGTCGTCGGCCGTCCCAGCGAGTGGGACACGATGGACAGTTGGGCCTATATATACGGCGTACAAGCACTGGCCCGCGCATTTGTCGATTCGCGTTACGCGGAAGATCCGCGGCGAGAGCAATGCCGTGAGGCGGCATACGCGCTGCTCGAAAAGCTGGCCCGATGTCAGGCGGTCAACGGCGGCTGGGGCTATCTCGAATTCTCGACGCCGCGTACGCCGCGCCATCAGTGGGCCACTAGCTTCATGACGGCGGCCGCGGTGATTGCGCTGGACGACGCCCGCCGGGCCGGATTCGAAGTGAGCGAAGTAATGTTCGATCACGCCGTGCGGGCGGTGGCGCGTTGCCGGCTGCCGAGCGGGGCTTATTTGTATTCCGTACCGGTCATTCCGATCCCCGGCCGACAGGACAACATCCACAACATCAAGGGCTCGCTCTGCCGCATACCGGCGTGCAACCTGGCCCTGCTCGCCGGCGAACGCGAAGTGCCCGAGCAACGGATCAGGGCGGGCTTCGTGCATCTGTTCCGCCACCACCGCTTCCTCGACATCGCCCGCAACAAGCCGATCCCGCACGAGACGTTTTACCAGAATTCGGGCTATTTTTATCTCTTCGGCCACTACTACGCGGCCAGGCTTTTGCACGCGGCGTCGGCGACGGACCGCGCCGAATTCTGGCCGCGGCTGCGCTATGAGATCGTCAAGTTGCAGCAAGACGACGGGGCCATGTACGACTACGACATGCACGCTTATCACAAGCCGTACGGCACGGCCTTCGGCGTAATGACGCTGGCGGAATCGTTGAAGGAATAACGCCGGCCGCAATGGCGTGTCAGTTGGCCGCGAAAGACGGCTTGCGGTTTGCGCATCGCGGGCGGCTGCCCGC
>Ga0180434_10005174_pt1 | contig 15535 bp, 14 predicted proteins | sample SS_ome_7_FD_132453 | JGI IMG/M metagenome (GOLD analysis project Ga0180434, IMG submission 132453) | Hypersaline lake sediment archaeal communities from the Salton Sea, California, USA - SS_1_D_2 metaG | ecosystem: Environmental > Aquatic > Non-marine Saline and Alkaline > Hypersaline >...
GGCAACGACTCTCGAAAGGCGGGCTCGATCGTAGGCACTTTGCTGTTACGCGCAGCGTTGCCGTAGGCCATGGGCCAAGCGTCGGACTGGAAATGCGGACGCACCTGCGAATGCTGTATATACGCTCGCAGCGCTTCAAGCCGATCCGGCGGCATGCGATCACTTACTTTCGTGGTATTCGAACGAGACAACAGCGTCAGTACCGCGTCCTGATCACGCAACCGGTTCATTATTTCGTCCGCTCGTTGGCGATGCTCCATGCCGACCCAACAGACTGCTTGCTTTGAAGGTGCGATCCATGGGGGCAAATCCGAATCGGGATACAGTGACTCGATGCGCTGCAGCAACGCCAAGGCCTTAGCAAACCGGCCTTCATCAATCCACCAGTCGGCCAGGGTGACAGCAGCTTCATCGCCGACGCTCGTGAGCAAGAATTCCTCGACGAGTGTGCCCAGCAAGGATTCATCGTGTTCGTTGCGTGCCTTGGCCAAAAGCGTGGAGGCTTGGTCGTCATGGATGAGCCGGTAGGCACGAATCCCGGCCGCCGGCAAAGCTGCGATCCGGCGGTGCGCATGGAGGCGAGCCGATTCATAGACCAGACCATCCGAAGTGAGGACGTGTTCGCCCGGCAATTCGACGATCCGCTGCAGTGAATCGACAACCAACTTCCAATCCTGACGCGTGAGCGCTTCGTCGGCCCGTGTCAAAAGCGTGGTCGCTTCCTCGGACACGTGAACAACGGCTGCAAATGGATTGCCATTCTTGACGTTGTTGAAATCAAGCACCTGGAGGGTATTATCGAGACGTGCTTGACGAGCCGGCGTTTGGGCGGCACGCGCTGCACTTGCGAGTGGACACACAAGGAGAAATGCGCCGGTAAGAAGTGCGACCAAACGTGCACATGTCCGAGAGCATTTGCCGGTCTTGCTGGCCGGTCTTGCTGTGCGTAATCGTATCCCTGTGCGTGCCTGTTTCACCATGCGTGGTTATCCCCACACGTGAACCATTCATGGCGTAACGCGTGTGCACCGAAAGCGTCTTAGGCGCCAAACGCAACAGCCGTAAACGGATTCGGAGCCAACTTGGACACCATGAATCATGAATAGCGTCTATGATAGCTTCTTCTGAGCGGATTTTCGAAGATTCAGGATGAGTTCGATCTCGCCGGGCGTCTTGCCGAGATCCTTTGCGATTTCCACCGGCGTATGACCTGCGTCCGCCAGTTCGTAGACGATACTGTGACGGTCATCGGGCTCAGCAGAGTTGTTCGTCTTGTTGACCGCTTGTTTCTGCGCCTGTCGGGTGAGTCGCTGCAACGCGGCGATCCGCCGATCCGCATCGTGGATCGCTGCTTCCAACTTGGCAAAACGCGTATCGATCTCAGCACTAATTTTGCGAGAAAGGTCCTGCAGCTCAACAAGGAGATCTTCGATGTCGCGGCGAAGTTCCGCTTTCTTTGGGGCAGGAGGCGGTTCGCGCACAGACGACGTCCGATCCGGGTCGTGCTGGATCCGGCGTTGCTTGCGTCGCAAAGACAACATAAGCAAAGACAGTGCGATGACCGCAAGGAGTAGCGGCACAAGCCCGCCATCTGACAAGAATGCACTGCTCAGGAAAGCGATCATCGTGCCTAACACCCGTCCGAGCCTCCAACGGTACGTACGCCATTAGGTCCTTACACCAGAACTTCTTTGCGTTTTGCTCGCATCTTTTCTACCAGCAAAACGCTCTGGTTGCGGGCATAAGAAGGCGGTCCGCCTTAGGCTTTGGAAGTATCCGCCCGCCACGTCTGCGTCGCCAGGTCCATCAGCTCAGCGAGGGGACGTCCCGTCCGCTGGGCTGCGACCCGACAATCCTCGAACTCTGCCGAGACGGCCACAACTTGTCCGCCCCGCCGCCCAATCTTCACGTGAATCGGACCGACCTCCGTTTCGACCGTCTCGACGGTCCGTGCCAGTTTGTGCCGCTCGGCCCGGTACGCTCGAATACCAAACGTCGTCGTCTCCGCGAAAAGGATAACCTCAATCAGCTCCCGAAGCGACTGAGGCACCAACACGGATACTTGGGTCGCCGGGCGGTTTTTCTTCATATGAATCGGCGCGGTGAACACGTCGAGTGCACCTGCCTCGAACAACCGATCATAGAGGTAGCCAATCACCTCGCCTGAGACGTCGTCCAAATTGGCTTCCAACACCCAAATCTCGTCGGACTCACCAAGATCTGCATGAGCAGGCGACAAACCGACGTCCGTTTTCTCTCCGATCATCAATCGTAAGATGTTGGGCCGACTCTTTCCGTCACGTCGCCCTGCTCCGACACCTACACGCTCGATCGTCATGGCCGGCATAGGCCCAAATTCGTCGGCAAGCGTTACCAAAATCGCAGCCCCCGTGGGCGTCGTTAGCTCACCCGTTTCATCGCAATCAGCCAGCGGCACGCCCTTGAGCAAGTTTGCCGTCGCCGGCGCGGGGACCGGCATGATGCCGTGCTCACATTGAACTGTCCCGCTACCGGTCGGAATAGCCGAGCAACAAACACGGTCGATACCAAGCTTGTCCAAGGCAATACAGGCACCCACAATGTCCACAATCGCATCGATCGCACCGACCTCGTGAAAGTGGACCTTCTCCACCGTGGTGCCGTGAGCCGCCGCTTCAGCTTCGGCCAAGCGGGTAAAGATCGCGATGGCTCGATCACGTACGCGGAGCGACAATGGGCTCTGCTCGATCATCGCGCGGACGTGTTTGAGATGACGGTGCGGCTTGTCCACGGTCGGGTCCAACTGCACTTCGAATTGCGTGGCAGCGAAACCCTGCTTACGAATTGGCTGTGCATGGAGTGTGTAACCGTTGATACCGAGGTTGGCCAACTCGTCGCGGAGTACATCCAGATCCATGCCTGCGTCGACAAAAGCCGAAAGAATCATGTCCCCGCTAGATCCACTGAAGCAATCGAAGTAGGCAATCCGCATTCGTATCCTCAAGCCGTTGGACGGGTCATTCAACTCGGTCGATCATCACACGACGGATCGAGTCTACGGTGCCCTCGTTTGCTTTGCAACGCTGCCGAACCCTATAATACCACACTATGGGTAAGGTCTCTTCCAACGCGATCATTGCGGTCACGCTATTGTGCGATTCTGGGGCGGTGAAGCACCATACATTTCTATCTCCCGAACCGCACGGTGCCATCACCCTGCTCTACTCCTGTCTCTGTTATCCGTGCAGCTGTCGAAGCGGGGCCGGCGTGCCTCGTTGATTTGCCTCGCCGTCACCCCGCAACCCGTTATTCAACTATCCTTTAGGCGTTTCGACGCCGTTTGAAGTAAACGTCTTCGAGAGATGATAAATCCGCCCGCCTTACTGCGTTTTTCCGTCATGACAGAGAATCCGGCGGGCTTGTGAACTGAGGGAGGAATTGCGATGTCTGCAGAGTTCCAGTTCGGCGAGCGATTGCTGAAATTGGTCGACAAAATCGTCGCCAGCTATCACAGTGATGACCGAACACGGCATATCGACCGAGCCTTCTTCCCAAGCCGTAGCGAAATCGTGAAGATCATCCAACTGCTGCTGGAGTTGGCTTATCCGGGTTACTACGGTCGGCAGAACCTCACGCAACACAACGTCCGCTTTCATGTTGGCGAGCTGTTGCCCCGAATCGGTGAACTCATCTCGAAACAAATCCACCAAGCGCTGTGCTGCCAAAAGGAAGTTGAAGGCAAAGAACATCCGAAAAACTCCATTTGCGAAAAAGAGGCTCACCAGCTGACGGTTGACTTCCTCGAGCGTATTCCTGAAATTCGTGAACTGTTGGCGGGCGATGTCCAAGCTGCTTACGACGGCGACCCAGCCGCCAACAACACCGACGAGGTCATTCTCTCCTATCCCGGTGTGCTGGCGGTCACTATTTATCGATTTGCCCACGAGTTATACAACATGAATGTGCCTTTGATCCCGCGCGTCATGACTGAATGGGCTCATGCGCAAACCGGTGTGGATATCCACCCGGGCGCGAACATCGGCCCCAATTTCTTCATCGATCATGCCACGGGCGTGGTCATCGGTGAGACGACCGACATCGGCAAAAACGTCAAACTGTATCAGGGCGTTACGTTGGGGGCCTTGTCGTTCCCGAAAGACGAGCGAGGCCGACTGATCCGTGGCCACAAACGCCATCCCACCGTCAAGGACAACGTCACCATCTACGCCAACGCCATCATACTGGGAGGTGAGACCACGTTGGGAGAAGGATCGACGATCGGCGGGTCGGTCTTTCTGACTACAGCGGTCCCGGATCAAGCAACGGTAACCATCAAACCGCCAGAACTGAAGGTACTCAAGGGACAGTGACATAAAAAACGACGTGGACTTCACGTACGACTGCAACGCGATGCTGAATCGATTCTCTCGCTGAAAGCTGGTAGTATTATCCGGCCGTCCCTACAGGCGGCTCTTGGTTTGGGGCCCGTATCATTTAGGGGCAAACTGCACATAAAAGAATTCGCCACGTTTGGAACCGGATGGATCGTCGATGAAACGTTTCTACGTCGTCTCTGCTGTCGTGCTAATGGTGTTGGGTTGCCAAAGCCCGAAACGGGTGATTATGCCATTGCCCCCCCCGGCTACACCGACCCGACCGATTACGCCCACCCGGGTGACGCCACGCCCTACGCCTCCAGCTCCGCCGAAACGCACCGTGACGGATGCCACGATCGTGATCGATCCTGGCCACGGTGGCAAAGATCCAGGTACCACACCCAAACTGTCGCCGTTGCCGGAGAAGACGATTGTCCTGGATATTGCCAACAAGGTGAGTCAACGGTTACGGGAACGCGGTGTCAAAGTCCACCAAACGCGAACCTCCGACAGATTCATTGAGCTCGAAGACCGCGCCGCCATGGCTGAGCGGATCCATGCCGACCTGTTCGTGTCCATTCACGCCAACTATTCAAAACGAAGGAGCGTCTCGGGGGCCACAATCCACATCTACGAAAACGCTTCGATTCAAAGTCGTAAAGCAGCCCTCCGCATGGTCACCGCATTCAATCAGGCAGACATTGAGTGCGGGGGGATTCTCCGCAACAATTTCCACGTCCTGCGAGAGCATTCACGACCTGCTCTCCTTATCGAATGCGGGTTTCTCTCCAACCCCGGTGACGCACATAAGCTCAATCGCACCGCCTACCGTTCTCAAATCGCAGCGGTCATTGCTGATGGTATTATCGCCTATTGTCGTCGTCGTTAGAGCAACCCAAACAGCTTCTCATCAAATCAACTGTTGAGTCCGAGGTCTTGCGAGACCTGGTACAAAGGGATCATCGCTGCAACCAACGTCATGACGAGAACAATAATGGCAATAAGGCACGTAGCCGCTGACAAGAGGGCGAGAACAGGGCGAAGCGGACAAAAAACAAGGGCAGCGAAACCGAGTAAAAAAGCGGGAGCCGGGAGATAGGGCAACAACCCGGGACTGACGACCAACCGCGTTATCGCCACCGGTAAATCGGCTTTTGTGCCGCCGACTTCGTTGGCCAATTTTGGCAACGCTGTCTGCGTCAGGACAATCGCCACGACAATAGCGACGGCGGCCGTGAACGTCGATCGCCACGCAAGGCGAGTGGAAAAACTGACGCGACGCGATCGATGTCCCATAAAGCTACCTCCCAACATCGTCACAAGCCGCCCGTGGATCGTTTCTTCTTTCTACCCGTAGAACCTGCGATGTTGTTCGTGTTGATGGTGAACGCGGAGGGACACAACTTATTGAGCGTGCATGCTTCGCAATTCGGCTTGCGGGCTGAGCAGACACGGCGTCCGTGCCAGATCAGCGCGTGTGCGGTGTAGGTCCACTCCCTTTGAGGCAAGACCTGCATGAGATCCTGCTCAATCTTGATCGCGTCCTTGTCGTTCTTGCTGGTCCAAGTCAGACCGAGGCGATGGGCCAGTCGCCCTACATGCGTATCGACGACCACGCCCTCGTTCTTCTTGAACCACGTCCCCAGCACAACGTTGGCGGTTTTGCGTGCGACACCGGGCAGCTGGATCAACTCGTCCATGGCTTGAGGCACCTGGCCACCAAAATCCAACACGATTTGGGTACACGCACCGATGATACTCTTCGTTTTTTGACGAAAGAAACCGGTGGACTTGATCAACGACTCCACCACATTCGGATCAGCCGCTGCCAGCTTCTTCGCGGTCGGGAATTCGGCGAACAAGACCGGCGTTACCTTGTTCACCGTCTCGTCGGTGGACTGTGCCGAAAGAATGGTTGCCACGAGGAGTTTCAATGCACTGTTGTGGTTCAGAGCGCAATCGGCGTCGGGATAAACCTTTTTCAGCTCCGTCAAAATCTTGCTTGATCGCTTCGTTCGTTCAGCAACCGTTTCACGGGTGGAAGACGCGACCAGCTGAGCGCCTTTATTCGACACGGGGCGATTTGCACGGCCAGTCGGCTGGTTTTTTGCCGCACGATGTGCACTGCTGGCTTTCTTGGGTTTGCTCATCTCAATGCTCGCGACTGATTAGCGGCCTCAAACGTACGGGTAGGAGCCATGGGACAAAACGCGTCACGGATTGATCGGAACGATGGCCACTTCATCACCCTGCGAAAGAACCGTGCTTGGATCAGCTTTCTTGTCGTTGACCGTGAACGCGAGTGACCCGCTGATGGCCTCCAACGCTGGGTACTTCGTATACAGTAAAGAAATCAGGATTCCCAGCTGAGCCGGCGGCGTCAATCCGTATTCAAGCCTGTCGCAACCTACGACATCCGCGGCCGCATCAGCTAACGCGATGCCAATATCGATCATGTTTTTCACGACGTACCCACTCCGTCTCGTTTCTCGTCTTATGCCATACGGTTTGCGAATCGCACCACACAGAACGCTACCGATACGAAACGTCATCAGCCCCAACGAAACAAGGCCTCCTTGACCTCCAGATCGTCGTTGACCATCTCGTCGGACAAGAAAGCCCTGTTATCTACCTGTATCTAATCGTCCGTCGCGTCCCAGCGCGACCGGCAAGATCACATGAGTCAGACCTAGCGTGCTTCTCGCGCTGCTTCACGCTCCTTCTTGGCCTGTTCGATGATTTGCTGCTGAACGTTGCCGGGCACGTTCTCGTAATGTGACAACTCCATGGTGTAACTACCTTGACCACCCGTAATGCTCGATAGCCGAGAATGGTAGTCGGACATCTCCGCCAAAGGCACACGCCCCGTGATAACGCTTAGACCGCCAGGCAACATATCCTGTCCCTCAGGCCGACCGCGACGCGACGCCAGGTCACCTTGAATATCACCCACGTTTTCATTGGGCACGGTCACTTCCAGATGCACGATCGGCTCGAGCAGCACCGGCTTACACTGCATAAATGCGATCTTGAACGCTTCGCGACCGGCAATCTGGAACGCGATGTCCTTGCTGTCCACTGGGTGGGTTTTGCCGTCCGTCAGGCGCACCTTCACATCCACAACCGGATATCCCGCAAGCACACCTTCCTTGAGCTGCGCTTGGACGCCCTTATCAACGCTGGGCCGGAACGCTTGGTCGATCGCACCGCCAAAAATCTCGTCGACAAACTCGTAACCGGCCCCACGTTCGTTCGCCTCCATCGCAATAATGACACGACCGAACTGCCCCGCGCCACCGGATTGTTTCTTGTGCGTGTATTCGACGTCTTTGACACTTCCCATGACGGTTTCACGGTAGGGAACCTTCGGCGGCTTGGTATTCACTTCAAGCTTGAAGTATTGCACCATTCGCGACAAGATCGACCGCAGGTGCAGGTCGCCAATGCCGTGGATCACTAACTCGCTCGTCACCGAATCACGATCGGCTAAGAAACATGGATCTTCTTCGGTGAATTTCGCCAGGGCAGCACTGACTTTGTCCGCATCGGCACGACTCTTGGGTTCGATCGCCAACGCAAACATGGGATGCGGGAACTTCGGCATCTCAATCTGGCTACCGGGGGCATCACTACTCACGACATCGCCAGTCGTCGTTTCGAGCTTCGCCATGGCCACGATATCCCCAGCAATCCCCTCATCGATCTCGGGATGCTCAGCCCCCTGCAGCTTGTGCAGCTGGCCCGGACGCTGCGTCTTGCGCTCATCGCCAATATGAATGTGCGAATCGGATTGAATGCTACCGGCATGGATACGGCAAACTGAATATTTGATGTTGCTCTTCGGATCCGAAAACACCCTGAAAACCTGCCCGATGAAGTTGCCATCCTTATCAGGCTTGATTTCCGTCTCCTCTTCGCCATCGCGAAGCATGCGTCGCTTGCCTTCGACCGGCGACGGCGCGTAGTCGGCAATGATGTCGAGCAACTCCTTCACGCCGGTTTCATCTCGCGCATTCGTGAAAAGGATGGGGACAAACGAACCTTCTGCAATCGCTTTGCTGATGACGCCAGCCAGCTTAGCGGAGTCAACCTCGCCGGTTTCGAGGTACTGCTCCATGAGTGCCTCGTCCGCTTCCACGATCCGCTCAACAAGGGCCGTGTGCGTCTCGGCCACATCCCCCACATCAGCGGCCCCTTCGCTGTTCGCGAAACAATCGATGACACCCGACCCCTTACCGGTCGGCAGGTTCATCGGCTGGCATTCCGAACCGAAGATCTCCTGAAGATTCGCGATCAACGTGGCAACATCCAAATTGGAGTCGATTTTATTGATGACAATCATCCGCCCAATACCATGCGTCTTGGCGCGATCCATCATCCGCCGCGTATTGACTTCGATCCCCGCGGTCGCAGAGACCATACAAACCGCCGTCTCCACACCCGCCAAGGCAGCAATTCCCGGGCCGATAAAATCCGGAGCCCCGGGCGTATCGACAATGTTGATCTGCTTTCCTTTAACGTTGACGTGCACTAAGGCGGAATCGATCGAGCAGCCGCGGTTTCTCTCTTCTTCCATGAAGTCCAGGTGACTGCTCTTGGCATTCACATCACCCAACCGGTTGGTGGTACCGGTCACGTGTAATATCGCGTCGGCCAGGGATGTCTTCCCCGCCGACTGATGTCCAACAAGGGCAATGTTCCTTATGTCGGCCGTCGTGTACTTCGGCATGGTGTCCTCCAGACGTTTTTATCGATCAATCGTCGAAAACGCGATGCTGGTCATGCTGCGATTGGCCATAGCCACTCGGCTCGCAGAACTGCGTCCGAAAGGGCCACCCTCAGCCAACCACCAGCCCCGGGCACGTTCCTGGGCAAATTCGCCTAAACGGTTTATTGTATTGAGATCCGGGCTCCGGACAAGGGCGACGGCATCACTCCTTCCACCATCACGCGGAGCGATGCTTTGGCTGTCAATGCACTCAACGGACGCAAGGCGACATGTCCGTAGTCTCAAGCTTCGTTCGGAATCAGCATCTCATGGTTGCGAAAGGATCACTTGCACCGCCTGTTGACCAGGTAGATTCATGGCACCAAGCGCCTGGCTGGCAGCGGTTCGTAACGCCGCGTTCGGAGCCTTAAGGGTCTGCTGCATCAGTGAATCAGTCTGGGCTTCATCCAGGCGATGGCCAAAACGCCGAGCCGATTCCGCCAATGCCCCCAAAGCCCTGACACGGAGTGTCTCGGTCTGCTTGTCGTCGAGCGCGACCTCAGCCAACGCCCGCTGAGCGGTGGAATCATCACGCATGGCAAGGACGCCGAGACATGCGCATCGCATGTCTTCGGACGGATGACCCAAAGCTTCGATCAAGGCCGGTTGAGCCACACCCGCATCAAAGACTGACGACTTCTCCGCGACAATACGCTTCAGTGTATCAACCGACCGCATCGCCAGCGACAACCCCAGTTCGGGCGAAATCTTACGATAACCAAATTTCGGCGCGACCTCATCCCGCTTGGCCACCAGCTGGTCCGCTAACGACTCGTCGACTTGCTCACCACCGGAAGAACCAGCCGGAACCCAACCCACGCGAGCGTCCGCCTGCTTCACGAGGTCAGCCACCAGGAGGTCCCCTTCTTTGACGTACATCACAACCGGCGAAAAACCAAACCGTTCGTCCGCGGTGATCGTCTTCATCGCTTCCACGACGCCGGGCCGATCGATATTGCTGGCTAAGAAAATCGCATCCAAATGCGTGAGTGCCTTACGTGCTGCAGCCAACCCCGCACCGACCCGATCAGCGACTACCACATGGGCGCCCACACGCTCAAAAGGATCTTTCAACTTCGTTCGCAAGTCGGTATCGGGATCGACAACAAGGTACGCCGGCTTGCCCGTAAGCGACAGCGCCGAGGCCAGCACTGGAACCACCTCATCCGCTCTGCGGAAAACGTTTGGCGGCATCGCCTGTCCCAACACCAGCGCCGCCTCGATCCGCACCAGCAAGTCAGGGAAGTTCAACGCTTCAGCAAGACTCATTAACGCTGGCCCCGCGGGGTCCGTCATTGCAGCCGGCCCCGCCGTCACCCTCAAGGCAGCAATCGCTCCCAGGGCAACGACACGGTCCCGATCCTTGATCGCCCGATCAAGAACAAGCTGGCAATAGCGGGGTCCCGCGCTTCTAGCGAAGTAAACACTTCGCAAGAAATCTGCGGGGCGGGTGAGATCATCTGCATCGGCCGGTTCATACGATTGGACATCCAGACCCAAACGGGCCTCGCGTCGAAAATTGGCCGCCAGCCACAGTGCGAGCACATTCGTCTGATCTTTCTGTAACATGAGCGAAGCTTCGCAGCACCGCATGCACAGGACCATCGTAAAAATGGCACGGGGCACTTCGACCGGCACCAACGCGCCAGTCCGTGCAAACCAAACATTAGCTCGCTCTTCGCGAGGATCAGGACGCAAGGAATCTACCTCGGCGTAATACTGCTCAGCCAATTCATAAAAAAGCTCGTATGAAGACTTATCGCAAGCGCCGGGATTGGCGACCAAAATTCGCTGAACCGCCTGCTCGGCTTCCCCACGAACAACCGTGTTGGCTTGGGGATCAGCAGCCAAACGCTTCAAATAGGGTAACGCCTGTGGGTACCCGATTCGGCCCAATGCCTCGGCCACAATCCGCTGCAAAACGTTATCTTCGATATTCAGCGATTCCACCAGAGGATTGAGTGCCGCCTTGCCCAGCTTTGGCAAAGCACGAACCACGAATGGATGTAGACTTTTCTCGCGGGCGTTGGTCAGCACCTGGAGGATCTCCGGGATCGCATATTCCCCCGACTCCATCAGCCGCTCCAACCCCGTCGCGCGTTGCGTGGGCGTGCCCGCAAGCAATCGGATACTGTCCATGATCCGGCCAGCCTCCATCCGTTCCAGACGGTAAGCTTCCCGAATCAACGCCAAAACCTTCTGGGCGTTCTCACCGATCGAGCTGTTGTTGATCAGGATCAGAAGTGTGTCGATACTGCGCTCATATTCGACCGACAACCGGCGTAGTGCCGCGGCTGCCTCATCCGACAACGGGCTCACTTCGGGCCGAGCCAGCAATGCCTTGGCGTGAGCGTCAGCGGTATCAAACCTCCCGATCACAGCGAAATGGAGGTAGTTGCCAAAGTCCGCTTCGAGTCCAGCTGTGTCGACACTGCCGGCGTTCGAATCACCACCGGCCTCCCCTGCGTCCGGGTTGGCAACCTCATCGGCGGTTTCCTGCTCCGATGCGACAGGTGCCGATGCGACGGGGTCGTCGGCTGCCGCTTGCCCATAGGCCAACGTTGGCGAACCGACCGCCAGAAACACTGTCACCAACACGGCGCGCATTACAACGGACAACCCGATTTTGAGCCACCACGCTTTCATTCATAACCTCCGATCGGGGGGGCACCTGCGGCATTACGCACGGACCACTTCCTCGGTATGGCACCAGCTCGGCGGGACCAAGGGAATCTATTCCCAACGGGTTTTCAGCAGTCTCTCCCCGCCAGGATGACCGATCATCGCCAACGCGCCGACCGACGATCCTTTCCTGCCGGAAGAACCCAGATTATAAGTCAGGCCACCCCGCCGTCAACGCACCGCCGCTCCAGGGTGCATTTGTGCACCAAGCGAACGATCCGCTTCAGGACGCCAATCCGCCCCTGAGGAGCGATGCCGATGGAAACGAAAAAAGCCCGCAGCCTCATGGCCACGGGCCTGAATATTGAATTGAAGTTTCCCAACCATCCAAGATACACGACTTCACGACCGACCTGCCGCGATCGCTCACACCTCAGCCCTACTCCCCACGCCGAAAACGACGCGACCTTTCAGGTCAGCTTTCACCCTCGACGGACTTTAGGACCTCGAGCAGTCGCTCAACCGTTGCCTCAATCTTCTCCGCGGTTTCGTACGTGCCTTGCTGGATCTTCTGCCGAATCTCAGCCACCTTATCCAAGCGGATCTCGCCACTGGCTTCCAACGAATTGAGTAATTGCGCCTCGTCCGAAATCTCCACCTGATCGGTGATCGCGGAGGAGGGTGTATCGGAGGCAGGAGAAGCCGGCCTACGAGACACCACGCTGGCTACATGTCCGGGGCTACTGATTGGAGGAATGTCATTCATCTTGTTGCCACCCTTTTAACCGATCCAAATGCCCGGTTGGATCGTCCAGCCACCAACCCACAAAAAAACTGCGATTAACTACAACCCAAACAGAACTTAAACCACCTCTGATTGGACACGAAAACACGCAACACCAACCCTAAAGCGCAGCAAAACCACGCTTTTAGCTTCGAGGCATTCCTCCGTGAAACGCCGGTTCAGCAGTAGGATAGACTTACCCACTAGGGTCGGAGGGCTTGATCCATCAGCCCGATAGCACATGTGCGTGCCAATACTACTATCGACGATGATCTCGGACCTTCTTGAATGATTTAGCCGGACGAGGCAGAATTTCGAGCATCTACCCGAAAATGTTGCGGTTTGACTTACGCAAGGTACTACATATAGTATGCCGGCCATCCAAGGAGTAGGCCTTGGATAAGATCAGTTCACGTTTGGCCGACGAGTACCGGCTCGGCAGCCTCCTGCTGCCGACGTCGTTCACGTTCAACTTCCTGCAATTGATGAAGATAGGCCAACAACTGCTCTTGCGCAAAGCCCGCCAAAAACTCTGGCTGGGCACTCGAATTCAGTTGACGGATATGATCGATAATGGTTCGCTTGTTCATCGCTAGTACGCCCCGCTTCACGTTTGTTTGCGAGTTACACGGGCTCCAATGCCCGGTCAGTTCGAATGGAGCTATCGGCCCAAGAACCTTTTTTGCTTTAAGTTTATTATCGATAGAATCTTGCGCCTCATGGCGCAAGATTTGCGCCAATTTCTACAGTAAGAAATTCACCGGCCAGTTGACGCCGGTCGTCAATGTGTCAAAATCCTCTTGGAAAGAGCCACAAAATGATACATCGCTATACTCGGAGTTCTTGCGTCGTTGTTGTCATCCGAACCTGCTCCGCGGTTAGAGATAACAAGCCCTTGTGCTGGACTATCGGTGATCAATGCGAGTAGCTCTGAAAATCGTTGCCCTATCACTTGGGTTCATGCCTGCAATTCTTGCCGCCGCCACCCACCCGGCGACCGAAGAATCGGTGCCGACGACGCTCCCAACCACCGAGCCGGCTACGCAACCGACCTCGCAACCCACCACAACCCAAGCGGTCGAGGAGCTCAAGAGCGAGGCTGCCATCAAAAAGAAGTTAGCGGAGGAGACCACCCGCGAAGCCGACTCCGAACTGCAAAAAATCCGCGAAAAGAAGAAAAGGGTCGAACGTGAAGCGGAACGCACGCTTTTTTCGCCCGATGCACAAGCCAAAATCGAACAACTGAACTTAGTCAACCTTGATGAAGCGTTCGAACAAGAACGTAAGACGCTCGCCGAGCTACAAGACAACTACGCTGACGAACTGTTGCGTGAAGCAGAAAAGCATGAAAGCCGTGAGGCTCGACAAAAAGAGGCGAGTATCACCTATGAAACACTGAATAAACTGACCCCTCACGAACGAAACCAAAAAGCGGATGAACTTGAACAACGCGCTGGGCAACACGACAAGCAAGCTGACGACCTGCAAACAAAAGTCGAGACACAAAAGACCCACGTTGCCGCGTATCAAAAAGTGCAAACGAAGCTCGCGGAGCAAATCGGCCAACTGGAATCGCAACCGCCATCCAAGCAGCGAGATGACTTACTCAGTAAACTCCGTCCCCTACTTGGCCAGAACCAGCAGCTCATCGTCAACCAACGGCTCCTCGCGTATTCAATTATCGAACAGGCGCGGGCCGAACACGACATCGCTAACGAATACCGCCGCGAAGCCGAAGCACTCCGTGCCGCCAACCGCCGCTTCTGGGTCAAGCACGCCTACATCCTCAATGTCGCCAGAATCCTGCTGGTCACGATTGGAATCACGTTCCTCATCACGCTATTGACCTGGTTGGCGGGCCAGCTATCCGCCACCGTCGCCCGGCGATTCAAACGCGAAACGGCAGAACCCACCGTCAAGCGCGTTCGCACGCTGATCTATTTCGCGCGAAGCATCGCCAAGTTGCTCGTTTGGATCTTTGCCTTGGTCACGATTCTGGCGGAGTTCGGCATTTCACCCGGGCAATCGGCCGGTGCACTCGGCGTCATTGGCCTCGTGCTAGCCGGCATGTTCCAGCAACTCGTCGTCGACTTCGTCAAGGGAATCGATATTGCGATCGGCGGCCATTATTTCGTTGGCGATTTCATTCAGGTCGGGGACAAGGCCGGCCATGTCCTCGACATTCGCGTCAAGTACACCGTTCTGCGTACGCCGTCGGGACAGGTGCTCAACGTCCCCAACAGTGAATGCATTCCCTCGCGTCGTTTCATCGCCGGTTACGTCGACAACTACGTCGATTTCCCACTGGCCAACGAAGCCGATCTCGAACGCGCCAAGCAGGTCCTCGCTAGCGTGGGACGCATGCTGAATGAGCGTGTCGAAGCCGTCAAGCAAGAGCCCGAATTCATCAAAATGTTTCACCACGACTCAGCCGTTTTCATCCGCATGCGTGCTCGCGTCCTGCCCACGTGCGACTGGGTCATCACGGATCATTACATTCCGATGGTCAAACGGCAATTCCAGGCCGACAACATCGTCTTGGCTAACGAACCGACGTTCTTCTTTATCAACAACGTCGCAACGTTCCGCCAACTGTTCAGCCGCCAGCTGAGCGAACAGGACATCGCCCGTGTCGCAGCCGAAGAAACACAACCCACCACCGCCCGTCCCGACCGGCCTGACCCCAACGCAACGTCATCTGAACAAGAAACAGAAGGGGAAAAGTAATATGTTTGTTCGTAGTGTTCTTGTCTGGGCGGTTGCGATATGTTCGTTCGCATGCACACAAGCATTGGAAGCAGCAAGCAGTACGCCAAATGCGAAAGACCTTTTTGCTTCCTACCAGCGATCGTTCGACCGCTTACGGACGATTCATTTCAAAGGTCGTACAGAGTTAGAGTTCAAAGGGGACTTTAAAAACAGCCTCTCATCCCAAAAACGTGGGGTGTTGTTATAAAAGTGGACATCATGCCGCCCTTTGGTAAACAAGTGCTTTGTCAACAGGTA
>Ga0180434_10005175_pt1 | contig 15532 bp, 16 predicted proteins | sample SS_ome_7_FD_132453 | JGI IMG/M metagenome (GOLD analysis project Ga0180434, IMG submission 132453) | Hypersaline lake sediment archaeal communities from the Salton Sea, California, USA - SS_1_D_2 metaG | ecosystem: Environmental > Aquatic > Non-marine Saline and Alkaline > Hypersaline >...
CGCTAGAACATGGTCTGGAGCATGCAGTACAGTGGTTCCAGTCAGTGGACCGACGCTGGTATGGCAATGACTGGATCGGGCAGTGCCACGAATGCTGCGGCATACATAAGCACAAGCCCGAAGTGTTGCACAAAAATGACGAAAGGACAGTGATATGACATGGTTGCGTAATCTCATAGCACGTATCAAACTAGAAATACGATATCGAAAAAAACTAAAGGAACTGCGTAAGCGAGATCCCTTTATATACAAATGAGTCGAGTCACAAGAACACAACAAAGTTACGATCAAGAGTTGGCTGATTCTGGTCGTTGCCGTATCTATCAAAACGAATATGTGGCAGTAGGAGATCACCTAGCCTATGTGGCACGCGAACGGATCATACCTGTTGGCGATTGCTTGATGGATCGGGTACCATGGTGGAAGCGTGAAAAGAAAAAATCCAAGAAGCGATGATTTCACCGTGCCGTAACGACTGCCGTGTAGATTGGTCGCTGCAGTACTGTCAAGGATGTTGCAGGACCTTGCAAGAAATATCAACTTGGCGTGACATTTCCGATCACGAACGCCAAGAAATCACGAAACACACCAAAACGAGAGATCATGAATATTTTAGGAATCAGCTCCGGCTTCCATGATGCTGCGGCCGCAGTGGTTTCGCCGCAAGGCGAAATCTTGTTTGCAGCACACAGTGAACGTTACAGCAAAATCAAAAATGATTCAGGTCTGAGCCATGATCTCCTGCAGGAAGTCTCGCAGTTTGACATTGATCATGTGGCCTACTATGAAAGACCTTGGCGTCATAACCTACAAAAACTCCGTAGCGGACAACGTCCTTTAGGTCCTTGGACACTGACTGGTACCTTGATGCGCGAGCTTGGCGAGTGGTATGATCGTATCCCGGCATTGAGATATCACAGTTTTCCGCATCATCTCAGCCATGCGGCAGCAGGATTCCAGACATCGCCCTTTGAATCTGCAGCAGTGGTAGTGATTGATGCCATCGGCGAATTAGAAACTATATCGATCTATCGGGCTAGCTATGACGAACACAGCCGTGCCCAGTATCAACTGCTGTGGCAACAGCGTTATCCGCATTCAATCGGCCTGTTCTATTCTGCTGTGACTGCACACATCGGACTCCGCCCCATGGACGAAGAATACATCACCATGGGCATGTCTGCCTACGGTCAACCAACTGCAGCCAGCAGACTGCAAGATCGCTTGGTGGATGATGTCGTTGACATACGTTTCCGTGAAAATCTGCACACAGGGATCAGCCGACCTGAATGGCACACTGTGCCCAACGAAGTCATGGCTGCATCAGCCCAGAGTCTAGCCGAACGACTCATCATGAACGTGATAGCCCGTGCCCGGATCATGACCGGAGAAAGCCGCTTGGTCTACATGGGCGGAGTGGCACTCAACTGCTTGGCCAATCGGCAGCTGGGTGAGTATTTCAACGACATCTGGATCATGCCCAATCCCGGTGATGCGGGATCCAGCCTTGGTGCTGCTGCTTTGTTATACGGTGGTCATCTCAACTGGCGCGATGCTTATCTTGGACATTGTATTCCAGGCGATTATCCTGTGGGTGCTGTCATGGATCAGTTACTGAGTCACGGTATAGTGGGAGTAGCATCAGGTGCTGCTGAGTTCGGGCCACGGGCACTAGGCAATCGCAGCTTGTTGGCCGATCCACGAGGTAATGACATCAAAGACCGTGTGAATGAAATCAAGCGTCGGCAAAAGTTCAGGCCCTTTGCGCCCGTTATCTTGGCCGAGATGGTCAATGACTACTTTGATATGCCTACCGGTTGGCGCAGCAGTGATTATATGCAAGTTGTTGCCCGATGCCAACACCCGGATCTTTTCCCGGCTATCTGTCATGTGGATGGTACCAGTCGGGTACAGACAGTCCCGCAGGATTCAAGATCGGGTATCCGACAGCTCCTAGAAGCATGGTATCACGAAACCGGCTGTCCTATGTTGTTGAACACCAGCCTCAACATACGCGGAGAACCCATGGTAAATGATCGTGCTGATGCTGATCGATTTGAAAAGCTGTATGGAGTCCGGGTATGTTCGTGACCCACGATCGTGATGACCGAGACATTGTGTGTTTCGTAGGCGACAGTTATGCCAATTGCGGGTCTGGTATGATCCATTGGAGCCATAACAAACTGGTACCAGTTGCTGGTCACCAGCATGATATTGACGCACTAGCATATACGGTCTATACTGATCTGGTCGCTGATAAGCTAAACATGCGCCCGTTGGTACTGGGGTTTGGTGGTGCCAGTTGGTGGCAGACACGCTACATCGTGACAAAATTCTTTGAACAATTCCCCAAAGAAAAACAGCATGTGAAAAAAGTGATAGCCATGCACACAAATGCCTATCGAGTCAACAGCATTAGATGTGTCAACACTACCAATGGCAAATTCCAAGAAAGTGAGTGGTTTGATCCTGAATTCCATGACTGGTGCCAACAGCAGTGGTTCCGAGAGTTCAGCCACGAAATTTTTGATCAAGCCGACATACTGAATTTCAGCTGTTTTGGTTGGCCAGTTGACAAGGGCCACAGCAACCTACGGGGACTGAGTTTTGTTGAGCCTTTGATCTGGATCACTGTGGGCGAATTCACTGGCAGCAAACTCCAGGTCGATCGTCAGTTACAACAGAGCAGAGACATAGAAGGAACAAAAAATCCGCATCATTGTCATCTCAATGCAAAAAATCACGCAGTGTTAACCGATGTTATTGTCGAAACGTTTAGTAAAAAAGAGCCGAGTCGAGAACAACATCTAGATCTGGATCGATTCGATCGACACAACCGCAACGGCCATCACTGGCCAGATGGTTGTTACTGGGACGATCAAAGATAAGTTTCTAGGCCACCGCGACGGCGAATGTCCTGGGTGCAGCACGAGATGCCTCCGTCCCAAAAATAGCTGTGTCGTAGTTCAGACACGATGGGAGTGATGCCATGCTGCTCGCAAAACGCAAACACTTCTCGATTGTAAGCCGAGAAGATCACATGGCTTTCGTCCAGTACCAAGCAGTTCACATCAAACACTGTCTCAGATACAAAGCCCACCCAACGCGATAGATAGCTGTCTACAAAACTGCGAAACTCATCAGTGGGGTCTTGACCGGTGATGTACCAACGACCGTTGAAGTTTTCTTCTTTGAACTTGCCCACTTCCATGGCAGCCCAGATAGAGCTGTCCCAGATCTTGAGCACTTCCCATCCTGGGAAATCTGCTGCCAGATCTAGATTCACATCATGTTTGCTGCTCAGTATCACACCAGGTCGCAGTATGGCAAACACAGCGTCACCATGGCCATCTGTGACTGCTTCGTGTATACGGTACTCAGGCCCCAACACATTGTCCACAATCCAGCGAGTCTGGTCCGGTCTTAAGAAGTCGCTGTTGTCAAAGAACACGTCACGCCCCACTCTCACGATACAGCTGGCCGACGCACCATTGAGCACACAGTTCTCGTCCCAGGTATCGCCGTGTGGATTCACTACCTGATCTCCGTAGCCCTGGCATATGGCATCCAGCTCGGGGATAGGTAACACTCGCAACAGTTTGTCACCTAGCGTGATCTGCCAGTCCCGCGGAGTCAGAGGTGGCAACGGGGCGCCTTGATCTTTCAGCTGTTGTTGTTGGAATTCAGCGACCGTAGGAAGATCTGGTCGTCTGACCACTGCTCCAAATTCTTCGATCACATGCTGGAGATTGTCAAGATCTTCTGCGGTCTCATCCAGGATCTGCGCCAATTGATTGAACACCTGTCGATCTGATATGAAATCAAAATGTTCGGGTGTGAACGTGCGGCCCACTATGACTTCTTCCAATGGCTGCCAGCTGGTGTAACTGTTTACGAGACTCATGATATCATCAACCTATCTAAAACTCTATTTAAACGGCACCGCAGGTCACCTGTGAATATTTTCTGATTGTGCTCAAGGTCTGAACAGCAGTACTGATACCAGGGCTGTAGATCTGGTCCTAACACCAACTGTCTCACTGCGTTCAATGCAGCTTGCCAGCGTTGATTGTTGTCTGCGATCGAGTCATAGCGATTGTCGATTACATGATCGAATGTGCGGTAACCCATTTCGCGCAGTTGTTTCAAGGTGCCAGCTGGCCCAAATATCACGAATGGTTGTGCATTTTTGATAGCCTTGAATGTTTTTTCAGTGATAAAAGTGCCACCTGATCCATCAGCATCAAAATGTGTTTCCATGATGACCTGGAAGTAGGAATCAGCGAAGTGCTCACGGACCTGATGTTCGTGATCGTTGTGCTGATCTCCATCCAGTGAATCTGCGCGATACGGACAGCCACGTAGAAATTCCTGCATGTAATCGTAGAGCCCGGGATATTCATAGATAGATACTGGCGCATCCTCTACGCTTTCTTCTGTGCGGATATCGCTGCGATAACTCCATACTGCACGTTGCAACCAACCTTCTCGATGCATGTAGGCCATGGTGGCAGCTCGCCACCACTTGTGGGTGCGATTCAGACAGGTAAAAGTTTTGGTCCTGCGGGTTTTTTGTGCGGTTACAGGTTCGTGCCAGCGATTGCGATGACGGAACAACAGTTCGTCGTCGGCAAAATACATGCAGCCCGGTATGCTGTCAGCTATGCTATTGGCACTGACCAAGCGTATAGATCGCAATGGTAATCCGTTGGCTAGCTCTTGTTCTCGCAACAGTTCTGCGATCACCCTGGGATCATCTCCCTCGCTATAGAATATCACCACAGTGACTTGTCCAGCAGCAATGCGTTGCTTCACTTCGACTGGGATCATGCTGGCATGATCGATGCTGTGGTCAAAAAAGCTCACCGAGATCGGATAGATTGCTGAGCGATCCCCCAATTGGTCCAAGGTCACAGCACGCACCGGGATTGATTGATTCAAGCAGTGTTCAAAAAATCCCACCGGTTCTGAAAAAGGCCATTGCCGGCTGAATTCTCTCCAGCTGGGAGTGTAGGGCTCTGCTGGATGTATCGCGATGTTGGGATAAGGGCGTTCGGGTCTAGGAACACAATCAAACAAGAAATCAATCACGCAGTTGCTCCAGCATTTCGGTCATCTCTTTCCACAACACTTGTTCAAAGGCGCCATGATAGAAATGATGCCAGTTGTGTTCCACCATGGGAAGGCAGGCCTGTTGTATGTCGGCTTTTTGGCTGTCAGACATGCTGTCAAGCTGAGCCAGTAGATCAGCGATCATTTCCAGGCGACGGAGATCATCAGGTTCCTGGTCATAGCTCTCGTCCCACACCGATCCAAACGTGTTAAATCCGTAGCTGCGCATGTAGGCCAGAGTACCTCGTGGTGCCACTAGAATCCAGGGCATGCCCAGTGCTATGGCCTTGAAGGTTTTTTCTGTGACATGGGTGCGTCGACCAAAATACACAGTTTCAGTGGGAACATACACAAGACTAGACACAGCTTCTTCAAAATTGCTCAACCAACAAGATGTCATTTGCTGGGTGTTTTCTCCCTGGAAAAATCTCGGCAGTCCGGCCTGTGACAGCACTTGCGAAATATCTGGATACATGTTAATATATTTCTTTCCTACCTCGGTCACAGGAACATTTTCGTATGGACACACAGCTGGAGCACTTACAGGATTATGCAATAGTCCTCGTTGAGCAAGATGATACACAAACAAGGTACGATGGTCTCGCTCGCCTCCCATGATGCGATTCGGGCTCATGAATGTGTGTTGAGGAGCAGGACGCTGAGTAGGATTCGGCAACAAAAATGTACGATCATACCCACGGAACCAGTCTAAGCAGGCCCAGCCATGAAAAAAGTAGTAATGACTCTGCCATCCGTAAGTACTACAAAGACGTTCGGTATTTTCTCCCAGTTCGCTTACAATGACCCTGGCATCCTGTTTCTCTAAATCAAGATTTCTTTCTATGACATCATCAAATAAGTTTTTGTGTCCTTCTAGCTGTACAGGTTCCTGATCATGGAAAAAAACATATCCAGTCTCGTCGGTGTCTTGACCATGATTCATGAGATGTTCTGGGTCAGTGTGCCCAAACGGATCACAGAAAAAGATTCTGCGTCCCGGAATATGTTCTCGGAACCATGGCCAAAAAGTGTTTTCGTAAATTTCGTCTATCCTGATCATGTTTGATGTTTTTTATATAGGAAAAAAACCCGGACTGTTTGTGCATGAACGAGCTGCAAACTCGATCCAGCATGCCTGCGAGCAGAGTCGCACACGTTTTTGCTGGATCGTGAATTACTTATTGGACTATACGGGCTTTGATTTCCTTTGGGAACCAGCGCCGTGGGAAGCTGATCAACGACATGTGTGGCCCAGCCAATGGCAACGTAATTCAGGTACCATGTTGGTACCCAAGTCGGGGTACCAGGACACCAACTACAGGTCAGATGCGGTACTGCAGTCTCGCGGCAGCAATGATCACTGGCACATTCCCGACTGGATTGATCCAGAGTCTGTGGACATGAGCTGGCATCCAGACTACGATGATGCTCCTTATGTGTATCATTTTGATGCTGGTAGAAATTGGGGCAGCGTCGGCGGAGTGGAATATCAGGTACCCGGAGCTCTGGATCGCAAGTATCTAGATTGCTTGCACTACGAAACACGCTGTCGCGATGACTGGTGGGTCATTCCAGAATGGATAGATCCGGACAGCATCGATCGAGCATGGGTGCCAAATCCCACTGCCCCGCCCTACATATATGAATTCCCAGTGGAGTGGGGGTGGAACCGTGTGGGAGGGCCACAATATCGTGTGCCAGGTGCAGACTCGATCAAGTACGAAACTGAGTTCTGTGCTCGCACATGTCCAGGCGCCGATTTACAAGTGCTGGATCACTTAGCTGATTCAGATCCAGTGTTGAGATGGAGACCCAATCCCAGCGATCCGCCTTACATCTATGTGTTTGGTAACCAGTGGTGGCCAGCGGAAAAACGTGCGTCGGCAGAATATCATGTACCGGGCGCCACAGAACGCAAATATCTATCAGCACCACGCGCTCAGCGACAGGCTGATCGATCCAACTTCAGTATGATCATTGACAGCGAGTTTGACTGGAGCTGGGAACCAGATCCGGGTGACCCGCCCTACATCTATGTGTTTGGTAACCAGTGGTGGTCGGCAGAAAAAATGCCTACCGTTGAATATCATGTACCGGGTGCCACAGAACGCAAGTATCTATCAGCACCACGCGCACAGTTGCCCGAACAACACAGTGACCGTTGGCAGCCTCTCATGCAGTGCGAATGGGATGCCAGCTGGGTTCCGGATCCTGGCGATCCGCCCTACATCTATGTGTTTGGCAATCAGTGGTGGCCCGCAGAAACATGGCCTACACTGGAATATCATGTGCCTGGTGCCACAGAACGCAAGTATCTGGCAGCGCCTAGAGCCAAATTGCTGCCAGATCGTGACGGGTGGACGGTACCCGAGGGCATTGATCCTGACAGTGTAGACTACAGCTGGCGTCCTGACCCGGGATCGCCGCCGTATGTGTATGAGTTTGGCACGCAGTGGCAGAAGACCGGTGGTGCTGTGTATCACATGCCAGGTGCCACAGATCGCAAGTATGCATCTGCGTTCCGATGCCGCAAAGTCAGCCACGATCCTTACTGGCGACTGCCCGAAGACATACGCGGCATCATTGAAGATTTTGACTGGACCTGGCATCCGGATGCCACTGAGCAGCCCTACATCTATGAATTTGGTAGCCAGCATCAAAAGACCGGCGGTCCGGAATACCATGTGCCCGGTGCTCGTGATCGCAAGTATGTGGAACAGCTACGTGTGGAAGTACGGCACAGTCGAGCACCTGCAGTGATCATCGATCACATGGACGGCAATGCACATGCCGTGATGGAAAGCATCATGACTCGGGTGCCTGTTGCACGCACAGTGCGATATGTATCCAACTATCTGGATACTTTGCGCCGCATAGCCGAAAACGTAGAGCATGAATGGATCTGGATCGTGAGTTCAGTGTGTGACTACAAAGATTTTGATTTTACCTGGTATCCAGAACAGTGGCAAGCATCGATGCTGCATGTGTTTGCGTCCGATGACCAAAAGTTCGGTGACACCTTCTTCATGCATGTTCCTACCTTCCGAGATCGCAGTGGTCGCTGCAAACTGCTGGAATGGTATGATGTGAATTTCCTGCCAGAGTCTGTGCCTCGGCGCGCATTGCCAGTGGTCAAACACAGCGAAGACAGCCATGTCGATATCATAAAACAGTCTAGATCACGTGCACCACTCACCCTGTACACCGTGGAAGATATGCCGGACTCAGTGCCTGCAGTGAATCTCTGGCGCAATGAAGTGAAGACCGTGATACCCTTGGATCCCGGTGCCAGCCGCGTGATCGTGCCCAGAGAAGCACAACCACACATACAGCAACAGGTGTACGACTATGCTTACATTGACAAAACACATCGCAGTCACAACAGTTGCGAACCCTTGGACATCGTGTTTATATCCAATGGAGAAGCCAATGCTGATGCGAACTGGGCAGTCCTGTTGCATCGTAAACAAGGCCAACCCAATCGTTGCGTGCGAGTAGACGGTGTGAACGGTCGTGCGGCTGCCTATCATGCTGCCGCTGAAGCCAGCGAAACGCCTTGGTTCTTTGCGGTGTTTGCCAAGCTAGAGGTGCTGGCCGACTTCGACTGGTCATGGCAGCCGGATCGACTGCAACAGCCCAAGCACTATATCTTCCATGCCTTGAATCCTGTGAATCAGCTGGAGTACGGACATCAGGCCATGATCGCCTACAACAAAAAGCTCACCTTGGCCAATCCCGGCCGCGGTTTAGACTTTACTCTAGACGATGCACACGAAGTGGTGCCTGTGCTGTCTGGCGTGGCTCGTTACAATGTGGACGCCTGGACTGCCTGGCGTACTGCATTCCGCGAAGTGATCAAACTGCGTGCCAGCTTGCCGGACGTGGAAAATGAATACAGGATGAAACAGTGGCTGATCGGCTCAGCTGGCCCTTATGGCGAATTCAGCCAGTATGGTGCTCAAGATGCAGTTGAGTACTACGAGGAAGTTTCTGGAGATTTCGCAGAGCTACGAAAAAGCTATGAGTGGTCGTGGCTGGCTAGCTATGCGCTGATGAAACGCAATCTCTCACCTGGTCAGTGATATATTCTACTTCAAGGTCAGTGAGCTCGGGATAGATAGGTAGGCTCAGCACACGCCGGCTCAATGCACTGGAACAGCTCATGAAGTCAGGTCCAGGCCACTGACGGAATACACCCACTTCTTGCAACGGTTGCTCGTAGTGTATGCGAGTGTCAATACCACGTTCGGTAAGCATCCGTCGTACTTGATCTCGTTCGTTGATCTCGATCACAAACTTGTGATAACAATGTGTGTCAAAATTTGACACATCAATCAAGCACCGCACACCACTATCTTTTAGATTCATGATCCAGTGATTGGCGATTTCTCGTCGTCGCTGTTGCCATGCATCAATGTAGCGAGATTTTACTAACATCTGCGCACAGTCAACTTCGCTCATGCGACTGTTGGTACCGGCGATCTGTCCGCTGGGTTTACCGTGGCTACGGCACTCCAGCAAAAAATTGTAGAGATCAAAATCGTTAGTGACTACAGCACCACCGTTGCCATAGTTGCTGAAGTTCTTGGTGGGATCAAAACTGATCACAGAAGCCATGCCCATGCGCTGGCAGTTGTCGGCCAGCCAGTGCTGTGCCGCATCCTCGATCACACAGATGTCTTTGAGAGCCATCCGATCAGTCCAGGTCCTGCGATCAGCGAACGGTTCCAGTGCCGCTCCATACAGCCCTACCATGACCAAGACGTCGGGCGGATCTTGCACATTGACATGATCCATGTTCATGATGCCATAGCGATTGGTATCGATGATTTCAAGATCAAATCCTGCCCGCATGAATGCATTGGCTGTGGCCACATAAGTCATGGCAGGCACAGCGGCTCTAGGAGGTTCGCGATCTAAGAATCTGGATCGAACATATTCTGCTACCAGTTCTAGACCTTGGGTACCGGAATGTACAGTTACAGCATATTTCACACGATTACGGCGTGCTAACCAGTGTTCAAATTCATGTGTGTGATTACCACTCATGAGCTGTCCGGATCTCAGCACAGTGTCTGTGGCATCCAGGATCTCGGATCTGAGATCTCGATATTGACGATCTAGATTGTTGAATGTTATCTTGAGGGCCATTTTAACAGATATTGGGATAGAGCAGGGCCCGGATCTACCATGGCCGTGATCACACAGGTGTAACCAAACCGTTCAACATTGGGGGAAATTGAGTATGTGAGATCAGTAAAATGTTCTTTGCAGTAGCGACCTTGATCGGTATCCAGCCATTCCCCCAAAGGCAAAGCCGCATATACCACAGGGTCATCTACATCATCCAGGCTGAGTCTTGCCAGCTCAAGCCGCATTCGTGAATTCAGTGGCCATGGGAAAAACTTCAGCGATGACCCGGGCACATGCCCGCGCGATTTCAATGTGTTCTTTCTGTGTGCCATTGGCACTGCGCAGTTCAATGTAGTGTATCCAGGATCGCAAGGTACCGTTCACATACAAACGACTCACAGTGAGACCTTCGGGCAATACAGCCCTAGCTTGCTCTTTGGCTATGCCGATATTCACAGCCCAGTTGTATGCAGTACGGGCCGCATTGATCACATACTCTTGATGGCGACGCCACTCGGTGTGCAAGGTCTCATCGTCGGTGCTTATGCTGTTTTGTCGATTCTTGGTATCTTGCAGTCTTGCATCTCGAAACTCAAAATCAAGCTCTTTAACTGGGTCGGCATACCTTTGGCTAAACTCTTGGAAAGAGAATGACCTATGGCGCAGTAGCTGACGGGCAATGTCTCGGGTGGTGGTGACTTCGATACAGGCTGACACCATTTCGAGCGGACTCCAGTGTCGGTTCCGGATGAGGTAACGTATGAGTCGTTCGCTCGTCTCTGTGTTAGTTTGGTTGGCGGGGGTGGATACACGGGCGCAATACGCGACGAGATCTTGACAATCTCTGATACCGTGTGTGTCAAATTCCTCAGTGGGTCTTGAATGGGATACCAGCCTAACATCCATTACATTCCTTTCAGGATACGATCAGTTTCGGGTTGCACTTGTTTGGCCACACGTTCAACGTCTAGTACGAATTCCATGCTCAAGATACGAGAATCATTGGTGCGGATATATTTGCTGACCGCTGTCTCTACAGTTTCTTCGTCAAAGCCCTGCGATCGCAATCGATTGAGATTGATGGTTTTCTGTCTGCGATCTCGTGTTCGGAAGATCACTTTTTTCACACATTCGATTGGAATCTGTTGCTTGTCGACACCTTCCAGTATGGATTCCCACTGCTTTAGAAAATCATCGTGCAACAGCATCAGCCGCCACCTTTTTGCGCCCTCGGGTGGTTTTCTTTTCCTGGGTAGGCAACAAAGCAGAAGCTTCTTTAAGAAGTCGCTCGCTTTCGGCTATGAGACCACGTGCTTCAGCCGCCATCCGCTCGGCCTGGGCCTTGAGCGTCTGTGCCAATGACTGATCATCCAGCGCCTTAGCTGAGTCAGACCCGGCCACTTGGGGGCCACGTTCGAGATTGGTACCGGCACCTACTTCACGACCAAACTCGTCGCGTGGTCGTACCTTTCCGGTCATACCAGCATCAGCATCAAGCTCTGCCAGACGTTTCAGTGCATCTTCACCGGTTTTCATTTCTCGGATGATGGCATTCATTTCGTCTAGATTGACATGACTGCTGGGGGTAGGTGTGACTGTGATCTGTTTGGCTTGTACCTTCTTCATCATACCTTCGCGATGCAGGGTTTCTAGTATGGGTCTACCGTCCGGAAACAGGCTACGGAACAAGGCATCGCCGAGATTCTCTGCAGTCTGTCCTTCGGCGCTCTCGATCACTCGCATGATACCGTCGTGCATGGCCACGGGCAGTGTTTCTGGATATATCACCAGAGCCATGTGTTCTTCGTTTGGGACTTCGCGGAAAATGATGGCCACCTTCCTGTCCCCGTGTTTACCAATGTGTTTGATCATTCTAAGTCTCCTTGTGACTCTGATTTCTGGGCCTGCTGTTCCAGTGCCTCTAAAAAACGGGTGAGTTTTTCATACGTGACTCCCACTGATGTCATTTCGGCAGCCTGGAAAGCACCACGCTGACAAGACAGCTCAATGATTCTTTTGAGCTGTATCAAGTCAGCGATGTTGAGTTCAGCGGATTCAGTCATGCTGATATTTAATTGAATTATCTAGGGTGTTATTATTTTTATTCTTCGTACTCGGCCCACACGCCAAACGGTGGATCGGGATTCTTGTTGCCGTGTATGATCCACAAGGTATCGCAGTAGTTGGCGTCGCCCCAGGATCCAAACGGATAACCGTCCGTAAACACGATCAACTTCTTCGGCTCGATTTCAGCGTCTTTGAGATACTTAAAAATACATTCAAAGTCGGTGCCACCGCCACCTTGCAAATCATAATCAGCGATATCTTCCAGGCTCTCGCTGGTGTAGGTCTGTGGATTGTATACTTCGGTGTCAAAACAGAACACATGGATTCGATAGCTATCGAACTCCTCCATGATGCCACGCACTTCCGATACCATGTCGCGAGCCATCTTGTCCGTAATCGAACCGGACATATCAAACGTGAGCACGATGTCGATCATGTCGGTGTTCCGCATGCCCGGCATCACAGCATCCACATGCCAACCCTTGCGACTGGACCTCAACCAGGTGTAATCCGACTTCACTGTGGATTCTAACTGCTGGCGGATCAGCTCGCGCCAGTCCAATTTGGGTTCAGTGAGATCCTGTATCATGCGCTTGACACCAGCTGGAAGGTTGCTGGCATCGGTAGTCTGGGCCGCAGTCAATACCGCTTCTTTGATCTCGTCGCGTATCTTTGCTCGCTCTTCGGGAGAAAGTTTGGGTGGACCTTTCTTTTTGCCATCTTTGCCGGTGCCACCACCTGCGCTCTCGCCTTCTTCTCCATCGCCGTCGATGTGCTCGTCCAGCATGCGATCCACCAGCTCTTCGATGGAAATCTTTTCGGCGTTTTCGTAGAGATCATCATAGATCTCTTCAGAGCTCATGCCTTCATACTTTGGGTCATACAGGCAAGGTACCGAAGTGATAAATTCGCCAATGCGATGTTTCTTGAGGTCGGCGTTCACAGCAAAATCATTGGCCACGTTAAACAGCCGGGGATCGCGATCACCACGTCGTCCAAAGTGGTCATAGACACAGTGTAGGATCTCGTGTCCAAACAGGAACTCGATCTCTCTGGGTCGCAACATCTTGATGAAGCGGCTGTTATAGTAAAAATTTCGGCCATCTGTGGCCGCTGTGGTCAGCCACTCATCTGCGTTTACCAATTTCATGCGAGTGGCCAGATTGCCAAAAAAGCTGGCTCGAAGCAACATGCCTACTCGGGCTGTGATCAGCTGTTCGCGAACTTCGCGATCGAGTGCAGGATCCATAGGTCCAATGAGATTGGCGAACTTTTTCGCATCTTCTTTGCTCTGGGTATCAACAGTGCTAGTAGACATAAAACCTCCTTTTTTACATAAATAATTATAGCATTTTAGTCTTTTTCGGTCAACCTACAGTTTTTTAGATACTGAACTCAAATGACCGTGCTAAATAACTAGACATTCGGATCCCTAGGAGAAGTCATGAAACAAAAAATTATTTGGTGCGTACAGCACAATCCTGTTGAACTGCTACTCAGAGTAGCACGTGATTTTGCAGATATACTCAATACCTACACTGACAAGTATGAAATCGAAGTATTGACACAGAAAGAGTACGCAGATTATTACAACAATGGCGTGTTTGAAGATACGCTAGATTTGGTGCACCAAAACAAAGTGCAAATCAGCCAGACTTTTACCTATAAATTGGCCTATCTCAGCTCGGCGTTTAACGCTCTGGATATGCCGTATCTATTCCGTGATCATGACCACGCTCAACGAGTACTTGAAGGACCCATTGGTACCGGATTGTTAAATTCATTGAAAAAAGAAGGTCGTGAGCTTAAGGGACTGGCATTTACCTACAGTGGTGGATATCGTATTTTCTGTTCTGACCAGCCCATTTCAGGGCTTGACGATCTCAAGGGACGTCGTGTAATGATATCTCCTAACCCTTTGGCCATTGATACTGTATCAGCTATGGGAGCCGAAGCAGAACCAGGCGATGTGCATGAAGTTCGAAACAACTGGTTTGAAGGCCGATCCGGTTTGATCTCCGAAACTACTTGGGTCAGATACCAAGATTGGTTGTCTGACTATGCACCCTATGTACTGGATGCACAACACAGTTTGTTCTTAACCACGCTGATAGCCAACGTTGAATTTTGGGAAAGTTTACCGGCTGAAGATCGAGTGCTGTTTGAAAAAGCAGCCCAACAAGCCGCATCCAATGAGAAGAAATTCACGATTGCCGAAGCAGAGCGTTTGCGCGAGCAGGCAGCTGAGCTCGATAACCAAATCGTGGTCCTCAATGAGCAAGAAATTGATCAAGTTCGAGCCATGGTGCAGCCTGTGATCAACAAGTGGCAAACCGCGTTTATACCCAATCTCATTGAAGCTATCCGAGCCTCGTAAGTTTTTGAATGACCAAGAAAAGGCTGACTGTCAAGTCAGCCTTTCTTTTCAATGGGCAGCCAAAGACAGTGTCAAATATTTTTATTTTGCCAAAAAGTTGCGCTCTGCAGGATTTGAAGATCTAGCAGATGAAATAGAAAAAATCGCAAGGCTAAAACAACAAAGAGCATTTGAGGATCTGGATTATTTGCTTGCTACTACAGAAGATCCTACATTTTCTGGTTGGGACAAAGCTATACACAACAGCAATCCCCCTGCAGTCACAACGCCAAGGGACATGGTACTCAGTGTGATTCACAGCGAACTCGATCAGTCGGTGTATCTTTATCGTGAAGTAGCTCGCAAATTAGCAGACAACAATGATGACCGGGCCGAGCGGTATCAAGAATTTTCTCGACTCACTAAAGACAATTTCAAACGATTGCAGAAAAAATTTGCAGAACAGCTCAAGACGCTCGATCGTTGGCCAACTTAAAAAATCCTAACTCTTGATCTGATGCCACATAGATCCTGAGATCTGTATAGTGATTACTCCAAGACCAGTGTTTGTTGCAGTGGTTCGGTGGTTCTGCGAAAATTCCCGTAGCTCGTCGGTTAGCAAAAGGTTGCTGATTGATCATGTTGGAACTGGCAACCCATTGCATCATTTTTTCATACTGACGGACTTCGGCACTCCAGCCATATGTGTCAGTAAACCAGGATATAGCATTGTTAAAATGCAAAGGTCCTTGACGGTTATACATTGAACTAGAAAATCCAATGTAATGACTGAAAAAGTCTCGATAGCTGAATCTGTTGTCCAAACGATGTATGGTATAAATCATGATAGTGTTATTTAAAATA
>Ga0180434_10005177_pt1 | contig 15532 bp, 8 predicted proteins | sample SS_ome_7_FD_132453 | JGI IMG/M metagenome (GOLD analysis project Ga0180434, IMG submission 132453) | Hypersaline lake sediment archaeal communities from the Salton Sea, California, USA - SS_1_D_2 metaG | ecosystem: Environmental > Aquatic > Non-marine Saline and Alkaline > Hypersaline > Sediment...
CTTTGTGCGAAAGAGTATGGAGGACCCAGACCACTCTCCGGACTGATGGATAGCCAGTCATATAAGAAATTTGACCGTATGTGGCGACTTTTCCGCGGGGAATGGCTTTAATCAGTCGGATGATTTCAGCTGTTACATCCAGGGGTGAGTATTTCTTGCGAAATATGTTCTCTCCCACCACGGTTATTGTTTAATCCAAGAGGGGCCCGCTAGCCCGGATACGGCCCGCACGTCATCTGGCGGGTCCAACTGCAGTCTTATTGTTTTATCCAAGGAAGCGGCCAGCCATTTTTTTGCCTCGTCTGCTTTGCCAAGACGGACTAAGATCTCCTCATCCGCATCCCTGTCAGTCGTCCTGTAGCCACAGAAGTCCCGGAGTGAATGAGAGACAGCTTCCATGCGCCTGCGATTGGGGATCAGAAATATGTTGCGGCCACAGGCGGCAAAGGGTTCCACCGGATTGAGATTTCCCCCTATCGCCTCGATCACGAGCTGGAGGTTGGACACAAAATTCCAGTGGCAAGGCCAGAGCATGTCTATGGCCAGTCCGAGAGATAACTCAGCTGGACTGCCATTTTCTGTATCATGAATAATGGTCTTGACGGTAGTGAACCAGAATTCTTCGTGTTCCTTGTAGTGCCCGGGACAATCACTGCGGTAAAAAGCCTCGTACTCCCCTCCGTCCAAGAGAAGCCACACATACTGGGATGTCGGATCTTCAGACGATTGCAGCCAGTGGATGGTACTGCGGATTTTCTCAATCACGCGTTGAACCTGCCATTCCTTCAGTTGTGAGCGCTGGCCAAGGCCGTCAAGGATTCGGGAGGCGGGTACAGAGCCTATAGTCATATCGATTTTGGTCCTCGGACACCCCGCGCACCAGGCCTGGAGGGCAGCACAGGCATTCTGCCATAGTTTCTCAACCGGGTGTTTCTGGTCGGTCGAACGGGTGCCCAAGCCCTTTTGGGTTTCTCCTGTACCAATGGCCTTTATGATGTTCGCCACCCAGCGATCGGCCTTGTGATGGCACAATTCCAGAGTTGCAATAAGCTCGCGTATCTTATAAACCTTTGGGTCAATGGGCGCGATGCGGTCCTCCATCTCATCGATCTTTTGAATTTCAGAATCGGCTTTGAGAGCACAGTTTTTCCAGATTGCCCGCAATGATGTCACCACTGTCTCCATGTTCCCTGTTTGACTCTTGCTGAACACATATGCGACAACTCTCCGTTCAGGTTATCTATCCCTAACGTAGTGGCTTTGGACAAGATTGTCATAAATTTTTGTCTTTTTAAGCCTGAACGTCAGCCTTCGGGCAAGCTTGCCAAACAGAGGGATTCCATCCCCGAGGAGAGTTGGAACTTGAGTGATAATCATCTCATCGATGGCATCGGCCTCTAAAAAACTCTGTATCACTCTGCCGCCATCGACGTATAAATGATAGTATCCCCGCTGGCTTAGATGCTTGGTTATCGCTTTTATAGGGCCACCGATAATTTCAGCCTTTCCAACAACCTCTTCTGGAACTTTATCTAAGGTATGACTCAAAACAAATACCGGTTTGTCATAGGGCCAACGACCCAAAGATACAACTTTTTCAAATGTGTTCCGGCCCATCACCAGGGCATCTACGCCGCTCATGAATGCAGAATAACCGTAATCACTCTTTTCGGGATTGGGGATCTCAGACAACCAGTCAATCCCTCCATCCTTGGTTGCGATAAATCCGTCCAGGCTTGTCGCTATATACACATAATTGGTCAAGATCTGATTCCGGCTATTGGAGTTTTTGGAGCAGATAGACCGACTGGAGGGCGCCGAGCTTTGCCGTTTCATTCAGGTTGGCTGCCGCTCCATGCCCCCCCTCGATGTTTTCGTAGAACAGAAAGTCATGTCCTTGCTCACGCATTCTTGCCGCCATTTTTCTGGCGTGCCCTGGATGAACACGATCGTCTTTGGTGGATGTGTAGAAAAACACCTCCGGATATTCCTGATCGCGGTGCAGATTGTGGTAGGGGGAGTATTTTTTTATGCTTGCCCACATGTCCGGATTGTCCGGGTCACCATACTCCGCCATCCAGGAGGCACCGGCCAGCATGGTGTGATACCGCCGCATATCCAGCAACGGCACACCGCAGAGCACAGCTTTATAGAGTTCCGGCCGCTGGGTGAAAGCGACACCCATCAAGAGGCCGCTGTTGGAAGCCCCGACAATGCCCAAATGTCCAGCCGAGGTGTAGCCCCGTTCGATCAAGTCTTCGGCAACAGCGTGGAAATCATCGTAGACGCGCTGCCGGTTGTGCAGTATGCCCGACGTATGCCACTCGGGACCATATTCAGCTCCTCCGCGGATATTGGCCAACACATAGCTGCCCCCCGCCTTCAATACGGTCTTGAAGGGAAGGCCGGCACCGAAAATCCGGCCCAAATAGGCCGGCGTCATGGAATATCCAAATCCACCGTAGGCACCGAGCAGGGCCGGTGCCGTTCCCTGCATTTCCAGATCTTTGGGGTGAGTCACAAAATACGGAATCCTTGTGCCATCCTTACTGGTTGCAAAGTGCTGCACGGTCTGGTAGACCGTGGCATCCATTTTTGGTTCCAGGGCCATAAATTCAACAGGATCGGCTGTCCCACGGCTGACATAGAGACGGGGCGGCGTGAGGAAATTTTCATAGCGCATAATCAGCACGTCTTCTTCAAAATCAGCCGCGACAACAGAGACCGACCCGTTGGGCGGCATCGGCACGAATGCGCTCTTCCACCCCTCAGGCGTCACAGTCAACCGCACAAGCTTGCCGGCAACATCCTCCAGCAGACTGAAGTAAAGGGCATCACCCGCTGCCTGAAAGCCGCTGCCGAGCAAACTTTGCACGGATTGATTGGGTTCAGGGTCGAATAGGAGCTCAGCTTCTGGCAGAATCCCGCCGGTTTTCAGAGCGTCAAAATCAAAGGCTATCACAGACCCCATAGGGAAGCTCTCACCTCTGTGAGACCATTCTTTTTTCAGCCGGCCAAAGGCGTGTCCTTTGAAAATCCCTGACAGAGTGAATTCCGTTGGCAGCGGCAGCCGTGTCGATTGCCCATCCTCACCCAGATAGTATAAATCCCGATCAAAAATGGTGACCGCATCGGCGATCAGAACATGTTTTTGATCGCCATCGACCATGACCACAGGACTTACCCCCATATGGGTGGCCTCGACTTCCATGATAACGGCGGCCTGGTCATAACCTGTGCCACGCTGCCAGCGTCTGAGCCGACGTCCGTACCCGGAGCTTGTCGAACCCTCTGCATCGAGTGCTGCCTGGACCAAGAGTGTGTCTTGATCCAGCCAGGCTACGCTCGCTTTGGCCTCGGGAAGCTGAAATCCGTCTGCGACAAAGCTTTTGGACACCAGATCGAATTCCCGCCACATGCCTGCATCCGATCCTCCCGGGGAAAGCATGAGCATGCAGCGATTGTGATCCGGGAAAACACTGACTGCACCGCGGAAAACCCAGCTCTGCCCTTCTTTAGCTGCCAGTTCGTCAAGGTCGAGAACAGATTCCCACTGCGGCTCGCCGCTCAGAAAACTCTCGAGAGAGGTGCGGCGCCAGAGGCCACGGACATGGTCAGCATCCTGCAGCAGATCATAGGTGTGCGCGCCGATAATATTCACACCTGGAAGACGATCCGTCTTGGTGAGATCTTCCAGGCCTTCTTCATAGAGGTCTTCAAATCGCGGATCCCCGGTCAGCCGCTTCAAAGTGCGGTCGTTCTCGGTCCGGACCCAGTCAAGCGCCTTCTGTCCCTCCACTTCCTCGAGCCAAAGGAACGGATCCTCAGCCTCATTGACTGGACTTTCGGCTTTTTTGCAGGAGAACGACAACACCAATAGAACCGCAAGAATAAAAATAAGACAGTTTTTGCTGCGTGATTTCATCTTAACCTCCTTTGTCAGCAATCCTTTCGATCATTGACAAATGCCGACAGGCACAAATTTCGGCATTCCAGACAACTCACTCAAAGGATGAGTGAAAACGGCATCCAAGCCCGGCCCCGGATCATAGAGCTGACGATAATTCCGGGCCACCCATACCCCACAAAGGCCGCCGGACCGGTCCCGGTTTTTCAGGACAGCACTTCGAGGAGAGATTTTGCATCCTGCAAATCCGGCCGGTCAAAACCTTCGATGAACCAGCTGTAGATGTCTTCGAGAAGCAGTTTGGCTTCCTCCTTTTTGCCTTGTTTTTGCAGCAGGCGGCAAAGACTCATCACGGCCCGCAGTTCCAAGGACTTGGCCTTCTGGCTTCGAGCTATGTTAATGGATTTGTGGAATACTTCAAGGACTTTGTCATCATCCGCACCTTTCTTCCTTAACAACTCACCCTTGAGACGCAATAGTTCGGATTCCATGTAGACTTCTTCGAATTGGTCTTTGAATCGAAGACCTTCGTCAGCCATGGATAATCCTTCATCGATCACCCCGGCTTGAAAGCAGGCATCCGCCATGCGGGCAAACAACCGGGTCAGACAGGTCTCAGAACCCGTGGCACGCGCTGTGGCCACCCCCTCCCGCATTTGGGCAATCCCCTCCTCAACATTGCCTGCCAGCACTTTCTGCTCTCCCCTGTAAATTAAAACATGCCCGATCCAGAAGATGAAGCCATTTTCATAAGAGATGGGATCGAGTTCGTCGACGTATTTATCGATCCCCTCCCGATTGCGCATGAACCACTGCATCGCGATAGCCCCGACCAAGGCGAAGGCTAAGGTATGGGGATGTTCTCTTTTTCGGGCCTGGACAATGGCTTTGTCTATTCGCTCTGAAGCTTGGTCAGGATAACCCAGAAGCCACAGGCACCATGAACTGAAGGCCAGGCTCAAAATACCCAAATCATAGCCAAAGTGGTAAGCCAGGTAGCCATGTTTCCCGGGATCATACATATCGTTCAACCGGTCGAGCACTTCCAGGGCACGCGTTTGATCTCCCAGATTCAACCACGGCCAGGAAGTATGATAGTAGGAGATCGCCTTGAGCATAGGATCGTCAAGTTTTTCGGCAAGCCTTGTTATCTTGATACCAATGTCCAGCGCTTTCCTGTATTCCGGGCGCGTGGAGTGATACAGAGCGATCTGCGAAAGGGCCATAAAAACTTCAGGCGTGTCTCCGAACTCCTGACAGAGATCCATGGCCCGATTGGCGGCTTGGCCCAGTTCCGGCGAGGCAAAACCTTGTGTAGCCATGAGAGGAACGGTCAGCGCGAGTTGGAGTGCCAGTTCCTGCTTGTTGCGCTCCACCGATTCAGGACGTGTCAAAAGAAGTTTGATCGCCTGCTTGAAATGGCCGGCCGCTTCCTGATTGGCTGAGATTTTTACGGCCTTTTCCCCGGCTTTATGATAATAGGTGGCGGCTTTAGGTATCTCTCCGGCCAAATGGAAATGCCGGGCTAGTGAGACCGCAATTTCTTCAACCTGGTCTCCGTAGAGAGTCTCCAGAATATGGCCGGTTTCCCCATGGAGGTGGGCTTTTTCGACGTCGTCCAGAGCGTTGTACAGGAAGCGCTGGAAAAGAATATGCTGGAAAAGGTAGAGGGAAAGACGCTTCACATTCAGTTGACGAATGCCCTTGGCGCTCACCAGGTGATGACGTTTATCCAACTCCGAACTGAGCGACTTGATCAGATCCCTTAAGGTCATCTCCAGAATCTGAGCAATGACCTCAGCCGTAAACTCCTCCCCCTCCACACTGGCTGTTGTCAAAACCTCCCGCTCTCTCTCGCTCAAACGGCTTATGCGTTCTTCGATCACAGCATCAATGCGTGCAGGTAGGGCCTCCCAGTCAAGATCCGGACCTGTCACCCAATAACCCTCTTCATCCTTTTGGATGAAACCGTTTTCCTGCATGTTTCTCAGCAGTTCCAATGTGAACAGGGCATGTCCTTTAGTCTGCTGGTAAAGAGTGCTCCGGAAATTGTCATCCAGATTATTGGGTTCGGAGTCAATCAGATCATCGACGAATGCTCTGCCTTCGGTCTTCCCCACCTCAGTCTCGATATCACCAAAATCGCGTTTGAACTCATGCACAATCGATTCCAAGGGATGCCGTTGCCCTTCCCGGCCCAAGGTAATCTCATCTGATCGGTAGGCACCGGCAATCAAAATCGGATTCTCGGATATGCGGCGCCCCAAGTGAAAAAGAAGGCTTGCCGAACCAGCGTCAATCCACTGCAGGTCATCCAGCACCAAGAACAAAGGCTGCCGGCGGGACAGAGTTTGCAGCACCCGGGTGTACTGTTCGAAGAGGTTGCTCTGCTGAAGCATCGCGTCTGCAGGGAGTGCTGATTTTCTCTCAACGACTTGTTTGAGCGGTTCCAGCCAGTTCAGATAAACCGTGGATGCCGACTGAGTCCTTTCGATCAGCGCGTTGCCCTTGACAAAGGTTCCAATCAAATCCTGTCCGTTTTCCCATACTGCCTGGGCCGCGTGGGGCGTCAGGCGCCATAGCTGCACAGCATGGTCTCTCGTGATGATTCCGGCATCCCATTTGGATGCCACATCACCGGTAAGTAAACTCAGCAATTCGATAAAGGGCAGATACGGGTCACCGATTCCCGTGTGGGCATTGCATTTGCCGCTGGCAACGATCAATTCCGGATAGGTTTTCTGAGCTCGCCGTGCAAATTCCTGGAGTAAGGCCGTCTTGCCGCATCCGGCTTCGCCTTTGACAAGAACCACCTGTCCCTTCCCTGCAAGCACCCTCTGAGTCATCTGTGTCAAGTACTCCAGCTCTTCCTCACGTCCCACAAACACAGGAGCCTCAGATTCGGTCTCCTCCTTGTCTTCTCTCAAAAAAGCCGGCTCTTGGGGCAGTCGAATTCCCGTAGCGGTCGGTCTTCCTTCCTGGATGTTCTGGAACTCAAGGAGGAGCTCATCAACGCTCTGAAATCTCTTTTCCCTATCTTTGGCCATACACTTTAGTGTCAGGCCGCACAGATCGTCGGCGGCATTGGCATTTAGATCTCTGGGATCAGGTGGCGCTTCTGTTTTATGTTTCAAGGCTACGCTCAGCGCCGAATCTCCCACAAAGGGAAGTGCTCCTGTTACCATCTCGAAGAGCAATACACCAAGAGAATAAATATCTGAACGGGGATCGACCTCTTTGGCTTCAGCCTGCTCCGGTGACATATAATCGGGAGTGCCAATTATGATCCCGGAACCAGTCATTCCCCGCGAACGCAGAGTCCGGGCAATTCCGAAATCCATAATCCGGACATTTCCTTCCTTATCGATCATGATGTTCGAAGGTTTGAGATCCCGGTGCACAATGCCCACACGATGCGCTTCGGACAAGCCCTCACAGATTTGCCGACCGATCTTAACGATGGTGTCCGCATCCAGCCGGCCGACACGCCGGATCAGGTTTTTGAGATCCTCACCGGCAACATACTCCATGGTGATGTAGTGCGTGCCGTTATCCTCACCCAGATCGAACACTCGGCATACATGTCGGTGAGAAATTTTGCGGGCAATCTTGAGCTCATTGCGAAAGCGCTCTATCGTTGTTTGGTCTGCGGATATCTCGGGCTTGATCAGTTTGATGGCGATTTCCTCGTGGATTTTGGTGTCTTCTGCCCGATAGACGCTGCCCATACCGCCTCTGCCGAGTTCCTCGATGATCTCGTAGCGGTGGGTGAAGCGAGCTCCCCGTGAGAGGGCCTTGGCCGCTGTTTCCAGGGTCTTGGTGAATCCGGGGTCCTCTCTAATAATTGCGGTTAAGGATGTTCCACACTCACCGCAAAATTTTTGAGTATCTGGATTGTCCACACGACATTTCGGGCATTTCATGGCAACACTCCCTGTAGATACTAACAGCATATATAGAATGGGAGCGAACTGTCAAACAAAATAGATTCACTATCAAAGAGGTCATAATAGCCGTTGACTTCGCCTCTTCGGGCGTGATAATCTTTTTTTGGATGTTGCGTGTGCTAAGTTTCGACAATTGCATGGGACCCGGAGCTGATTCACTGACAGCATCCTGATCTTTCGATGAGACACTACAAATGGATCGCCGTTTAACTGTCCTCCATGGTTTTGTGTTGTGGAATAAAGTCGGAAGAGACCCGAATCTTATCCGGTCGATTGGTATTTGAGGGTAGACTTTCAGGACATGTCATTGTCAACCTGTACAAACTGCGCAAGTCCTCCCAGGGGAAGTTTTTCCAGCTTACCAAGGCAGATATCTACGGCGAGTGCGATCCAATCCAGAGTCTAAAGCTGGATAAACCTGGTCCGTACGCCTTTCATCACCTGGTTCCAGGCCACTACTCGGTTTTGGCCTTTATCGATAGCGACGGAAACGGGGAAGTGAGCTTCGACAGCCCTGAGGCCTTTGGATGGTTCACATCAAATCCGGGTGGAAGGTGGGATCCGGTTGATCTCACCCAGACCGATGCATCGAATTGTGATTTCTGTCTTCGTGTTCCCTCTGTTTTTCCGAAGGAGAATAAAATCATTCCGCATGGGGCACTCATATGGAAGCAGGGGCTCCCGGTGTTGCAGCTCTGGGGAACGGCGGAGGAACGGGGCTTTGCCCATGGCTATCTCATTGGGAAACAGATACTCGACTTTTTTGAGTTTTACATTATCGAAGATAGCTGGCGTTCGGCAAAGCATTATCAAGACACGTTCGTTCCCTTCGTCGAGAATCATCTCGACTGTCCCGCTGAATTCCTGAAGGAGTGTGAGGCTGTCATCAAGGGTATGCACGCATCAGGTATAGATATGCGGGTTGAGGTGCTGGACCGCGATTTTACGCGTACCGACCTTCTGGCCATCAATGCCTATATTGAGAGACGAGCGGCGTCGCCGGTGGAGGCTCCTTCGGCCTGCACACAATTTGCTTTCTGGGGATTACAGACTGAAGGCAATGGTCAAAAGGGCGGTCTTATCGCGGCCAGGAACATGGACGGGGAGTGCGATCTGAGAAAAGTCACGGTCAGCCATTTTCTAATCTATGCGGTAGATCCTTCCGAATCCGGCCGGAGGCGTTGGGTATCGACCCTGTGGCCCGGTTTTGTCGGAACCATCTCTGGCATTAATGAGGAAGGCCTTTACAGCATGGAAAATGCCGGGGCCTCGGGTCCCGGGCCTGTGCCCGACGGCGTTGTCCCCTGTTCCTGGATTCAGCGAATCATCCTGGAAAAACAAGGGAAGGATGCTTCCCCGGAAAGCGTTCTTGCCATGATGAAGCCATTTACCTGTTCAACGGGTGGAATCACAGCGGCCGGATCCATCATTCTTTGGGCGCTTCCTGACATTGGCCAAAAATCACCGGCCTTTGTCTACGAAGGTGGCCGCTCAGGTTTTGCCCTGCGTTCCCCTTCCGAGGTTCGCCCCCTCGATCCGAATACGATCATGGCTTCAAACCACCATCTCGTCTATGGCTACGACCCGGAACGACCTGGGGAGTCTTTGGGAAGACCCATTTCTTTCTCGTCCCTCTGTAGGTACGAGACAGGCATGAACACACTGGAGGCATGGTCCCGCCAAGGCCATTCCTTGGGCCGTGATGAAGCAATACGACTCCTCCAGCAGGTCGCACACGGGACAACCGAATACTCTGTTATATTTCTTGCCAACGAAAACCGCATTCTCATCGCTGTCGACGACCTCAAGACCGATATGTGGGATGCTCCCTTCAGAACATGGGAGGAATTTCTTTTCGATGAGTTGTTCGAAAGATAAGTCTTCGGTAAGGGCCTCATCTGCAAGATTCCATAAATCCAAAGGAGAACAAAACGATTACGCGTCTTCAACACAAGACCAGGCTGTCCGCCGCTCTTGCGCGGACCGCCGATAACAGGTCAGATGTGATGACGAACAATATAAGCGATTCGCCCACGATGCAACGAAAGCAGGAACCTCTCTTGACTCTTCGGCTCCAGAGAACTACTCTCATTGGTTTTTTAAAAGGATTGTGGTATATCCAAATGTCCGCATTCATTGAGGAGGGAACATGAGTGAGGATCCCTTGAATACAGCCTTGCAATGCCGCCATTATGCCATGTGCAAAATCGATTACCTGGAAACCGGCCTCTGCCCTTCGGGTCCGGAGAAACACTTTGTGAGCTATTATCCCCAGGGTCGGATGGACATCTATGCCGCTTTGAGGCGCGCCCTCATTCCTCTAACAGAGGGGCTCATCGATATCGTCGACACCTGCACCCTCTGCGGCATCTGCAACAAGCAGTGCCACTTTGTGACCGGATTGAGGCCGCTTGCAGTGATGAAGGCCCTCAAATCCGAAGTGAGCGCCCTCATAGAAAGCGGCCGAGCCATCCAATCCCTTCCCGAAGACAAACTCCTCGATGAACTCAAAGAAATCGTGGGATCTGCTCATGCCTCAAACGACCCGGCGCTCCTCATCTGCTATGCCAATGATCCCTTTCCCTTAAAAGACATGCAGATTCCACGCTGTGTCGTGCTGCCTTCCTCGGCAGAGGAGGTGGCGGCGATCGTTAAAGTGGCCCGCCGCAAAAACATTCCCTATGTTGCCAGGGGAAACGGCGCCAGTGTCTATGGGATGGTCTTCACCGAGGGTATTGTGATTGACACTGCACGCATGAAGGAGCTCCGCATCGATGCCAAGAACTGGTCAGCAACCATAGGTGCGGGCGTAACCAACTTTGAACTCCAGCGTGAAGCCTCCCGCCAGAAATTCCGGATCAATGCCGCTGAACCCGCAGCCACGGTCTGTGGGAACATCATTTGCACCGGCCTTTTTGCCACCTGGGGGGCAGCCTATGGCACTTTTGCCGATAATTTTATAGATATGGAACTTGTGGACACACAGGGCCGCATCATCCACCTGAGTGATCCCGCCTCCCCCAACTTCTATGCCTATCAGCACCGCGTAATGTCACCCCCCGGAATCTGCACCCGGGCCATCGTTCCCCTCCATCCGGTCACAGAGGATGAAGAAGGCTTCCTCGTGCCCTTTTCCAACTTCGATGACGCCATCCGTTTTGCCCGTGAACTCAACCTCCGTCGGATCGGCCTTTCGATCGCTGTTCTCGGCCCCCACTACATCGCCACTTTTCTCTCACCAACCCTCGAGCTTTCTAACCGCATCAAGCAAAACTTGGGAGAGACATTCGGCATCGAATATGCGGTATTGGTCATCACCGACACCTACGGCCGGGACGCTGTCAAAAAAATGTCCGGCTCTGTGATCGAGGGGCCCCTTCTCCGCAAACTCATGCTTGGCCTCCCCCGGTTTCTCGATAAAGACTGGATCGACCTTGTCCGCTCTTACGAAGGCGATCGGCCTCCCTACGAGATTCTGTGCGATCCTGAATCCACCCCTCTTATCGAGACGGTTCTTCAACCTTCGCCCGCAACTGCCGCCCAGGCTGTCGATTCGGACCTCCGCGATTTCTACAAGTCCCTTTATGCCAAGCCCCAATACACAGATGCTGTCTGGCTGAGTATGCACCGCATCGTCAGTTGCCGGATGGGACGGGACAAGCATATCTTCGCCTTCCTCGTCTATCTCCCGGCCGATGACACCGCTCTTTTCAATACCCTGAACGAAACATTCCACCGCGCCGCTGAAGAACTCGGCATCGACCATGATTTTGGTTTCGTCACTCCCATGGACATGGGTAAGAGGGCTGTTTACGAGTACGATTACTACCTCGATCAGACCTCAGAGGAAGATAAGAAAAAAGCTGCAGCCGTCATGCAAAGAATCGTTCCCTGGCTGGATGAGCTGGCCATGACCGAAAAAGGTGTGACCTGGATCAAGACTTTCTTTTCCCAAGGATGTGTCCGGAAAGAAGGATTTTTCTACGAAGGATTTCAAAGGAGAACCCCAGATTGAAAAATCATAACTCGCCCGTGAATTTCCTGACTGGAAGCACGGGATTTCTGGGCAGCCACATCGGAGCGGAACTCCTTCGGAGACAGCAAGAGACCATCTTTTTTATCCGAAGGAACCGCGCAATGTCAGGGAAAGAACGCCTGGAAAAAATGCTGGATTGGCATGATGTCGGCCGAGTGCAGAGAGCTAAAGCACACGTTGTCGAAGGCGAGCTGGAGGATCTGGGCCTGGTTTTAGTCAGTCGCCTGCCGCAAGGGATCGACCGGATCATCCACTGCGCTTCGGATACTTCCTTTTCTGAACGCAACCGAAAACGAGTCTGGACCGCCAATGTCGACACTTTGAAAGACCTTTTGGATTTCGCCGTCCAGAGCCGAATCTCTTCTTTCATTCATATCAGCACCGCCTACGCAGCTGGCAAGCGACGCGGCTCCTGTTCCGAAGAGCCGATAGAACAGGAAGAATTCTTCAATGTCTATGAAGAAGCCAAGGCCGCAGCCGAAAAGATGCTCCTCTATAGATGCGGGGATGAGGGGATCCCTTTGCTTGTCATCAGGCCTTCCATCGTGTACGGTCATTCCCGAACAGGCAGGACATTCCGCTTCAATGCCCTCTATTATCCGGTCAAAACCGCGCTTTTTCTGCGCAAGATCTTTGCCGAAGACATACGCGAAAGAGGTGGAGTGAAAGCAGCCGCCGCTGGCGTGTCTCTGGAAAAGGGCGGGACAATCCGGCTTCCCCTCCGGATCGATGTGGGTGAAAACGAAGGGGTGAATTTGATCCCTGTTGATTTTTTTGTCCGGGCCTTTTTCGCCATACTTGAAGATTCCAGCAATGGCGGAATATATCATATCGTCAATTCCAAACAGACCCGAATCGCGGACATCATCGACTGGACTCAAAATCAGTTCAAATTGAAGGGAATTCAGGCGTGCAGCGCCGATGAATTCAAGAAAATGCCCCGCAACTCTCTGGAGCAGCTCTTCGAGCGTTATCTCGAGGCTTATTCTCCTTACATGAAAGACAGGCGCATATTTTTGACAGATAAATCACACCCCATATTGAAACGTCACGGTATCGTGTGCCCGCAATTCGATACCGACATGTTCCAACGCTGTATGTCCTATGCAGTGGAAAAGGACTGGGCCAGCCTTTCTGTTCGAATGAACGTCTTCTAAGCATTTTTGGGGGGTTGACGGAGTGGGTATTCAAATTTTATTATTTCTCTATGATAAAACAGCACGCAAAACGTTTCCCTGGGTTTATTCTCGTCTCAATCCTTGTCTCAGCGGTTATTGTTGTGCCGTTGTCGGCCAAAGAGCCGCTGGAAACTCCTCCCGACCTTATCAGTTTCATGGCTCGGGTAATGAAGGCTTTTCAAGTTCCAGGTGTAAGTCTGGCCCTCGTTCATGACGGGCATGCGGTTCTGACAGAGGGCTTCGGCCTCCTCAAGATGGGAGAGCCGACACCGGTTAATGCACAGACTCTGTTTTGCATCGCATCCAACTCCAAAGCCTTCACGGCCACAGCACTTGCCCTTCTGGTGGAGGGCGGCAAGATCGAGTGGGATGCACCTGTCATTGACTACCTGCCCTGGTTTCAGATGTGGGATCCTTATGTGACTAGGGAATTGACTGTCCGCGATCTTCTGGTCCATCGGAGTGGATTGGGATTGGGCGCTGGAGACCTCCTCTGGTGGCCCGCCTCGAGTTACACTCGCAAAGAGATCGCAAGACGCTTGCGCTTCATCCCTCCGGCGACAAGTTTCAGAAGTGCCTATGCTTACGACAATGTTCTCTATTTGATCGCGGCTGAAGTGATCGAGGCGGTCAACGGTCAAACCTGGGAAGATTTTGTCAGTACGCATATTTTGGAGAGGGTGGGAATGGCAGGAAGCAGCGTCTATCTCTCGACGGTCTCCAAGGCCGCGAATTTCGCCACCCCCCACGCCGAAATCGAAGGTGTTGTCCGCCCGGTCAAGGCATTTGACAGCGATAACACCAATCCGGCCGGAGGAATCTGTTCGAACGCCGAGGATATGGCCAAATGGCTGTTGGTTCACCTCAACAAAGGGCAACTCCCCGACGGATCCCGGCTCTTTTCGGAGAAGTCATCCCGGGAGTTGACGACCATCGTTACTCCGATGCCAATAGGAGATCCGCCAACAGAGCTTCAAGCCCAGCGCATGAATTTTCGGGGTTATGGGCTCGGGTTGAATATCCACGACTACCGGGGGAAAAAGGTTGTCACGCACACCGGAGGGCTGCCGGGGTTTCTCTCCAAGCTGACTATGATACCCGAGTTGAAGCTGGGTGTCATGGTCCTCACCAACCAGGAATCGGGAGCAGCCTTTAGCGCCATCACCTATCACATCCTCGACCACTACCTTGGCACGACAGAAACCGACTGGGTGGATGCCTATACCAAATACCTGGCTCGCCAGAGATCTGCGATCGCTGACATCGAGGAAAATACCGCCGCAGCCCGCAACGCCGCGTCGCAGCCATCTCTCCCCTTGGAGGGCTATGCCGGGACGTACACCGACTCCTGGTATGGCGATATCGACATCCTGCACGAAAACGGAAAACTGGTGATGCGTTTCACCCGTACGCCTTCGCTCATCGGCGACCTGGAGCATTGGCAGTATGACACCTTTGTCGTGCGCTGGCACGACAGGGAACTCCGCGCCGACGCCTTCGTAACCTTCGCCTTGAATCCGGACGGGACTATCGTCCAGGCAAAAATGCAGCCTGCCTCGCCGGCTGTGGATTTCAGCTTTGATTTCCAGGATCTGCTGCTCAAGCCTGCGCTCAAAAGGCCTGAATGAGTCAAATCTCTAGATCGCATATCCTGTTTTTTCTCAAGCTCAATATTTGGCACCATTAGCTTGATCTAATCCGATTCTTTTTTTTCACGGAGAGGTTATGCTAAAATTCCGGCATGATTCAGCCCCTTGACCGGTATCTCATCAAAGAGATCTCTCCTCCCTTCCTTTTAAGCCTTCTCATCGCTACGTTTCTCCTGACATCCAACGAAATGTTTTTGTTATTCGAACGATTCATCTCAAGTGGAATCTCTTTTATGATGATTATGCTCCTATTTTTCCTCCTCGTCCCATCAATCCTTTCTTTGACGATTCCTATGGCCTTGCTTGTTGGTATTCTCTCCGGTTTAAGCCGCATGGCGTCAGATCAAGAAATCATCGCTCTTGAAACCCTGGGAATCAACAGGAAGAAAATTTTTCGTCCAATCCTTTGCTTTTCTTTTTTGGGATTTCTGATAACCGTATTGCTCCAGTTCTATCTAGCACCCTGGGCAAACCAAAAATGGGCGAGTGCTTTCACATCTTTTGCTTATGCAACCATACAAAACAACTTACAACCTGGAGTTTTCAACACAACACTTCCTGAAGCGATCATATATTTTCAAAAAGCAACGCCCCGAAACGGTTGGAAGAACGTGTTTATACAAACATCTTCTCAGGAAGGAGAAGTGGAGACAATTTTCGCCCAGAATGGAATACTCCATGTGTATCCTGGCCCAATGAGGGCGGTCATTGAATTGCACAATGGTATTATTCACTCATATCACTCTTCGGCTCCAGAAAAATACGGAATTCTTGCCTTTAAAAAAATGGAAGAGGAAATTAAAACAGATGATGCC
>Ga0180434_10005178_pt1 | contig 15530 bp, 15 predicted proteins | sample SS_ome_7_FD_132453 | JGI IMG/M metagenome (GOLD analysis project Ga0180434, IMG submission 132453) | Hypersaline lake sediment archaeal communities from the Salton Sea, California, USA - SS_1_D_2 metaG | ecosystem: Environmental > Aquatic > Non-marine Saline and Alkaline > Hypersaline >...
GCCCGGTATATCGTTGATGGCCTTCACCAGGTTGTCATAGGCCTTCTCGAGGTCATCCGACTTAGCTTCAGCGACTTTTTCCGCGTCCGCCACTATCTTGTTCCAGGCGTCCTCCACAGCTTTGAAGTTATTCTGGATATCTTCGATAGTAGAGTCCAGGCTGATGTCTCCCAGCGCAATAAGGGCCGCTTCGAACTCGTTCAAGCTTTTACAGAGGTTTGTTTCCGCCTCCTTGGTATCGGTGCCCCCACAGCTCACAGCCACCAATACCAGGGGGATAAACAGCAACATCACGATGGTCGCGACAATAATCCTTCTCATTTATACCCTCCTTCCTTATGTTTCTATGTACTTGTTATAAGGTTTCAGTGGGACTCTCAGGCCCGGCGTATTCGGCCAGCCCATAGATCACCAACACGTCTAGGGCGATGACTACCATGGACCAGACGGGATAGGTCTGCAAGACGGCGAACATGCCGATGGCGCTGATGGAGGCCATGATGATGCCGAACCAGCGCGCCCACTGTGCCCTGGTGAGAACCGCGAAAGCGGCGACCAGGGCGATCACGCCGACGATTATCCAGAACACTCCCCAGGCGTTGAAGTTCCCGAACAATAACCTGGGCTCCAGGTATTCCTCCTTGACCAGAGCGGTTATGCCCCAGATGATGTTGAAGATGCCGGCAATAAACAGCATGAAGCATGCGAATATCAGCCAGCCGGCGCCTTTTACCTCCTGCATATTACCTCCTTACTCTAAAGGTGCGGAACCGCAGCACCTCCCCCTCGCCCAATACCTCCTTCTCCACTATGGGAGGTCAGCGTCGGCGCAGAGCCTTGGATTCCTCCTCGGGTCCTCCGTACTCCAGCAGGCTGTAGATGACGATGACGTAAAAGGTGATGATGATCGCCGCCCAGAGAGTGAAGGCGAAGAGGGCCGTGAACATCCCCAATACGCTGATCCCGGCGATTATGATGCCGAACCAGCGGGCCCACTGCGCCTTCTTGAGGACCGAGAAGGCGGCTACCATGGTTATGACTCCGATGATCAGCCAGAACCAGCCCCAGAAGGTTAGATTTCCGAAGAGGAACTGGTCGTTGAAATACTCCTCCTTGGTCAAAGCGGAGATCCCCCAGATCACGTTGAAGGCCCCGGCGATGAACAGCATCACCGACGAGAAATGCAGCATCCTGTATTCTTCCCGTTGTTCCTTTCTTCCCATTTCTTTTCCTCCGACCTCTTGTGTTGATGTGGTCTCCGTTAAGGATGCACGCCGCAGCCGGGCTCAGGCACCGGCCTCGCGGCTGCCGTACTCCGTCAATCCGTAGATCACCATCACATCGAGGACGATTATCAGGATAGACCAGATGGGATAGGCCCAGATGACGGTGAACATCCCGATGGCGCTGATGGAAGCCATGATAATGCCGAACCAGCGGGCCCACTGCGACTTATTGAGCACGGCGAACCCGGCGATCACCGCGATAACGCCGATGATCAGCCAGAACCATCCCCAGAAGGTCAGGTTGGCGAACAGGAATTGGTTGATAAGATATTCGTCCTTGGCCAGCGCCGTGATCCCCCAGATAAAATTGTAAATGCCGGCGAGCACCAGCATGATCGACGCGAACACCAACCACCCTTCACCTTTTCGGTCCATTTCTTACCTCCTTTCTGTATTGTCCTGTGGTTATTATTCCAACCTGCCCTGCGTTTAAACATGCACCATTCCGGTGTCAGACACCAAAACGGTGCAAATGCACCATCTCGGTGTCTGACTCCGAGATGGTGCATTTGTAGATTTCGAGGCTGCGGCGCTTATGCGTTGCAATCATCCGTAGCTCTTGCTTCTATTCGACGTCAAGAAGCAGCTATCTTCCCAACCCTTCTGATCTGAAAGGCCTTGATGATGTCGAATATCCCCTGCAGCAGCAGCCAGATCCCGGCGAAGACCAGCAAGGTATAGGCCTTGGTCACTCGCCATGTTCACGGCGACAAGGAACTCCATGGTCTCGAGGTTTCCCTCCGCGATCTCCTGCAGCATCTCTTCGGTACTTTTGTTTTCAGGCATAGTTACTCCTCTCTATCCGTAATGGATAGGTTAGACCTCTTCGATGTTGAGATAAGCCAATCCCTATTAGTCCAATCCCTGCGGCTTTTAAACAATGGGGTCAAAGCTTCATTCTTCAGTCCAGGAAAAGCCGTAACTGATTAGCGCTTTCCTGTAGTGAGGACTGAAGAATGAAGCTTTGACCCCATTGTTATTGCCTGCCCATTGCGGTGTGAAAGTCTCCCTCGGGGTCCTGGTGGGGCTTGCCGTCCAGCTCGAAAATCACCCTTTCCAGGGTGCCAGTGAAGGCGTAGGGGCAGGTGTAGCTCTCGCTGACCGGGGTGGTGCCGTCCCTCCCGATGTCCAGCCCCTCCCCGGCGCTGTAGCGGATGGGGACGGTGTGGGGTATGTTACCCTCCCCAACCTTCTCGCCGTCGATGAACAGGGCGCCGGTGCCCTGGTGTTCCCCGATCTTGGTGAACTCGAAGCGCAGGGTGCAGGGGCCCTCGGGTATATCGGATGAGGAGGTGATGATGTAGCGTTCCTTGTCCAGGTAGTTGTGCTCGTATACCAGGCGATTGTTCTGTACGTATAAAGCGTAGCCGGCGGTGAGGCCGGCCATGGCCGCCAGCACCCCCTCGGCCCCGCCTTCGGGGATGTCCACCTCGGCGGTGATGGAGTGAGAGCGGTTGCGCACATCGGGAGCGGCGGTCTCCGGCAGGGAGGTGCCCGGGTAGAGGATATAGGTATCGCGTTCCCCGCCCGGCCGGGGCTTGGGGGCCATGTAGCGCTCCAGGGCGCGGTCATCAATGGGGAGGACGTTGTACTTCTCGGCCTCGGCCCACCACCGGTCTATCAGCTCCTGCAGCTTGTCAGGATGTTCCTCCGCCAGGTCCCTGCCCTCGGCGAAGTCCTCATCCACCTTGTACAGCTCCCAGCGGTCGGCCTCGTAGTCCCCATCATTGACGGGGCCGTCGTAGCCCGGCACGGTCAAGGAGGAGGTCAGGGCGGCATGCCAGGTCACCGCCTTCCAGCCCTTGTGCCAGATACCGCGGTGGCCCAGCATCTCGTAATACTGCACCTCCTTACGGGTGGGAGCCTCGGCGTCATCGATGGTGTAGGCCATGCTCACTCCCTCCAAGGACTTCTGGGAGATGCCGTCGATCTGGCCGGGAGGCTGGATGCCGATGACCTCCAGAACGGTGGGGACGATGTCCACTACGTGGTGGTACTGGGTGCGGATAACCCCCTTATCTTCTATCCCCGACGGCCAGTGGACGATGAGGGGGTCGCGGATGCCGCCCCCGTGGGTGTGCTGCTTGTAGCGCTTGAGAGGTGTGTTCCCGGCCATGGCCCATCCGAAGGGATAGTGGTTGTAGGTCCTGGTGCCGCCCAGGTCGTCTATCCTCTCCAGGAGCTCCTCCAGGGACTCCGGGGCGACGTTGAAGAAGCGGAACTCGTTGGACAGGCCGAACTCCCTTCCCTCCATGCTGGCCCCGTTGTCGGACAGGAAGACGATGAGGGTATCGTCCATGCAGCCGAGTTCCTCCAGGAAATCCAGGAAGCGGCCCAGGTGGTAGTCGGTGTGCTCCATGAAGCCGGCATATACCTCCATCATACGGGCGAAGAGCCTTCGCTCGTCCGGCGACAGCTCCTCCCACGCCTTAACCCCGGGGTTGCGGGGAGGCAGCTCGGTATCGGGGGGTACCAGGCCCATCTCCTTCTGCCGGGCCAGGGTCTCCCCTCTCACTTGGTCCCATCCCTTGTCGTAGCGGCCCTTGTACTTATCGATGAATTCCCTGGGGGCGTGATGGGGGGCATGGCAGGCCCCGAAGGAGAGCAGCAGGAAAAAGGGCTTCTCGGGGGCGGCGGCCTGCTGGTCGCGTACGAAGCCGATGGCCCTGTCCACCAGGTCTTCGGTTAGGTGATACCCCTCCTCGGGCAGGCGGGGCTGCTCCACCCGGTGGTTGTCGCAGACTAAGTCCGGATACCACTGATTGGTGTCGCCGTTGAGGAAGCCGTAGAAGCGCTCGAAGCCCATGCCCAGGGGCCAGCGGTCGTAGGGGCCGGTGGGGCTGGTCTCCCCGTCCGGGGTGAGATGCCACTTGCCCACGGCGAAGGTGTTGTAGCCGCTGCGCTTGAGGATCTCGGCGATGGTCCCGGTGCTTCTGGGTATGATCCCGTCATAGCCCGGGTAGCCGGAGGAGAGCTCCATCACCGTGGCCACCCCCACCGAGTGGTGATTGCGGCCGGTGAGCAGGCAGGCCCGGGTGGGGGAACACAGGGCGGTGGTGTGAAAGTTGTTGTAGAGCAGGCCGCCGTTGGCCAAGCGGTCCATGTTGGGGGTGGCGATGTCCGAGCCGTAGCATCCAAGCTGGGAGAAGCCCACATCATCCAGGACGATAAAGACCACGTTGGGGGCTCCCTTGGGCGCCCTTGGCGGTTCGGGCCACCAGGGCGTGGACTCCTGGGCCGTGGGTTTGATCACTCCCTTGAATTCACCGTATGTATCAGGCACGTCTCCCTCCTTGCTCGCTTGAGATGAGGTTTCCAGTACGAAGTCAAGTTCGAGCCTCCTTGGGATCTCCCGTCCTGCCGTGGCAGTGCTTGAACTTTAGGCCGCTGCCGCAGGGGCAGGGGTCGTTGCGCCCCGCTCTGGAGAAGGCCTCATGAAGCTGCGCTTCCTCCTCCGACTGCAATATCCGCATGACCTCGGCGGGGGCGCGTCCCCGGCGCAGCAGTTCGGCCATTATCCTCATGGGCTTGTCGATATGCTTGAAGAAGGCCTTGTACCCGGCGCACAGGTAGTTGAGGCCGGGCTTGCCATCGGGGGTCTCGATGAAGCGGTTCTTGGGGCAGGCTCCGTGGCAGGCGAAGCGAACCTCGCAGCCCCGGCAGTAGGCGGGCAGGGCCTCAATCTTTTCCCAGCCGAATTTGAGCTGCTTCGACGAGGCCACCAGCTCGATTATGGGTGTCTCCATGATGTTGCCCAGCAGGTATTTGGGCTCCACGAAATGGTCGCAGGAATAGAGGTCGCCGTTGTGCTCCATGACCATGGCGCCTCCGCAGGTGGGGGCGAAGATGCAGAGGGAGGGGGGTTCTCCCGCCCAGTTCCCCAGGGACACGTCGAAGATCTGCACGTAGACCTTGCCCACGTCCCCCTTCACCCACTCGTCGAAGACGCCTATCAGGAAGTCACCGTACTGTTCTGGTCCCACCGAGCGGTCGGTGACCTTGTTCCCCTCCTGGAATCCCGTCTCGTTGTCCCTCTCCACGATGGCGATGAACTGGATGAACTCCGCCCCCAGCTCGTTCCGGAAGAAGCGGTAGACCTCCCCGGGGTGATCGCCGTTGGCGGCATGCACGGTGCACAGGATATTGAAGTCCACATCGTGTTCCTTGAGGAGGTCGAGGCCCTTCATCACCCGGTCGAAGGTGGGATTTCCGGCTTTGTCCACCCGGTAGGCGTCGTGCAGCTCCCGGGGGCCGTCGATGCTTACCCCCACCAGGTAGTCGTTGGCACGAAAAAACTCGCACCACTCGTCTTCCAGCAGGGTGGCGTTGGTCTGGATGGTGTTCTCCACGGTCATACCGGGCTTCTTGTACTTCTCTTGAAGTTCGATGGAGCGTCGGAAGAAGTCCAGGCCCATCATGGTAGGCTCTCCCCCCTGCCAGGCCACGGTCACGCGAGGGACCTGCTGGGCCTCCAGGTACTGCCGGATATATTCCTCCAGCACCTCGTCGCTCATGCGGAAGCTGCTGTCGGGATAAAGCCTCTCCTTGGTCAGGAAGAAGCAGTAGGTGCAGTTGAGGTTGCATACGGCGCCGGTGGGCTTGGCCATGACATGAAAGGCGGGCGGCGCTTTCTCTATCTCCATCCCATCACCTTTTCGATCGAGTACCTCTAGCCGTAATGACATTATCATATAAGGCGCCAGGCGGGACTTCGAATACTCATCTCGGTGTCAGACACCCAAACGGTGCAAATGCATCACTTTGGTGTCTGACACCAATATGGTGCATTCTTAGTGGTTGAGGGTGTGGTAGAGGATGACGCTGAGGTTATGGATCAAGGTGTCCTGGTCGGTTTTGATGTCCTTTCTTACCCACTGCAGGTTGGTGTACTCCAGCGTGGAGAGGATGATGTGGGCGGTCACGGTGGGATCGAGGTCCCTGCACAGTCCCTTCTCCAGGTGCTCCCTCAGCTTCTTTTCCATGACGCGGACGAAGGGCTCGTTGAACTCGTCCAGGCTCTTGCGGAAATCCTCGCTCTCCAGGGAGGCCTGGACTATCGGCGGGTGGATGGAGGAATAGCGATCGAAGATAGCCATTACCCCGCGGATGACGTTCTCTACCTCTGGGAGGGTCTGCACGGGGAACTGCTCGAGGTCGTCCGCTCCATACCACTCGAAGGACTCGAACTCCTCCACCATCTCCTGGAGCATGTACCGGACCAGGTCCTCCTTGTTGTGGAAGTACAGCCAGAAGGTGCCGTGGCCTATGCCGGCTCGCCTGATTATCTCCGCGATAGTAGCGCCGCTGTAGCCCCTTTCCGAGAAGACCTCATCCGCTGCATCGAGGATACGGCGCAGGGTCTCGCGCGACCTGCTTTGGGCGAAACGTACCCCTCGCACAGCGTTCTCGGATCCCTTTTTCTCTGCACCCATCCCTTGACTGCCTTTACTCTGGAATCGGCTGGCCTGCCCCATTAGGTCGATACGGAAATACAATAATTATGACTACCAGTCACAATTTATCACTCCAAGACATCGAGGTCAATTTAGCACCACTCCAGCCTGCTCTTTTCCCTTGACAGGAGGTTAGGCGGGTACTAGAATATTTGTCAAATGAAAAATATGAATAATGCAAACATATCAAAAAGCAAAGAAAAAGACATCTTTAACGAGATGGTCGAGGCCGTCTTCCTCTTCATCCACGAGCATTACGGCGAATTCGGGGCCATCCTCAAGGGCTACGATATCAACTACTCGCAGTATGCCGCCCTGATGACCATATACATGCACGGAACCATCACCGAGGGAAAGCTGGCCAAGAACCTCTTCATCAATCCCTCCACCGTGAGCAGGATGGTATACGCCCTGGAGGAACGGGGTTGGGTGAGGAGCCAGCGGGACAAGACCGACCGCCGCAAGGTCCTGGTGAGGCTCTCGCCGACGGGTAAGCGCAGGATGAACAGCATGGCCAGGAAGCAGGCCGAGGTGGTGGCCCGCGAGGTCGAGGGGCTTGACGAGGAGAAACAGGAATACGTGGTCAGGGTGGCGGAGTTCGTCAACCAGGCCTTGAGGTACATGATAGGTAAGGATGCCGGTAACAGGGGCGAGGTAAACAAGAACAAGGAATAGAAGTGAAGCAGCTGTTCGAGAGGATAGCCACGGCCAGCGGCAGGAGGCCGTGGCTTGTTTTAACGCTGATAGGCCTGATCACCGTGGCCGCGGTGATAGGAGCCCTCTTCATCGAGCTGGAGTTCAGCCAGAGGGCACTGCTGCCCGAGGGCTACGATTCCATCGCCGCCGTAAGGGATGTCGAGGAGGACTTCGGTGGCATCATGTACGATAAGGTGCTCCTAACCGGAATCGACTTCGCCTCAGCCAAAGGCGCGCGGGCCATTTACGATTACACCGAGGCGTTGAAGGCCAGCTCAGATCCCAAGCTGTGGGGAGACTACGTGCTCAGGGTGGACAGCTACATAACCCAGCTGGCCCGTAACCCCCAGGCCGAGCCGGTCTTTCAAAACGACGATTACCTCTCCAACCTGGGCCTGTCCGTTGCAGTCGAGGAATACCTGGGCTCTCCCGCCCGGGATTTCGTGATGGGTAAGACCATCACACCCGACGAGAGCAGTGCCCTTATCAACGTGCAGGTACGCCCCGACCTGTCCCAGACCCAGACCATGAATTATGCCGTACAGCTGCGGGAGTTCACTGAGGACTTCTTCGCCGACCGGGGAATCCAGGTCGAGGTGAGCGGCGAGACCCTGATCATGAAGGATATCCAGGATATGTCCCTCAGGGACGGGCTTATCCTGGGCCTTTTGGCACTTATCTTTATAATAATCGTTCTCTTTCTCACCTTCCGCAGGGTCCTGGATGTGGTCCTAGCCCTGGGCGTGGTACTCATCTCCATGGTCTGGGTCTTCGGCATCATGGGTGCCGCGGGTATCCAGTACACTATCATGAGTATCGCCATCATCCCCCTGCTCCTGGGCATCGGCATCGATTATGCTATCCATATCCTCACCCGCTATTACGAGGAGCGGGACAAAGGAGCGGATGCCAGGCTCTCCGTCTCGAGCTCGATGATCACCGTGGGCGTGGCGGTTTTCCTCACCGCCGCTACCACCATGTTCGGTTTTCTGTCCTTCTTCATCTCCAATATGCCTCCCATGAGGGATTTCGGCCTGCTGTGCCTGTCCGGGGTCTTCTTCAGCTTCCTGCTATCCATAACCATGCTGCCGGCGGCCCTGGTGATCAGGGACCGCCACCGCGAGAGCAAGGTCCGCGCCCACAAGGAGAACCACCTGTTGGTGTGGGTAGACAAGGGATTGGTCAGGCTGTCCCTTCTGGCCGAGCGGCACAGGTGGGTGGTAGGGACGGCGGTGATCTCTTTGGTGGTTGTGTGCATCATCCTGGCAGTCGGTTTATCCACCTCCGCCGATTTCCGGACCTTCGTTCCCCAGGACATGCCCTCCTATGCGTCTATTACCAGGATAGAGGATACCTTCGGAGGGCAGGACACGGCCGTGGCCCTGGTGGAGGGGGACAACGTGCTCGCGCCCGAATCCCTCGAGGCCATGAACCGGTTCACCGCGGGGGTGCTGGATGACTCCCGCAACCTCACCCCCGATGGGTTCGAGGTATACTTCGAGTCCAACCGGGCAAACAGCCTGCCCGGCCTGTTCATGGCCATAAACGGCAGCCTGCCGACCTCCTTAGAGGAGGCGGAGGTGATACTGGCACGGATGGAGGAGGAGTACGGCTTCGACACCTCCGCCCTCCTTACAGAGGATCGCTCCAAGGCCCTGGTCGCCTTCGAGGTGCTTTTCGTCGACGAGGAGGGCCAGAAGGAGATGGCGGAGATACTCACAGACGGCGCGGCTGAGATGAACGCCTCCTCTTCCCTTGCTTTCAGGGTGACCGGTACGCCGCTTATCGCCTCCGATACCCTGGGGACGCTCTTCTCCACCCAGCTGAGCACGGCCGGGTTGGCCCTGCTCCTGTGCGGTTTGCTGGTGATCCTGGTATTCCGCTCCATCTATTACGGCCTGGCCACCGCCTCGGTGGTATTCCTGGCCATCGTGTTCGAGCTGGGTATCCTGCGCATCATAGGATGGCCCCTGGACATCATGACGGTGATGATCGCCTCCCTGGTCATAGGGGTGGGGATAGACTTCGGCATACACGTAACCCACCGCTTCCGGGAGGAGGTCTACGAGAGAGGTCAAGGGCCGGAGGGGGCCATAAACACCACCGTGCGCAACGTCGGAAGCGCCCTCATCCCGGCTGCCGTAACTACTTGCGGCGCCTTTCTCATCCTGGCCATATCCCAGTTATCCGTCCTCAGGAGGTTCGGGGTGATCACCGCCATAGCCCTACTGAGCGCCCTCTTCGCCGCCCTGGTCATCCAGCCCTCCTTCCTGGCTTTCATAGCTCTGCGTAAGAAAAAGGCGGCTGAGAAGAGGGCTGCCGGGAGCAGAAGTAGAGAAGTAGTGCGAGGGCCTGCGCCGGCCTTGTATAAGATGTTCAACCGTCTCAACCCGGTAAAGAACAAAAAGGCGGGCCTCGAGGAACTCCCCCCTTAACCCAGGACTCTCGCCTGCAGCTGGCCGCCGGGACATGTGTCCCTAATGGCGCAGACGGGGCAGACTCCCAGAAGGTGGAAAAGATAATATACCGCGCTGACGAAGAGATAGCCGGCCGCCAGCAAAGCGTTCCGTTTTGCCAGCCAGTAGAGGGGGAAGACGATGGTGCCACCCAGGCAGGCAGCAGCGAGGCTGGCATTAGCCTCCAGCTTCCTCTCGGATTTGGCCATCGCTTTGATCTCTTCCCTGTCGCCGTACCTCATCCTGGCCAGGATATTGGCCGGGTAGATACCGGTGACCGCGGGGCAGAACTCGCCGATATACGGGCATTCCTGGCAGGCGCAGCAGTATGCCTGGAAATAGCACATCCCTAAATAGAAAGACAAGTACACCAGGGCCGGCATGATCCTCCTCCCGCTATTCTCGCCAGTACCCTTCCTCAGCAGCAGGAAAAGGAAAACCGAGGCGAGAACCGTGACATAGGGTATCGCTATCACCAGGTAAAGCCCCTTCCTGCGGTAGGGATAGCAGGACATGTCCGGCTCTTTGAATTCTTTTAGCTCCTTGAACATAGATTAACTACCTTTCTATGTGGGGTATTCTTTCTCATCCAGCTCTATCTGGAAATACTCCTCGGGCAGGAAGCGGAAGGGGCGGGCGAAAAGCATCTGGGGAAAGCTCTCGATATAGGTGTTGTATATGCGCACCGAGCCGTTGTAATACTTGCGGGATGCCGCTATATGATCCTCCACCTTTACGAGTTCATCCGACAGCTCCTGGAAGGCGGAGTCTGCCTTGAGGTCGGGATATTCCTCTCTCAATAGGAAGATATCGTTTAAACCCATGGTGAGGTGCCACTCCTTATCCCCGATGTCACGGGCTCCCGATGCCGCCTGGGCCTGGCCACGTTTTTCCGTGACGTTAACCAGGACCTTCCTCTCGTGCAGGGAGTAACCCTCAGCCACCCGTACCAGCAGGGGGATGAGGTCGTGGCGCTTCTTCAGCTGTACGTCGATGTCCTTCCAGGCGCGCCTGACCTTGTTACGCAGCTTGATCATGCGGTTGAAGTAATAGACGATGGCCGCGAGCAGCAATACCGCCACGCCGATGAGTACATATACTAAAGCGCTCAACCCGCCTCCTTTCTAAGGCATTTTACCCCGAAGCGGGTGGGATTTGAAACGTCCCTGCGCTGGCATATAATTGTCTTGGTTTTGCTGGGCTGGTTTTAACCCATCGATTCGACTTATGCGAAGCCGGCCCGAAGTAGAAAAGTCAATTAAGGAGAGATATGGCTGGATTGAGCCTGCTGCATACCAGCGACGTACACCTGGGCGCTGCCTTCGGTTTCCTTGGGGCCAGCGGAAGGGACCATCGCGACCAGCTCAAATCCACTCTTTCCCGTGTAGTGGACCTGGCACTGACCTCCCGCGTGGACGTGCTGCTCATCGCCGGGGACCTCTTCGATTCCGCCTATCCCCATCCCAGCCTGGTGGGGGAGGTGCTTTACCAACTGCAGCGGCTGGACTCCGAAGGTATATGGACCCTCATCACCCCCGGAACCCACGACCGGCTGCAGCCGGGGGGAGTATACGACGGCAAGGAGTTATCTCAACTGTCCCACCTCCACGTTTTCAGGGAAAGGGAGATGAGGCCCTTCCGCCTGGAGGGACTGGACCTCACCGTCTACGGCCGGGCGACATCTCCAGAGGGGGGAGACGTACTGAGCGGTTTCCATGCCGATGGAGGCAGCAAGTGGCAGGTGGGAATGGTCCACGCCTCCTTCCTGGTGCCGGGCAAGGTGGAGAGGGACGAGATGATGGTCTCCGAGTACGGCATCTCCGCCTGCGGCCTCGATTACCTGGCACTGGGTCATTGGCATTCCGTGGCGGATTACAGCAGCGGTTCGGTAACCGCCTTTTATAGCGGCCCGCCGGAACCCCTGGAGATGGGTAAAGGCGAGGAGGGGAAGGTCCTCCTGGTGGAGTTGGTCGAGGGCTCTCCCGCACAGGTCAAACCCATACCCGTAGGACGCAGGCGCCTGCAGCGCACCGACATCGATGCCGGCGAGGTGGGCGGACCCCCCGAGCTCTATGCTTACCTGCGGCGAAAGGCGGACCCGGACCTGGCTCTGGAGGTGGCCGTCAAGGGCGCCTGGGGCGAGGAGTGGATGGATTGCGACTGGGACAGGATAGAGGAGGAACTCACGCCCCTCTTCTTCCATTTCCGCCTGGTACCGGCACCGCACGAGCTCTCGAAGCTGGATGTCGAGGCCTTTCCAGAAAAAACGGTGGTGGGGCGCTTTATCCGCATGGCCAGGGAGGAGATGGCCTCCAGGTCGGGGGAGGACTTGAGAATAGCGGAGGAGGCTCTGCGCCTGGGATTGACCAGTCTTACCGGGAAGGATATGGGGAATTGAAGATAGAGGAGCTCTCGCTGCATAACTTCCGGCGCTTTCGCCGCGCCAGTTTTTCCCTGGATGATGGGGTAAACGTGGTAAAAGGGCCCAACGAGTCCGGAAAATCCACCATGGTCCAAGCTCTTCTCGCTGCTTTCTTCTGGAAGGTGGATTCCACGCGCAAAGAGGTCAGGGACAGCGTTACCTGGGGTGAGGAGGACGGTTTCGTTATCGAGATGGGGGGGGAGGTACAGGGAAAACCCTTCCGCCTGGTAAAAGATTTCTCCTCCAGGAAGGCTCTCCTGGACTGGGACGAGCGAGAGACGGAGGATTCCATGCAGATCGAAGAGATCATCGGTGAGTGGCTGGGGCTGGGCTCAGAGACGGCCTTCCGTTCCACCGCCGGGATACGCCAGGACGAGGTGGCGGAGATCGCCGCGGGAAACAAGGAATTAAGCGAAAGTCTGCAAGCGACGGTCACCGGGGCCGAGGGAGGCAGGAACGCCCTGCAGGCCCGGGCCTCACTCAGTAAGGACTTATCCGACTTGATGCGCGGCACACAGAGCCCGGCTAAGAACCCGGGCCTTATGGCTAGAACCGAGACGGAGATAACGGAGAAGCGTTCTAGAAAAGACTCATTGAGCGGCACGGTGACGGAGATGATAGAGGCCAGGCGGCGCCTGGAGGAGATAGATGGCGAGGTCAAGAGCCTGGACGAAAAACTGGAATCGCTGAAAAGCCTGGCCGACGACTCGTTGGAGCGGGCGGATATCGAGGAGGACATCGAGGATTTCCACCGGCGCTACGGCTCCCTGGAGGCCGCCTCCGCCTTGATCAAAGAGAACGAGGAACTCAAGCTGAAAGAGAAGGATAAATACGCGGACCTGCGCCGGGTGCTTGATGATAAACGCGAGGAGCTGGGAGAGCTGGAGCTCAGGCGGGCCGGCATCTCCGAGGGTCTTAACATAATGAGGAAGAAGATCGAGCGGGAGGGCGGAGAAAGCAGATACGCGAGATGGGCTCCCTACCTTCTGGTGGTGGGATTGACCCTTATCCTGGTTGGTCTGGCCGGCATGGCCTTCTCTCTTTATATGCTCATACTGACCGGGGCGGGTTTGGGGATGGTGGTGTTAGCTCTTTCTTACGGTGGTTATTACAGGTTCGTGAGGTACGGCAGGGAGCTGGGAACCCTTCAGGAACAGGCGGCGGAGTTGGAGAGGAAGGAGCAAGAGACAAGGCAGAAGGCCGAGGCCATAATCGCCGAGGCGGGCTGCGATTCAGTAGAACGTTTCAACGAGCTCAAGCTGGGATACCTGGAACTGCTGGCCAGGCGTAAGGAAATCGCGGACAAGCTGGAGGTCCTGGTGCCGGATGGCGACGTGGAGATAATCGAGGGCGAGGCCCGCAGCCTGGCTATAGAGGTGAGCATAAAGGAGAGGAGGCTCAAGGAGCTCAAGGGCCGTTCCGTGGAACCCGGACGCCTGCAGAAGGTCCTCAAGGAAAGAGACAGGTTGAACAGGAGGCGGGAGGAGCTGCGGGAGGAAAGCATACGCCTGGATGTCATCCTGAGAGAGGAGGGAGCCGAGGAGGAGCTTCTACGTACCGAGGAGGAATTGGAGTACCTGCAGGAGAGAAGGGCCCGTCTCGAACGGCGGTCCTGGGCCCTGGAGTTGGCCCTGGAGTTGCTGGAGAAAGCTACCCGCGATACCCTGGCTTCGGCCGCACGTAAGCTGGAGGGACGTATCGGAGAATACATGGGGCGCATAACAGACATGCGTTATTCCCGTATCCAGGTGGACGAGGGGACCTTCGGGCTGCTGGTATGGTCCGGCGAGAAAAAGGACGAGGTGGAGCCGGAGCTGCTCAGCCGGGGCACCATCGATCAGCTCTACCTGGCCGCCCGGCTGTCCCTGGTCGATATCATCTGCGACGATCGCCATCCTCCCCTCCTGCTCGACGACCCCTTCGTCACCTTCGATTCCAGGCGCCTAGAGAGGGCGATGGAGATAATAAAGGATTTCTCCCAGGACCAGCAGGTGATCATCTTCACCTGCGGGAACCATTACGATTCTTATGCCGATCGTGTTGTGGAGTTGGAACCCGTCACCTCTTGAGTTTTTACCAGGTGCGCAAACAGGAGTTATTTCCCGAAAGTCCCATGGTACTTCAAGAGCGCTTTGAGGAATACCGCCGGCACATAGGATTTACCGACCTCGACCTGGCCTCCCGGGCCATGGCCGTACTCTGGCTGGATACCTTCAGGGCAAGGGTCATGCGCAGCTGCTTTCCCCACGTGGCCTCAGACAACCTGCGGCAGGAGGTAGAGGAGATCATCAATTCCACCTTCCTGGAGGGCTACGTACTGGCCCGGGCAGCGGCGGAGAGCGGCACCGGCGGAGTGATTTTATCCGATCCCGATATACCGGGTTCGGTGGAGGAGGGGCTGGACAGGTTACGCCTGATGTATGAGGAAGAGGCGATGGGGGAGGAGCCCTTCTCCGGGGAGCCCCTGGGAGTGGAGTCTCTGACACAATCCCTGGTGAGGGAGATCGTCTACGGCCCCCGGATGGTCTGGCTGGAGGAGAGGGAGCTGTTGAAAGCACACTTGTTATATGCTTTATGGGCCGGGTATAAACTGGCTCATTTCGAGAGGAGGTTGAGTGGTGAAAGTAACTAGGGACCCTTCCACCATGTTTTTGCCCAAACCGGTGGCCTTGATAAGCACCGCCCACGAGGGGCGGGATAACGTGATGGCCGCCGCCTGGGTCAACGTGGTGTGCATGGACCCTCCCCAGGTGGCGGTGGCGGTGAGGGACAGCCGCTTCACCCACGACCTGCTGCAGGCCAGCGGGGAGTTCGTGGTTAACATGCCCTCCGAGGACCTCTGGCGGTCCGTGGACCTCTGCGGGATGGTCTCGGGCAGAGACGGGGACAAGTTCTCGCGCGCCGGCCTCACCCGGGAGGAGGCGCAGCATGTGCAGGCCCCTCTGGTGGCGGAGTGCCCGCTGAATATCGAGTGCCGGATATCCGCTTCCCTCCCCCTCGGCTCCCATACCCTTTTCGTGGGCCTGGTCCTCGCCGTGCATATCGAGGAGGAATGCCTGGGGAAGAAGAGCAAGGTGGTGGTAGAGAAGTTCCGGCCCTATGCCCTCAACGCCCGTGAGTACTGGTCTATGGGGGAGAAGCTGGGTGACTACGGGGAGACGGCGGCCGAGCTGGAGGTAATCCCTTGAGCATTAAATAGAGATGGTACCGCTGCCGC
>Ga0180434_10005182_pt1 | contig 15525 bp, 11 predicted proteins | sample SS_ome_7_FD_132453 | JGI IMG/M metagenome (GOLD analysis project Ga0180434, IMG submission 132453) | Hypersaline lake sediment archaeal communities from the Salton Sea, California, USA - SS_1_D_2 metaG | ecosystem: Environmental > Aquatic > Non-marine Saline and Alkaline > Hypersaline >...
CATGACGCACCGGTTGATTCCGGACATCCCGGAGTGGTTCAATGACGAGATTTCCTCGTTTCAGGTCGGCTCCGAGGTTCAGGTCGCTGCGTATCGGCATGGCGCGTTCGCAGGCCCCACGATCGTGTACTCCGCGGACGCCGAAGGATTGACCGGCTACTGGAACGACGAGATCTCCTCTCTGATCGTCTTTCCGAGGGAGCATGGCGTTCCCTTGGGGATTGTGCTCAGCGATACCGCGTTCAACACGGTGACAGGGTACGAGCCCCGGCGGCAGTTCTTCCCACTGTCGGAGCGCTCGGAGCCATGCGAGGCCTCCTATGCCAGCCTCGGCGACTACATGAACGATGAAGCGCAGTACGTGCTCGTCCAAGGATGGTCGCTGGAAGTCGAGCTGTACGAGGACGTGGACTTCGGTGGATGGCCGTCGCTTGTCCTCCCTACATCCACGGACTGCAGCCCGCTGACTTCGTACGGGTACGGAGGATTTCCTTACTACAAGCTGCACGGATGCACCGGGGACCTGGACGGGAACGTCTCCTCGCTCAAGGTGCGGCGGGTCGACACGAAAGAGAGGCAGGAGACGGTCGCCGCACCGGCTCTCGGACCGTTCAAGGCAACGATCATCGAGCCCGTTCCCGACATTGGTGGGCTGTGGAACAGCACGTTCGGTCTGACCTATGAGATCGCGCAGGATGGCGCGGCGTTCACATGGCGTGTCGTGCAGTTCCGCGAGACGGGAGAAGGAACAATCGCGGGCACCCAGATCGGCGTCGAGTGGCGGGGGACGAACGGATCGGGCCACGACACGGGTGTGATCCTCCTCAACGACGACGGGCAGGCGATCCGCATCGAATGGAGCCACGGCAACGACTTCTACCGCTAGTCGGCGGTGACGATCTGTACCGGGCTCGCGAAGCCGAGCGGGATTCTCTACCTAGCGGGGCCTTCTCCGGCGGGGACCGGTGCGCCCGGCGGAGCGAGGAAGCCTCGATGCGCTCGGGCTTCGACGCGGGAACTGTCGCTCGGGATCGAACCCCACACCGTAGTCGAAGTCAGGAAGACGGCGCCGTTCCAGTGCGGTTCCCAGCGACTTCTCGATCTGGCGGACCATCAGGCCGTCTCCCCGAACCGCGAGCGTGAAGGCCTCTCCCGTGCGCTCGGCTCGGCCGGTGCGCCCGATCCGGTGGGTGTAGGCATCGACCGTGTTGGGCATGTCGAAGTTGACGACATGAGAGATCTCGGACACGTCGATCCCGCGAGCCGCGATGTCCGTTGCCACAAGCACGTCGATCCTTCCCTTGCGGAAGCCGTCGATCGCTTGCTGTCGCTGATTCTGGCTCATGTTTCCTTGAAGCGCGGCCGCGCGGTGTCCGAGCTTCTTCATGTGATCGGCAAGGTTCCGGGCGCGGTGCTTGGTACGCGTGAAGACGAGAACGCGGCCGGTCGACGTCCGCTGAAGCACCGCGATGAGAAGCTCCTTCCGGCGGTCATCCGGCACCGGGTACAGCGCATGCGACACCGTGCCTACCGGGGTCATCGATCCGATCTGCACCGTCTCCGGATCTCCGAGGATCCTGTCGGCGAGGACGCGGATGTCCCGGGGCATGGTCGCCGAGAAGAAGAGCGTCTGTCGCTTGGCGGGGACCCGCTGGATGATCCGACGGACGTCGGGAAGGAATCCCATGTCGCACATGCGGTCGGCCTCGTCGAGAACCAGTACCTCCACATGGGACAGATCGATCCCGCGTCCGTCGACGTGATCGAGCAACCGCCCCGGGCACGCGACGACGATCTCCGCCCCGCGCCGCAGCGCCGCGAGCTGCGGCCCCTTGCTCACCCCGCCGTAGATCGCGACACTGCGGATTCCCGTGTTGCGACCCAGCTTGACGACGTCCTGGTGGATCTGCTCGGCCAGCTCACGGGTTGGGGCCACGATCAAGGCGCGCACCTTGCCGCGCGGCCCTTGGCTGAGACGCTGGAGAATCGGCAGCACGAAGGCGGCCGTCTTCCCCGTCCCCGTCTGGGCAATGCCCAGAAGATCGCGCCCCTGCAGGATGACGGGGATGGCCCTCTCCTGAATCGGTGTGGGGACGCTGAAACCATTGGACTTCACGCCGGCGGCAATGCGCCGGTCAAAGCGAAACCGTTCGAAACTCAATTGAAACACTCCTTGGCTCCGTTGAGCCAAGTCGCACGCTCAGCTCGGGTCAACTGCAATCCTCGTTCGGGTTGGTATGCGATGGAATTGCTGACGAAACTGGTGCCGAGTATACGTGCTCTACCACTAGATCACCAGGCGAGCCCTTCGACCGTGTTGTCGTCCTTGGCGCGGATCGTTCGCCCCGGTTCGTTCCTACCCGAGCTCCTCGGTCATCGAAGCCGCCAAACCCACGATGGTAAAGGGAAGAGGGTTCCCGAGCGTCTACCCCTTATAGCCGATCGTCCGGAGGAACGCCTTGCGGTCGGCGATGTCGTCCGGGCCTTCGACGCCCTTCGGGGATGATCCGTCGACGACGCCGAGGATTGCCCGCCCTAGCTCGGTCTCGGCGACGACGACCTGTAGCGGATTGGCGCTGGCGCAGAAGATCCGGCAGACCTCGGGGACGCGCTTCACGGCGTTCATCACGTTGATCGGAAACGCGTCCTTGAGGAAGACGACGAACGAGTGCCCGGCGCCGATCGCTTCGGCGCTTCGGATCGCCAGGGTCTCGAGCTCCTCGTTCGTCCCCGAATGACGGATCAGACAAGGACCGGACGCCTCGCAGAACGCGAGGCCGAACTGGATTCCGGGGATCGCGGTCACCAGCACCTCGTGGAGATCCTCGACCGTCTTGATGAAGTGGGACTGGCCGAGGATCAGGTTCAGCTCTTCGGGCTTCTCGATCGGAATCTGCTTGAGTTCCATGTCATGCTCCTTGGATCCGCTGGACCACCGCCTCGGCGGTCAGCGCGATGTTCTCGTCCTCGCCGGTGTCCATCGCCTTCAGCGAGGCGCGTGAGGCGCGCAGTTCATCATCCCCGACAACCAGCAAATACCGCGCGCCGAGCTGGTTCGCCATCGCCAGCTGCTTGCGCAGGCCGCGGCCTCGATGATCGATCTCGACGGAACAGCCGGCCCGCCGGAGCCGCTCGGCCAGATCGAGCACCCGTCGCCGGCCCTCGTCGCCGACCGACGCGAGGAACAGGTCGACGCGATCCTCCTCGAGCGCCCCCCCGCGCTCCTGGAGGACGAGGACGAGCCGCTCGGTCCCACCGGCGAACCCGACGCCCGGGGTCGCCGGTCCGCCGAGCGTCTCGATGAGACCGTCGTACCGGCCGCCGCCGAGCAGGGAATCCTGAGCGCCGAGATCGGCGGAGAGCAGCTCGAACACGGTTCGGGTGTAGTAGTCGAGCCCGCGGACGAGGTGCGGGGTGATTTCGTAGGCGAGGCCCAGCCGATCGAGCTGGTTGCGCACCTCGGAGAAGTGCGCGGCGCAGTCAGCGCAGAGATGTTCCATCGGTCCGGGTGCGGCTGCGATGACCGATTGGCAGGTGGGCTGCTTGCAGTCGAGGATCCGCAGCGGGTTGTCCTCGTAGCGGCGCTGGCAGTCGGCGCACATCGATCCGATCGCGTCGGCGAAGTAATCGCGCAGCACCCGGCGGTACGCCTCGCGATCCCGCTCACAGCCGATCGAGTTCAGCCGCAGCGAAAGCCCGCCGAGCCCGAGCTCGCTCATCAGCGTCCAGGCGAACGCGATCACCTCGACGTCGAGGCTCGGATCGAGCGACCCGATCGCCTCGATCCCGTACTGGTGGAACTGGCGGTAGCGCCCCTTCTGCGGTTTTTCGTACCGGAACATCGGGCCGAGGTAGAGCCACTTCTGGAACGGCGCGCTCGTCTGGAACCCGTGGGACAGGTAGGCGCGGGCGACCGACGCCGTGCCCTCCGGCCGAAGCGTCAGGGAGCGCGCCTTCTGATCGGGGAAGGTGAACATCTGCTTGGTGACAACCTCCGTTGCCTCGCCGATCCCGCGCGTGAACAGCTCGGTGTACTCGACGATCGGGAATCGGATCTCGCGGTAGTTGTATCGCCGTGCGACGTCGCGAATCGCGTCCTCGACGCAGCGCCACCACGCGATCTCCTCCGGAAGGAGGTCATTCATCCCTCGGACGAGCTCGTAGCTCATTGCAGCGCGCGCAGGACGTTGACCATCTCGATTAGGCTCTCGGCGGCCTGGGCCCCCTTGTTCCCCGCCTTCGTTCCGGCCCGCTCGATCGCCTGGTCGACCGTGTCGGCGGTAATCACGCCGAAGGCCACCGGGACGGAGGCATCGAGGTTGACGCGGGCGAGTCCCTTGCTCACCTCGCTGGCGACGTATTCGAAGTGCGGCGTCGCTCCGCGGATGACGGCGGCGAGCGCGATCACCCCGTCGTATCGGCCGGTGTCGGCCATCGCCTTCGCCCCCTTCGGCACCTCGAACGCGCCGGGGACCCGGCAGACGTCGACGGCATCATCCGCGACGTTCGACCGGCGGAGCCGATCGAGCGCGCCTTCGAGCAGGCGCTCGGTGATCAGGTTGTTGAACCGGCTGACGACGACCCCGACGCGCAGACCGGCGCCGTCCAGCTTCCCTTCGTACACCGCTCCCATGTTGTCCTCCTGAAGGATTCGTCCTCCCGGGGCTCGGGTACCGGCCCTCCGAGCTCCCGCTCCACTTCGGATCCTTGGGATTGTACCGCGTTTCGCCGTTCGATCGTTGATTCCGCGGCGCGCGGCGGCTCGCTCGGGAGGCCTTGAGGCACCCCTCCCGGCGACTAGACATTGCTCAGTCGGTGCCCGAGCTTCTCCTTCTTGGTGCGCAGGTACTGGCGGTTGAATTCGTTCGGCGGGATCTCGATCGGAATCTGCTCGACCACCGTCAGGCCGTACCCGGAGAGACCGACGATCTTCTTCGGGTTGTTGGTCAGCAGACGGATCGTCGACAGCCCGAGATCGCACAGGATCTGCGCGCCGATCCCGTAGTCGCGCAGGTCGGCATCGAAGCCGAGGTGCTCGTTCGCTTCGACGGTGTCGAGCCCTTGGTCCTGCAGCTGGTACGCGCAGACCTTGTTCTTCAAGCCGATCCCGCGTCCTTCCTGTCGCATGTAGACGAGAACGCCGCGGCCCTCTTCCTGGATCTGTCCGAGTGCATGCTGAAGCTGATCGCCGCAGTCACAGCGCAGCGATCCGAAGACGTCCCCCGTCAGGCACTCGGAGTGGACCCGGACGAGGACGTTCTCCGCTCCTGATACGCTCCCCTTGACCAGCGCGACGTGTTCTTCGGCCTCCAGCGGGCTCGTGTAGCTGATGATGCGGAACGTGCCGAAGCGCGTCGGCAGCTCGGCCTCGGCGACTCGCTCGATCAGCCGTTCGGTGCGCTTGCGGTACGCGATCAGGTCGGCGATGTTGACCATCGACAGGGCGTGCTTCTCCGCGAACAGCTCCAACTGAGGAACGCGAGCCATCGTCCCGTCGTCGTTGAGGATCTCGCACAGAACCGCGGCCGGCTTCAGCCCGGCGAGCCGGGCGAGATCGACCGTCGCCTCGGTATGCCCCGCCCGGCGGAGGACCCCGCCGTCGCGGGCGATCAGCGGGAAAACGTGTCCGGGCAGCGCGAGGTCGGACGGCCGGGTCGCCTGGTCGTTCAGAAGCCGGATGGTGTAAGCGCGATCGTACGCGGAGATTCCGGTGCTGATCCCTTCGCGCGCATCGACCGAGACGGTGAAGTGCGTCCCGTGGAGCGCGGTGTTCTCGGGGCACATGGGGGCAAGACCGAGGGCGCGGGCGCGGACCTCGGTGATCGGCATGCAGACGAGGCCGCGGCCGTGGGTGATCATGAAGTTGATCGCCTCCGGCGTCGCGTACTCGGCGACGACGACCAAGTCCCCCTCGTTCTCACGGTTCTCATCGTCGACGAGGATGAGCATCTCGCCGGCGGCGTACTTGCGGATTGCTTCCTCAATCGCGATGAACAAATGGCATCATCCTTTCGACGTACTTCGCCAGGATGTCGAACTCGAGGTTCACCGGGTCCCCGCTCGCTCGATCCTGCATCGTCGTCTTCTCGTAGGTCTCCGGGATGATCGAGCAGCGGAACGAGCTCCCTTCCAGGCCGTAGCTTGTCAGGCTGATCCCGTCCACGGCGACCGACCCCTTCTCGACCACGTACCGGAGGAACGGCCCCGGGTACCCCACGACCGCGATCCAGTTGAGTCCCTCTCGGTACAGCGCCCGGATCCGCCCCACCGCGTCGACGTGCCCCAGCACGAGGTGGCCGTCCAGCCCGTCCCCCGAGCGGAGCGGGAGCTCCAGGTTCACCCGCAAGCCGCTCCGCAGGCCGCCGAGGGTTGTCCGGTTCGACGTCTCCCTTGACACATCGGCGGTGAAGGCGTCCTCATGTACGTCACGGACCGTCAGGCAGGCCCCGTTGACGGCGATGCTCCCACCGACCTCGAGGCGCTCCCGGATCGCCGGAGGGGGTTCGATCTCCACCGTCCCCGCGCGAGACGCCCGAATCGTCCCAAGAGCTTGCACAACGCCCGTAAACATCGGCGACGCGCAGTGTACCGCGGTCGAACACCCTGTTCAACGGAGTTGCGCGCGTTTCTTGCCCGCGATACCCTCTTCCGAGGGAGGTCATCGTGCCAACGCAGCGAGTGCGGTATGGATTGCTGGGGATTCTCGTTCTTGTGTTTTCGTGCTCCGCGATGGGAGCCGAGCCGGAGATCGCCTACGAGGTGCGCGAGCGGGAGGGGTTCCAGGAACTCCTGGTGGCGACGCCGCTCGCCGACTACCTCTTCTCCGAGGACGGTGGGACGCTTCGAAGCGTGCTGCTGACGTTCGCCCCGTACGGCTCGAAGATCCAAGAGCTCGTCTACGGAACGACGAGCGACGCCTCGTCGCTCGCCCGGCGATATACGGCCGACGCGGAGTTCCCGTTCGACCTGCGCGGCGAAGGGGCCGAAGGCACGTACGTGCTCGAAGACCCCGAATGGACCGACTCCGGTGCGCTTCTGGTCACGTTTCGCGGGGCGCTCGACGGCTACACGGTGACCAAGCGGTTCACCCTCGAACCGGACGCGCTGTACAGCATCGGCGTCGAGGTGGAAATCGCCGCGCCGGCCGACGCGGCCGAGCTCGCCATGACCGTTCAGAAGTACATCCCGCAGAGCAAGGGGCGGGAGCTGATCTACCTGTTCGACGGTGAGCCGTCCCCCGCCCTACTCGCGTCCGGCTCGTACTTCACGTTCGGCGGGCTGGGCCTGATGGACAGCGACGTCGTCTTCTTCCTGATCCCCAACGACGTCTCGGCCGTAGAGCCGTTTTCCGAAGCGACGGAGTCGGGGAGCTCGAGGTTTGGCGTGAAGCTCGGAGCGTCGGAGGGAACGTCGTCGTATCGGTTCACGCTGTACGCGGGGCGTCGCCGGTTCCTCCTGATGCAGGAGGTGGGGATCGAGGTGCTCGACGAGCCGGGCGTCGGGGCGAGAGCGATGGTCTGGGTGATCCAGTTCCTCAACATCCTGTACCGATACACCGGCAACTACGGATGGGCGATCATCCTGTTTACGGTGATGACGCGCATCATCCTCTTTCCGCTGATGCGCAAGCAGTACCACTCGATCGCCAAGACCCAGCGGATTCAGCCGCGACTCAAGCGGATCCAGGAACGGTACAAGGACGATCGGCAGCAGATGCAGCAGAAAGTCCTTGAGATGTACAAGAAGGAAGGCGTCAACCCGATGGGCGGATGTCTCCCGATGCTGATTCAGCTTCCCATCATCTTCATCATCTGGCGCGCCATGCTCTACGCGAGCGAGCAGATTCACCTCTCGCCCGGCTTCCTATGGATCCCCGACCTCAGCGTCCACGATCCGTACTTCATCCTCGTCATCGTGACGACGCTGATCATGCTCGTTCAGCAGCGGTTCATGTCCCCGATGTCGCCCGGGGAGACGCAGGGGGTTCAGAAGTACATGGGATACTTCTTCCCGATCCTGATGGCCGTCCTGTTGTGGCGCTTCCCGGCCGGCCTGTGGTTGTACTACCTGTTGACGACCGCCGCCCAGGTCGGACAGCAAGCGTTCGTGAACTGGGAGATGGCCCGGGCCGACGGCGGGACCGTCTCCGTCGCGACCGAGGCCGATGACGAGGAGGAAACGACGGAGGAGAGCGATGGAGACGACAGCACTTCAGCACGAGGTTGAGGCCTACCTCCGCGAGCTCCTCACCGTCCTCGAAGAGGATGCGACGTTCGAAGTCGAGCCGTCGTCCTCGCCGGAAGGCCTCTACGTGAACCTGAAGGGCAGCCTGTTCTCTCTTCCCGAGGAGCGCCCCGTCCTGGCCGCGCTGGAGCTGCTTCTGCGCGGTGCGCTCCGGCGGAAGACCGGTCAAGATGTCGAGATCGTCCTCGACGTCAACGGGGCCGTGAAGCGACGCCGGGCCGAGTTGATCCGGTTCGCCCTGACCAAGGGGGAGGAGGTCCGACGCGAGCGGAAGCGGATCCGCCTGAACCCGATGCCGGCGCACGAGCGGCGGACAATCCACGTGGCGCTGGCCAACGCTCCCGGGGTGCGAACGCGAAGCGTCGGGGACGGGGACGAGCGGCGGGTGATCATCGAGCCGGACGATTCCTGATGGACGAAGGCACCATCGCGGCGATCTCGACCCCGCTTGGCGAGGGGGGCATCGGGATCGTCCGACTGAGCGGTCCCGACGCGATTCGCATCGCCTCGGGCCTTTTCCGTTCCCCCCGGAGCCGGAGGCTGACCGACGCGCCCACGCACACGATTCACTATGGTCATATCGTCGTGGCGGATCGCGTCGTGGACGAGGTTCTGGTCTCCGTCCTGCGCGCTCCCCGGACCTACACCCGCGAGGATGTCGTGGAGATCAACTGCCACGGCGGCGTCGTCGCGACGCGGGCCGTCCTCGACGCCGTGCTTGCCGCGGGGGCGCGGATGGCCGAGCGGGGCGAGTTCACCGAGCGAGCGTTTCTCAACGGGCGGATCTCGCTTGATCAGGCGAAGGCGGTCCTGGATGTGGTCCAAGCGCGGACGACACTCGGCCTCGAGGCGGCGGTCGATCGTCTCGGCGGGCGGTTCTCCGACGCGCTCGACCGAATGCGCCGCAGCCTCGCCGAGATCCTCGCGGACCTCGAGATCGAGATCGATTACCCCGACGTCGACGTCGACGTCGACGCGGTCCTTCCGAGGATCGAGGCGCTGTCGCAACGGGTCGACGTTCTGCTTGCTCAGAGCGAGGGTGGGCGGGTCATCCGGGAGGGACTGACGGTGGCGATCGTCGGGCGACCGAACGTCGGCAAGTCGACTCTGCTGAACGCCCTCCTCGCGGAAGAGCGTGCGATCGTGACCCCGATTCCCGGGACGACGCGCGATACGATCGAGGAGGAGGCGTCCCTGGGGGGGGTGCCGGTCCGCTGGATCGACACCGCCGGGCTGCGCGAGCCGGCGGATCCGGTCGAGGCCGAGGGGGTCCGACGGACCGAACGCGCGATCGATCGGTCCGATCTCGTCGTCTGCCTTCTCGATCGAAGCGAGCCGCTCACCCGCGAGGATCGGGAGATTCTCGAGCGGCCATGGGACGTTCCGTCGATCCTCGTGATCAACAAGATCGACCTCCCGGATCGACTCGGCGACCTCCCGACCGTTCGTCTGACCGAGCGGATCGAGGTCTCGGCGAAGGACGGGACCGGGGTCGGAGATCTCCGCGAGGCGATCGTTCGGTTGCTACTCGGCGGACAGCTGCCGACGCGGAACTCGGTCCTGTTGCTGGACGCATGGGAGAGGGATCTGATCCGGCGGGTCGGCGCGTCGCTGCGACAGGCGGCGGAGACGGCGCGCGCGGGACAGTCGGCGGACATGATCGCCGAGGATCTCCGCATGGCGTATCGAACCGGAGGAGAGCTTCAGGGGATCGACGTGAGCGAATCGATCCTCGACGCTGTCTTCGAGCGGTTCTGCGTCGGGAAATAACGCCGACTCTCGCTGAGATCGCAGAGGACGCAAGAGAAGAACTGAGAGCGGGAATCCGCTGGGGTTCCCTCGGCGACCTCAGCACTTGCGCGAGAGCTGGGTTTTCCCATTGGAAGACAGCAGTTCCTTCCCCCAACTTCGCTTGGACGCGACCCAGAGACCAGAACCCCTGTTGCTTGATGTGAAGTCGGAAGCTTCCTTTGGCGTGCTCTGCGTCTCTGCGAGAGATGAGGTTTGAGTCTGTGCGAGGTTGGGTCAGACGGACACCAAGTCTAGACCCTGAATCTGGACGGAGCTGCGCCAGTCGTCGAACCCGGCATGCGCGATCAGGCCGACCGGCTCGATCCGTTCGAACGTGTCGAGGTACTTGGCCATGCGAAACGCGATGAACGGAAGGGCGGTGCCGTTCTGGGTCACCTGTCCCTTCAGGTGCTGCTTGCGGCTTCCGACCAACGTGAGGTCCGCGAACGTGCAACCGGTCAGGAAGAACCGCGGTCGGGGGTTGCCCGGCCCGAATGGGCCGATCGAGATCAGGTCGGTGTAGAAACGCGAATCCACGTCGTCGATCGTGAGCGGCGCGTCGACCGCTTCGGGTGCGAGGCGACCCGTTTGGTCGCGATGCGACGCGGCGTACTCCAACAGGCGCTCCTCCAATTGCGGCAGGCGCTCGTTGGAAACCGAGAAGCCGGCGGCCATCCGATGCCCTCCGTACTGAATCAGCAGGTCGCGGCTCGCCTCTAGGCAGGCACTCATGTTGAAGTCTCCGACGCTGCGACACGAGCCGCGGCTGACGCGGTCGCCGCGCGAGATGACGATCGACGGCACCCGAAACCGCTCGGTAAGGCTCGAGGCGACGAGTCCGAGGATCCCCTCGTTCCAGTACTTGCCCGAAACGAGGACCAATCCGTCTTCCTGAGGGTTGAGTTCCTCCTCGCGGATCGTCTCCTCCGCCTGGCCGATCAGGTCGTTCTGTGCGATCTCCCGGTCCCGGTTGTAGTCGAGAAGGATCTCAGCGAGGTACTCGGCTTGGTCCGGGATCTCGGTGATCAGCAGCAGAAACGCGACCTTCGGGTCCCCGGCGCGGTTCGCGGCGTTCAGCTTCGGCGCGATGAGGTACCCGATGTCCGACGTGCTGATCTTCTTCGGGTTGACCGACAGCTTGTCGAACAGGATGCGCAGCCCTTGCGACGAGCCCTCCCCTCGGCCGATCAGCGAGAACGCCTCTCGAACGAACGCCCGGTTCTCACTCTCCCCGTTCGAAGAGAGCGGCACGAGATCGGCGACCGTGCCGAGCGCGACGAGGTCGAGAAGCTCCGTCGGAGTCGGCTTCCCGAGACGTTCGTACAGCGCACAGACCAGCTTGTAGGCGACGCCGACGCCGGCGAGGTGCCGGTTGGGGTAGGTCTCTCCGTCTCGATGCGCGTCGATGATCGCCAGCGCGTTCGGGAGGGGCTGCGGGGGGAGGTGATGATCGGTGATGACCGTGTCGATTCCCGCGCCGTTCAGGGCGTCGATCTCCGCGTGGTTCGAGATGCCGCAGTCCGCCGTGATCACGAGACCGAACCCCTCTTCGACGGCCCGGAGGACGAACGATCGCGACATGCCGTGTCCGCTCGTTCGATCCCCTACGTCGACCTTCAGGGTGTTCTGGGGAAGAAGAGGCCGCAGGCCGCGGTAGAGGACGGCGGCGCCGGTCAGCCCGTCCACGTCGAAGTCGCCGTGGATGAAGATCCGCTCTCCGGCGTCGATTGCCTTCACGACGCGCTCCACGGCCCGTTCCATGTCGGAGAAGAGAAACGGGGAGTGGAAGCTGCGAAGCCCTGGATCGATCAGCGACTCCCATGACCCGCCGCCGCGTTGGGCAAGGAGAACGGCAAACGGACGGGCGCACCGGAGGGTCGAACGAATCCGTTCGACCAACGACTCGTCCGGACCGGGAGCGAGCCTCCACTCCCTCCCGTCCAGAAGGACGGACCTCATCTTCCCTTCTTCGCTTTGTCCGCTCTGAGGCTCCAGGCGTAGAGGATCGGGTTTGCGATGTACATCGACGAGTAGGTCCCGACGATGACACCGATCAGGAGTGCAAGGGAGAACCCGCGCAGAACGCTGCCGCCGAAGACGAACAGGATGATGACCGGGATGAAGGTCGTCAGCGACGTATTCAGCGTCCGGGACAGCGACTGGTTCACGCTGTGGTTGATGATCTCGAAGATCGAACGGCGCCGTTCGATCTTCAGGTTCTCACGGATCCGATCGTAGATGACGATCGTGTCGTTCAGCGAGTACCCGACGATCGTCAGAAACGCCGCGATCGTCGCCAGATTGACCTCGACCTGGAAGATCGAGAAGACGCCCAGCGCGATGACCACATCGTGGAGGATCGCCACGACCGCCCCGATCGCGTACCGGAAGCGGAACCGCCACGAGATGTAGATCAGGATCGCGACCAGCGCCAACAGGACGGCCTGCCATCCCTTCTCCGCGAGCTCGCGGCTGACCTGCTGTCCGATCAACCGTCGGCTGATGTCCTCGACCGGGAAGTCCGCGCGAAGGACGGTCTCGATCCGATCGATTATCCGCTGATCCTCCTCGACGTTGAGGAGCTGCGTCGTGATGACCTTGGTGTTGCCCTCGGCGTCCTGAATCACACTGGTCGACAAGTCGACGTCGCCGATCGTGCTCAGGGCAGTCCGCAGGTCCGCGGTGTCGACCGCCTCCGAGAAGAGGACCGTGAACTCCGTTCCCCCGGTGAAGTCGATCCCCCACTTCAGCCCGCGGATGCCGGGCATCAGGACGATCACGCTCACCGCGACCAGGAAGAGCGACAGCGGAACGAAGTACTTCGTCTTGCCGAGGAAATCGAACTGCCGCATCGAGCGCCTCCCCCCTACGCCTGGATCCGCCTGGCCCACTTCGATTTGATCCGCGCGGCCTTGTTCGCGTGAATCGTGTTTCGCTTGGCGGCCTTGTCCGCCGCCTGCGCGAGCTCTGGAAGGAGCGCACGGGCTGCCTCTTTATCCCCGGCGTCGAGGTGGAGCCGGATCTGTCTCTCGATCCGCTTGATCGCGGCCTTCTTGGCCCGATTCAGCCCTCGGCGCTTCTGGCTCTGTCGCAAGCGTTTGCTTGCGGAAGCGATGTTAGGAATCGTACTCACCTCTTCGAAGTTTCATCTTCACGTAGTGCAGGTCAGGAACGACGATCGATGTTAGCGAAGCGGTGATCGTGAATCAAGCAGAGATCGTCCTTCTCGGTTGGCCGTCGGGAGTCTGTCTCGCACCGGCGCGGGATCGATCTCGGGAGAAACCTCGTGATCGATGTCCGACGGTGGCCCCGCGGTGAGGCGTCCGGCCGTCCCCATGCCGCTTCTAGCAGATTCGAGCGGAGGGCGGCCGATTGTCAGGTCGATGGCGCGGTGCTAGGATGGATCCTTCACACCGGGTCGGTGGCTCGCATCCGAGAGGGGGATCATGCAGTACATCGTCAAGCGCGATGGCCGCGTCGTGCCGTTCGACGAGGCCAAGATTACCACAGCCATCTGGAAGGCCATGCGCTCGGTCGGAGGTCCGGACGAACGGGCCGCCGCTGCGCTGTGTGAGCAGGTCACCCGGGCTCTCGATGCGCGGTTCGTCGGGGAGTATCCGACGGTCGAGGAGATCCAGGATCTCGTCGAGGAGACGCTGATCCGGGAAGGCCGGACGCGAACGGCCAAGGCGTACATCCTGTACCGAAGGCAGCACGAGGAGCTACGCGAGATGCGCGGGCTGATGGCCGAGCTGCCGCTGGTGGAGGACTACCTCGACGACCGCGACTGGCGGGTGCGCGAAAACAGCAACATGACCTACTCCCTCCAGGGCCTGAACACCCACATTACCGACAAGATCATCTCCCGCTACTGGCTCGGACGGATCTACCCGGAGGCGATTCGCCGGGCCCACGAGTCAGGCGACTTCCACATCCACGATCTGGGGACGCTCGGAGCGTACTGCGTCGGCTGGGACCTGCGCGATCTGTTGCTGGAAGGGTTTCGCGGGGTCCGCGGGAAGATCGAATCGAAGCCGGCGAAGCACTTCCGCGTCGTGCTCCTTCAGATCGTGAACTTCCTCTACACGCTGCAGGGGGAGTCGGCCGGTGCGCAGGCGTTCTCCAACGTCGACACGTATCTTGCCCCGTTCATCCGAGCCGACGGCCTCTCGTACGATGAGGTCAAGCAGAACGTGCAGGAGTTCGTCTACAACATGAACGTCCCGACCCGGGTCGGCTTCCAAACCCCGTTCACGAACGTGACGCTCGACCTGAAGGTTCCTCGGTACATGCGGGAGGAGCCGGTGATCGTCGGCGGGGCGCTCCAGGAAGGCGTCTACGGCGACTACCAGCCGGAGATGGACCTGTTCAACCGCGCGTTCGCCGAGGTGATGAACGAGGGGGACATGCGCGGTCGGCCGTTCACCTTCCCGATTCCCACGTACAACATCACCGAGGAGTTCGACTGGGAGAACCCCGTGCTCGACCCGGTGTGGCAGATGACGGCGAAGTACGGGATCCCCTACTTCTCCAACTTCATCAATAGCGACATGCATCCGGAGGACGCGCGCAGCATGTGCTGTCGCTTGCGGATCGACAACCGCGAGCTGCGGAGCCGCGGCGGTGGGCTGTTCGGATCGAATCCATTGACCGGATCGATCGGGGTCGTCACGCTTAACCTCCCGCGGCTCGGCTACCTGGCGGACGGAGAGGACGACTTCTTCGCCCGGCTAGGCGGGTTGATGGATCTGGCCAAGGAGGCCCTGGCGATCAAGCGAAAGACGCTCGAGTCGCTGACCAACCAGGGGCTGTATCCCTACTCTAGGTTCTACCTCGAGCGGATCAAGGAGGCCGAGGGGGGATACTGGAGAAACCACTTCTCGACGATCGGGCTGATCGGGATGAACGAGGCGCTGCTCAACCTGCTCGGCTGCACGATCGCCGACGCCGAGGGTCAGGCGTTCGCCCTTCACACGCTCGACTGGATGCGGGCGCGAATCGGCGACTACCAGGTGGAGACGCACGACATCTTCAATCTCGAGGCGACGCCCGCCGAAGGGGCGAGCTACCGTCTGGCGAAGGTCGATCGCGAACGGTACCCCGACCTGCGCGTCTACAACCTCGAGGCGTACCGCAGCGACTCCCCGTATTACACGAACTCGACCCAGCTCCCGGTGGGGTGGACTGACGACCTGTTCGAGGCGCTGCGGCTTCAGGATCCGCTTCAGACAAGGTACACGGGAGGGACGGTCTTCCACGGTTTCCTCGGCGAGCGCCCGTCGAGCGTTGAGGCGACGAAGCGGCTCGTCCGAAGGATCGCCGAGACCTTCCGCCTTCCGTACTACACGTTAACGCCGACGTTCTCCGTCTGTCCGAAGCACGGCTACCTCGTCGGCGAGCAAGCCGCGTGCCCGACCTGCGGAGCGAAGACGGAAGTCTATTCCCGCGTCGTGGGGTACCTCCGCCCGGTCGAGCAGTGGAACGACGGGA
>Ga0180434_10005185_pt1 | contig 15516 bp, 13 predicted proteins | sample SS_ome_7_FD_132453 | JGI IMG/M metagenome (GOLD analysis project Ga0180434, IMG submission 132453) | Hypersaline lake sediment archaeal communities from the Salton Sea, California, USA - SS_1_D_2 metaG | ecosystem: Environmental > Aquatic > Non-marine Saline and Alkaline > Hypersaline >...
CTGCCTGCCTACCAGATTTGCAGGAAAGGAATCGGCCGGTCATTTCAAATCGCAAACATATTTCCACGGTCCGGCTTCAGCTGCCCTGTGATCAGATTGAAAAGCGTTGTTTTTCCTGCGCCGTTGGGTCCGATTACGGCAACCAGATCCGCCTTGTTGACGCTGAGATTTGCGCCGTTGACCGCCTTGAAGTCACCAAAGGACTTATATACGTTCTCCACCTGAAGCATCCACATCCTTCCTTTCAACCCTCCCGTAAGGCCTTGAACCGAATTTTTCCAGGACGTAGCCCCAAACTCCTTCCGGCAAAAAGAAAATAAGCAAGATCAGTATAATACCAAGTATCAACGTCCAGTACTCGGTGTAGATACCAACGAAAGTTCTCAGAGAGACCATGATGGCGGCACCCATGATCGGCCCCGCGAATGTAAACCAGCCCCCCAAAAGACACATGATAAAAATCTCCAGGGACAAGACCCAGAAGAGAAGGTCCGGGAAAACCGATTGTTCGAGCACCACAAAAAGCACCCCTGCCACACCGGCGAAAAAGGTGGCAATGACGATACCCAAAAGTTGATGGCGCCGCACATTGATGCCCACCGCTTCGCACCGTTCCGGGTTGTCCCGAATTGCCTGGAGCGTCATGCCGAAAGGAGATCTCAGGACCGCGTACATGATCATGAGACAGATGGTGAGCAGGATCAGGATAAAATAATACGCGCTGATTGAAGACGAGATAACGTCGGGAACGGGAACCCCGTGGATACCGTCGTCTCCCCCTGTCAGGCTGTACCAGCGGAAGGCGATGGCCCATATGAGAGAACCCAGGGAGATCTGGAGCATCCCGAAATAAAGCCTCGTCAGTCTCACGCAAAACCAGCCGATAAGGAGCCCCACGATCGCTGCAACCACAGGGCCGGATGCAAACCCCACCCAAAACGGCAGCGAAGTTTTGGTCAGGATCAGGGAAAAGGTGTATGCCCCCACGCCGTAAAAAGCGGCATGATGAAACTGAAACATCCCGCCATGGCCCACCACCATGTTCAGGCTCATGGCCAAAAGGGCGGTTACAAAAATGGCCGTGAGAATGTAGGTGTAGAAACGAGGAATAACCGGCGGCAAGAAAAGAAGCACTACCCAGATGACCCCATAAGGCGCAAAGGATTTGAACCGGCTTTTCATGGACGGAAGCCCCTTCTTACCACACCGATTTTAACATACCGCGAGGACGCCAAAGCAGCACAATCACAACCGCCGTGTAGGGAAAAACGATCGCAAATTGCGGCCAGAACAGGACACCGAACGACTGGGTCAATCCGAAAATGAGAGACCCCACCATAGCCCCCCACATATTGCCCAACCCCCCGATGGTGACGATCAGGAATGCTTCAATGATGATGTCGTGGTCCATACCGAGGGTGATACTCACGGTGGGAGCGACCAAGGCGCCGCCGAGTCCGCCCAGAAAACAGCCCAGCACAAAAGCAAAGGCGAATACCCAGCTCACATTGATGCCCACAGCGCCCACCATCTCTCTGTCCACAGCCGCTGCCCGGGCGATCTTTCCGATCTTCGTTTTGTTGGTAAAAAGCCACAACGCGATGGCAACGAGAGGACCGAGAATGAGAAGAAAAAGGTTGTAACGGGGTATGGACAAGCCGAAAATGGAAACAGAGCCCTCGAAAAAATCCGGCGCCATGATGGATCGGTACTCGGCCCCCCACGTGAGCTTCACCAGGTCTCCCAGTATCAGCATGAACGCAAAAGTGAACAGCAGGAGCATGAGGTGCTCCCGTTGATAGAGGTGACAAAAGAGCAGCCTCTCGGAAGCAAGGCTTACCAGGGCGACAACAAAGGGAGAAAGAATCAAGGCAAGCCAGAATCCCATCGCTCCGCCCCCAAGGAGTTTGGAGATACTGAAGGCTGAAAACGCCCCGATCATATACAAGGAGCCATGGGCCACATTGGGAACTCTCAGCACGCCAAGGACAAAGCTGAGTCCGGACGTGACGATAAATAATATCATGGCGCGGCTGAGCCCCACCAGAAATTGGCTTCCCAGGGCTGAGAGGTCAGGTAGCATGCTTGGTGGATTTCTCCGGAGAATTATGGAAGCGGGGAAAGGACTGGCGGCCTTTCCCCGCTTCGGATCGCATTACTTCTTTCGGGCTTTCGCAATCTCTTCACAGGTGGGCAAAACCTCTTCCCCTGTGAGGGTCGTGATATCGGATGCAATCACGAAGTCATACTGGGGGGTCTTTGTGGTCACACCGAAGTACATGGGGTACATGGCCTGATGATCGCAGGCCCGCATTTCTACCATACCGCCGACTGGGCTCTTGACCTTGAGTCCTTCCAAAGCATCAACGAATTTTTCCGTGTCAATGGCGCCGGCTTTCCTGAACGCTTCGGCAATGAAATGGGCGGTCAAGTATGCGTTAAAGGCGGGAAACCCGGGAGGGCTGCCGTAAGCAGACTCGAAAGCGTTTACAAAAGCCTTTTGCTCGGGCGTCTCCGGATAATAAAAAAGGTACTGAATTGTGCCCAGCACACCCTCGGGCCCCTCGGCCCCAAGCGGCTTGAGCACGGCATGGTCAATGGCCGTATGAATCCAGGTAGCCATCTTGGAAGCCATGCCGGTTGACTTGATGGCTTTGAGGCAATTGGTCATGCTGGCGCCGCCGGTGCAAAAAATGACCGCATCCGGTTTCGCGCTGATTATTGATGTGAAATAAGGTACGAGATCCGGTTCGCCGACCTTCCACCACGACTCCCCGATCTTTTCCACGTCGGGTTTGAGCGCCTTGAGGTTTCTCCAGGCCGCATCGCCGATGTCATGGCCGTAGGAATAATCGTCACCTGCAATCCAATACTTGCGGTACGGTTTTTTCGCCAGACCAACCCCTCCCGCCTTGCCGCCCATGGCGGTGTTGTCCGCGGTGGAAAAAACGTAACGGTGCCCTTTTTCTCCAGTTATTTTTTCGGTTTTGGAGATCCAGACAATAAACGGGACTTTCTCCTTCTTGGACACGGCGTCGGAAACCGCCAAGGCAGCTCCACTGTTGATAGTCCCGACCAAAACGTCCACGTTCTCCCTCATGACCAACTCCTTGGCCATGTTGAGGGCGATTTCCACCTTGAACTTGGTGTCCCGGGTGGTAAATTCGATTTGGCCGCCCAAAACCCCTTGCTTATTTATTTCCTCAAGGGCCAGTTTGAAGCCGTTCAGCGCATCATTGCCGTAAACAGCGGCCGGACCACTGTAACAGTCGATGATGCCGACTTTGATATTGCGGGCCGCAGCCTGCACCGGCAGCATAAAGACCGACAGGGCGATGAGGATCCCTAAAGAAACAAACGCTCTCTTCAAAACTCTCCGTTCCATTTGGCTGATCTCCTTTTTGTTAAGGTTTTCGGTTTTTTTCCGCGTTTCGTCCAAAAACTCCCTTGCTGAGAAATCCGAGGTCTATACTGCGTTTCTATCAGATATTCCTAGATTTTCAAGCAAATGTCATTCATAAAACTTAAAAAATCAATCCCCCCTGCTTCATGGCTCGCCGAGAGATCCGTGCCTCATCCCACCCAAAGTCCCCGAAAAACTTGACATGCCGAGATTCAAGCTTTCATGCATGAAAATGTACCGCCCTTTCTTGAACTGAGATAAAGTGCAAAAAGGAAGTTTATGCATGCCGGCCGTTCTTCCCAGCCAAAGTAGATTAAAAGGCACTAGTTGTCAAGCTACAAGGCGTTAACATATTTAAAATTAAGTTTTACTTAGCTAAAAAAATAGCCATACAGGTCACGAGAAACGCCGCAGATGGATACCTGATGTAATCCCGGCTACAGCCTGAGAAAGATTACAGAGACAACCGTAAGTGAAATGCCCAACACATCGGCTTGCCTCAGTTTCTCCCGGTAAATCAACGCAGACAATACCACCGCAATGACGAAGTGCATGCCGGTAATCGAAACAACAATGGAAAGCGGTCCCACTGACAGCGCCTTCAGGAATGAATAGAAACCGGCAAAATTTATGATTCCCATCATAATGCCGATGAGAACTGCGTCCTTGTGTGTTGTGCTTGTGCCCGCTGTCTCCAGGTTTTTCCTGATCGCAAAACTGAACACCGTGCCCATAAAATATGAAACTGCCATGAATCCCATCTTATTCGTATGCATGGCGGCGAATTTGCTTGAAATAGACGCAATCGCTCCAGACAGGAGAGAAACGAACACCAAGACAAGTCCGCGCCTTGTGCTTCCCCGTGACGGTTTTTGGTCCTCCACCCGGCTTGTCAAAATGTAGATGACCGCCATGGCCAGAACAATGCCGATCCCCTGATAAAGCGACAGTTGATCATGAAAGAAAAAAATCGAGAAGACAATCACGATGACGGCATTGAGCCGGATAATCGGATAGACGGTGCTTGGCGTGAGGTGCTTGAGTGCCTCCATATGCGTGAGGGTGCCGATGACAAAAGATCCGCTGTTCACGGATGCAATCAAAAATAAATAGCCCATATTCGCAACCGGCTGTTTCAATATGAAGAAAAGTGCCGAACTCAGAATCGTCACGGTTGCCATGAAAGAAAAAGTCGTCCGGGCTGAATTGCATTTTTTCTCGACAGATACCTTGTACAGAAATCGTTGAATGCCCATCAGCACCACGGCGATAATGCTCAGCACGTACCAGTTGTTCATGCCCATTTGCCTTTCCCTGGTCGGACGACTTGGGATGGCACAGTATCAAGCGACCTTCTTTCCACAACACCGACCCTGTGCCATCACAAAAAAATCCTTTTTCCTCAAAAGAATACCGCTTTTACGAAATGCAATCAACGTCCCACTGCGATCGACAGGGCTGAAAGCGAGACTCGGTTCATCATCCGCTCTCGCATTCTCAATTGAAGATGTTCTTGACTCCCCCTCGCAGAATGGCATAAATGGATTTTTCAATGAAGCGCCTATTGCATCCAACGGTAATGGTTGCCAAAGGCTCCCGTTGCTGAGTCTCCCGGGCGGATCTTTGTGGCGATGGATCTGACCGGTGGCATTCAACATAAACCCGATACAGTCCTTCGGAGGAGGTTCCCATGTTTGTTTCGATGATTCAAAAAAGAAGAAGCATCAGAAAATTTTCGGAAACGAAAATAGAAACTGACAAAATGGATATACTCGTCGAATCTGCACTTCGGGCCCCGTCCTCAATGGGACGAAACCCGTGGGAGTTTGTGTTCGTGACCGAACGAGACAAATTGACACGCCTCTCACGTGCCAAGCCTCACGGGTCGTCATTCCTGCAAAACGCCGCACTCGGCATCGTCGTGTGTGCGGATTCGGAAAAATCCGATGTCTGGATCGAGGATGCTTCCATTGCAGCTATTTTCTTGCAATTGGCGGCTGAATCCATGGGGCTTTCAAGCTGTTGGATTCAAATCAGAGAGCGGATGCATGATCAAACACGGACAGCGGAATCCTATGTATCCCAAACGTTGAACATCCCGGAAAGGCTGAAGATTCTCTGCATTGTCGCCATGGGATACGCCGACGAAGAGAAAGCACCCCACCGCAAGGAGGAGCTACTGTACGAAAAGGTGCACCTCGACGGGCACGGGAATTCATACGGAAAGTAAGTGCCCATCCCCCATGAAGATCAACTCGCTTCCGCCGGGAAGTGGCGTCGGCAACCCATACCGCCGGGTGTGTCCCTGAAAAGGTTGCCCGCCGAGCCATCCGTTGCACCATGTAAGAATCGAAAGCCGGAGGGGTACCCTCCACCCGGAAAAAGCAACCCCGGATCCACACCAACCCATTAAGGAGGCGTTTATGAGTTTGAGCAAACCCAATTCAAGCCCGGCAACACTGACCAAAAATAGAGTGAAACCCTCGCCGATATCCGGCATTTGTGTAACGTGCCTTGATGGATGCCCGGGAATTTGTGAGGTGGGGCGTTCCGCCTTGAGGGGACGCGAAAATCTATATCCCCAGCCTTTCGGACAAATGACGGCGGGTTCCGAAAAGGACTACCCCAACGATTTTTCGTATTTTAACATTTTGGGGACCTGTGTCGGCGCGGTGGGTGTTGAGGCGGACACGGATAAGGCGATTTTTTCAGCAGTGGATATATCGACCATGCTTGGCGCCAATGGTGGGATAACGCTGCGTTTTCCCGGATTTACCGGGGCGGTCGGATCAACCGAGATCGGAAGAATCCACTGGCCCAGCATGGCTGTGGGCGCTGCGATATCAGGAATAATCGTGATTGCCGGAGAAAACATATGCGGCATGGATGTTGAAGCAGAAATAAAAAATGGCAGAATCATTCGTTCTCCGGAGATGGAGAGGCGTGTCAAGACGTTTCAGGAATGGTATGAAGGAGAAGGCGGGATTATCGTTCAGGCAAATGTGGAAGATACCCGCCTCGGCGTCCCTGAATATGTCATTGAAAAACTTGGCGTGGAGATTTTTGAACTGAAATGGGGACAGGGTGCGAAGGACATCGGCGGTGAAGTCAAAATCCCGGATCTGAGCAAGGCACTTGAACTCAAGAAGCGTGGGTACCTGGTCCTTCCCGACCCGGAAGACCCGGTGATACAAGACGCATTTAATAAGGGCGATTTTAAGGAGTTTGAGCGACATTCCCGCTTAGGCATGGTTGAGGAGGAAAGCTTTTATAAAATGGTAGAGCACCTGCGGACCGTCGGTGCGAAATATGTCACATTGAAAACCGGCGCCTACAGACCGGCCGACCTTGCGCGGGCCGTAAAATTTGCGTCTGAGGCCGGCATCGATTTGCTCACCATTGACGGTGCGGGCGGCGGAACCGGCATGAGCCCATGGCGAATGATGAATGAATGGGGAGTCCCCACCGTCCAACTGGAATGCCTCATGCATCGATACCTGCAACGCCTCGAAGCCCAGGGAAAATTCATTCCCGACTGTGCCATTGCGGGCGGGCTTGCGCTGGAAGACCATATTTTCAAAGCAATTGCTCTGGGGTCTCCTTACGTGAAAGCGGTGTGTATGGGACGGTCCATTATGACTGCCGCCATGGTGGGCAACACACAGGCCAACATGCTGAAAAAAAAGATGGAAAAGGATATTGAGAAAAACGGTTCGGTGATGCATCACTTTGATGATAAGAGTCCCATTGTTAAGCGTGGGGACTGGATCGACGTGGAAGACCTTTTCGTGACCGCCCCAAAACTCAAAGAAAAATACGGCAAAGATTTCGCGCGGATACCCCCGGGTGCCATCGGGGTGTATACGTATATAGATCGCCTCACCCAGGGCCTGCAACAGCTCATGGCCGGCGAGCGCAAATTTGCACTCAAGTACATTGACCGAAACGACATATTTGCCCTAACCCGTGAAGCAGCCGAAATGTCGGGCATAACTTATGTCATGGACGTTGACATGGAAGAAGTCGACAACATTCTAAAATAGTTGTTTAAAAAAAATCTCCTCTTGATGAATTCCAAATATGTGGATAGCAGGAGGCGGCGCTTTCATCTCCCGGGTTTTTCACAAAAGCTGAGAATTCACATTGTTTCCCACAAGGAGGTTGCTCATGGCGAGCGTTAACCCGTTTGAAATGGCACAGCAGCAGCTTGCTGTCTCTGCAGAAAAGCTGAGACTTGAGCCGGCCGTTCATGAATTTCTACGGTGGCCCATGAAAGAGATAAAGGTGACTCTTCCCGTAAAAATGGACGATGGCAACCTCAAGGTGTTTCATGGATACCGGGTGCAATACAATACCGCCCGCGGACCCGCAAAGGGCGGGCTGCGCTGGCATCCGGATGAGACGATAGACACCGTGCGTGCGCTTGCCGCCTGGATGACGTGGAAAACATCCGTGGTTGATCTGCCACTCGGCGGCGGTAAAGGCGGCATTAACTGCAATCCCAAAGAACTTTCCGGAACTGAGAAAGAACGCCTTGCCAGGGCATATGTGCGGGCAATGGCAGAGAACCTGGGGGTCGCAAAAGACGTGTCTGCTCCGGACGTATATACCACGCCTCAAATCATGGCATGGATGCTGGACGAATATGAAACCATAGAAAAAGTCCATTATCCGGGAGTTATTACCGGAAAGCCATTGGAAGTGGGCGGGTCGCTCGGCCGTATCGACGCGACCGCCCGCGGCGCCATGTGCGTGACCCGTGAGACAGCGAAAAGGATGAGGCTGAATCTCAACGGCAAGGGCATGGCAATTCAAGGATTTGGAAATGCCGGGCAGCATGCCGCGATTCTCGGGCGGGCGCTGCTCGGCCTGAAGCTGGTAGCGGTTTCGGACTCCAAGGGCGGGGTTTACAATGAAAATGGAATAGACCCTGAGGCTCTGGTGGAATACAAATTGCAGATGGGGACGCTTCAGGGGTATCCCGATGCCGATGACATCACAAACGAGGATCTGCTGGAGGCTGAGGTTACCGTTCTGTTTCCGGCGGCAGGCGAACAGTTAATTACCGAAAAAAACGCCGGCAACATTCGATGCAAGATCCTGTGTGAACTCGCAAACGGCCCCACGACTCCGGAGGCGGACCATATCCTATTCGAGAACGATGTTTTTGTGCTTCCGGATTTTCTTGCAAATGCGGGCGGCGTCATTATTTCTTATTTCGAACAAGTTCAAAATGCGTATAATTACTATTGGGAACTTGAAAAAGTTCACAAGAATCTTGAGACAAAAATGTCCAAGGCGTTTCAAAGTGTTTACGAAATGAGTGAAAGGGAAAAAATAGACATGCGCCAGTCTGCTCACCTGGTGTCTGTGGCCAGGGTCGCTGAGGCATGTAGATTGCGCGGATGGATCTAGCCTTTTGGTCGTGAAAACATTGGCGGTAACGGATTGGGGGCACATTTTGATTTGTGAAGTGTGAAGGTTCAGGTCAATCGGTATGGTGGTGAGTCAAAAATCAAAAGGTGTGCCCCGTTACACAGCGCTCTGAAAGCGGAAAGCCCTGGGCCGCCTCGCATTGGAAAAGGAATCTTCCACGGCTATGTACTTTTTTCCAAACTTTCGTAACAGGGAATGCAAAGGGTTCGGCCCATGAAGCGGCGGGTGCGAGTCTCCATGGTCCTTTCGCCGCACTGATCGCACGGAATTCCTTCCATGATGCGAGCTTTGCGGGGAATTGACCCCTCGGCCGGTTGCACGTCGAAGAGCTCCTTCAGACCAGCCGTCATGATCCGCTCGATCATGGCCTGTCTTGCGGTTGCCAGTCTCTCTTCCTCCTCGGGAGTGAGCCCCTCCCGGTAATGCTTTCTGTACAGGGCAGGGATATCACTGTCCGCAGTGCTTTGGGTATCGGACCGAAGACAAATCCGCATTCCTCTTTCATCGGATCGGCGATAGAAGGTGAAGACATTTTTTCCATGGTCCAGATGGATCAGGTTTCCTTTGCCCAAAGTACAGCCTGTGAGATACTGGATGGCGTCCACCGCACAGTTGTCGGTTTCCACCACCGCCACCACCTCGTCATCCGGCGCCCGTTCAAAATCCCGCAGCACCAACTCCGAGACCCGAATCCCGATCGAGACCCCCGGGCAGTTGTGACCATGGAAGGCGATGGTTTCCCGGATCCGCTCCGGGCTGATCGTGGGTTGTGTCATATTTCTTTCCTCCTCTCATTAAACCGAGTGTCATGTACCACGGGTTCAGTGTGAACCCAGACCCTGCTTCTCAGGGAAATGACACGCCACCTCACGGTGGTCCCATTGACTGAGGGCCGGCTTTTCGTTTCTGCAGATGGGTTGCGCTTGGGGACACCGAGTAAAAAAGGGGCACCCCCCTGCCGCCTCCACCCCGTCGGATCGACGAGGCACTTCCTTTCGACCGCCCCCGACACGCGTTACCAAAAACCTTGTGTAGGGATGGGCGGGACATGCCATCATTTGTGAAGCAGGTCCCACCTCAACCAAGTCTCCGCAAAGCATCACCCCGAGGCGATCGCTGATCTTTCGCGCCACCCCCATGTCATGGGTCACAAAAAGCATGGTAAGGCCCCGTTCCGTCTGGAGATCCAGCAGGAGTTTCAGGACCTTCGCCTGAACACTGGGATCCAGGGAACTGGTCGGTTCGTCCGCGACGAGCAGAGAAGGCTCGAGAACAAGGGCTCGGGCGATGCAGACCCGCTGAATCGCCCCCATGTTGAGCTCATGGGGATATCGGGACAAAAAAGATTCGTCTGTGGAGAGATGGACTTCATCCAACACTCGGGTGACATGGGCTTTCACCTCTGCCTTGGGCATACGGGGTTCGTGGATTTTCAGGGGTTCCGCCACGATATCAAACACGGAGAAACGATGGCTCACAGACTCGGCCGGGTTCTGATAAACAACGCCGATCCGGCGGGCCATGAATCGCGGGATAGTGCCTTTCTTAAAATCCGGGTCGGATTCGTGGAAAACCCGCTCCCCGGCATCCGGCTCAATGGCACCGGCGGCGGTCATGGCAAGGGTTGTTTTGCCCGACCCTGTCTCCCCCACCAGGCTGTAGACCTCTCCGCACCGAAGGACCAGGTCGGTGGGATTCAGGGCCGTGATGTTCCCGTACCGCTTGCCCACTCCCTGAAGTGTCAGAAGGTCGGCGATGCCGTGGCGGAGACACCGCACCGTATGATCGCCGATCCTTTCCAAATGGACATCCTCATGCCGGCAGCGTTCGATGGCCTGGGTACATCGGTTGTGAAAGAGGCAGCCTTCCGGCGGGGCGTGACCGTCCGTGTGGCTGGACCCGGGCACCTGGATGTGACTGTGCCGGTAGGTCTCGCCGTCCCGCCTGCCATGTTGATGGATCATCCGGTAGAAGGCATCTCCGCGGATGCCTCCCAAGTCCCGGGCCGTCGTCATGGTCGGGTAGGAACGGACCAATGCCAGGGTGTAAGGATGACGGGGCTCCGTGAAGAGATCGGTCGGAGGCAGGATCTCCATGATCTGTCCCAAATAAAGGACCGCCATTGAATCTGCGCTCCGGGAAGCGAATTCCAGGTCATGGGTAATCAGCAGCACAGCCTTGCCTGATGATTTCGCCTGATCGATTACATCGGTCACGATGCCTTTGTTTGCGGCATCCAGCGCGGACGTCGGTTCATCCAGGATAAGGACCTCCGGATCCAAGATTCCCGCCATCGCGATGAGGACGCTTTGGGCTTGCCCACCGCTCAGTTGATGGGGGTAGCGCAAGTGATACGTCGTTCCCAGACCGAGGCTTTCCAGGGCCTTGCCCGCCCGCTGCCGTGCCGCCGGTCGTTTCCATCTGCGGTGCTGAATCAACGGCTCCGCCACCTGGTCGATAATTCGGTGAACCGGATTTAAATGGGCGGCCCCGTTCTGAAAAACCATGGCCAGTCGGTTCCAACGAAGTCGGTCGAAAATTTTTTCATCCCCCGGCGAAAACGTTTCCCCATGGAACTGGAAGTTCCCTTCCGTGGAAGCGTTTTCCGGCAGCAATCCCATGCAGGCAAGGGCCAAGGTGGTTTTGCCGGAGCCGGATTCTCCGATCAACGCGAGGCACCGGCCAGACGGGAGATGCAGGCGGATCCGGTCCAACGCTTGTATTGCATGATGTCCGTCGCGATAAAGAACGCTCAGGTTGTCAATCATCAGACTCATGGGGTCCTCCCGCTCAATGCCGCTCTCAATCGCGGGTCCAAGACCTTTTCCAGGCTGATGGCCAAGAAGGTTACAGACACGATCAGAAAAGACAGGCAGAGGATGGGCGGCATCAGCCAGTTCCACCAGACATCCATGTAATAGAAATTCAGAGCGTAGTTGATCATTCGCCCCAGGGACTTGCGGCTCGGATCGAGGAGCCCCAAGAAACCCAAGGAGGCCTCCATAAACATGGCCGTTTTCGCCTTGGCTGCGAGGCCGATGAGATAGAGCGGGAACATCTCCGGGATCAGATGCCGTCGCACAATGTATACCCCCCCGCCGCCCATCTGGACGGCGGCACGGATGTGGAGGCTCTCCCTGAGACTCAGGGTCTGAGCCCGGATCCCCTTGCTGATGGTGGGCCACATAAATCCTGCCAGGATCAGGGCAAGGGTCAGCGGTGTGGGTCGAAAAAGCGCGGCGGCAAAAATCAAAATCATGATCGCCGGAACAGCGAGCAGAACATCGGCAATCCGCATCACGATCATGTCCACGAATCCGCCGAACCATCCGGCTGAAGCCCCCAGGATGACACCGATGCCGAGGGCGGCAAAGGCGCTGATGAAACCGAATAGCACCGTGTTTCGAACGGCATAAAGCAGTTCGGAGAAGATATCCTGCCCCCCGTCGTTGACACCCAGATAATGGGTCTCCGACGGCGGTGAAATCGGCGCAAACGACATGTCCCACGGATCGAAAGGAGCCAAGAGAGGACCCAGCAAGGAAATCGCCACGAATATGACTGCCAGCCCGCTCCCCACCATAAACAGAGGGTCTTTCAGAGACGTTTCTTTAAAACGTACGTGCATGATCGATCCTCGGGTCAATAATCTTGTAGACGAATTCGAGCGCCAGAATCACGGCCAACACCATGAGGGAAGAAATCAGGACCACCCCCTGGATGACCGGTAGGTCCCTCGCCTGGATGGCGTTGAATAGCAAGGTTCCCAAGCCCGGGTAAGCGTAGATCCGTTCCACCACCAGGGCGCCTGTGATCATGAAAGCCAAACGCAGACCGAACCGCGTCACCAGGGGGAGCAGTGCATTTCTAGCGCCATGGGCATACCGAATGCGGCAGGGCGGAAGGCCTTTGGCCCGGGCCGTGGTCATGTATCGAGCCTTGATGACCATGACCATGCTGTTTCGGGTCAATAGAAAATTCCCGGGAAGATACGCCAAAACAAGCGTCGCCAGGGGCAGGACCAGGTGGTATGCCACCCCGGCCAGGCGCGCCCATATGGATAGATCGGCATAGGCTGTCTCGGCCCCGGCCGATGGAAACCATCCCAGATGCAGGGAAAAGATGAGAAGGAGAAGGACCCCGGTGCTGATCTCCGGAACCCCCTCTAACAGGGTCATACCGCTCACCATTGTCCTTTCAAGAATTCCGGATCGACGCCAGGCGACTTCCACACCGGCAAAAAAACCGACGCCCAATGAAATCAGGTGAGCAAGACCCACCAAAAGGAGCGTCCACGGCAGGGCCGCAAGAAACAGGTGCGACACAGGGCTCAGAAAGGCATACGAGTATCCCCAATCCAGACAAGCAAGTTGGATGACGTAGGACCCGAACCCCCTGTCATCCGTATAATAGGCCCGCAGTTCCGCCTCCTGCGCTTCGGAAAGGGTGACTTGAGAACTGCCGTACATGGCGGTGACAAAATCTCCGGGCAGGAGTCTGGGCAAGGCGTAGCTCAGATAAACCATGGCCAGGGCGGCGAGGCAGAAAGTGACGACAAGGCCCATTTGACGGGAAGGCCGATATTTTGAAAGACGGATCATGATGATCTCTGAATACTCTTACCTCGACATCATACCGCCTTATTTGACCAGCGACATCTTGTTTTGAGGGATCGGGATGCCCAGTGCGATGCCGCCCTGTGTGTAGTACCATCCGATACCCTTTTCGGGGTTGTAGGCGGCCATCGTTTCCGGGTAGTAGAGGGAGATTGCCGGAATTTCCTCGGCATAGATCTCCTGACACCGGAAGACCAGCGCCTTGCGCTTGATCGGATCCATCTCGCTCATTTGTGCCCTCACCAGCTCCAGCAGTTCAGGATTGGCTCCGTATCTGGCGGAATTAACCGAACCGCTGCTCTTTCCGGGCTCGATCATCCGCTCCAGGACCATGGCGTCGCCCAGCAACCCGCCGTGACCGGAAACCGCCAATTGAAACTGCCAGTTCCGGATGCGGCCATCCGTAGTCGCCTGCTCCAGATTGACCAGATCGACCCGGATGCCTGCCGCCTCCAACTGCCGCTTCAATACCTCGCCGTCCCGGTCGGAGACCGATTCTCCGGCCACGGTAATGTTCGAGGCCATGAGTTCTATCTTAAGGGGGTTGCCGGCCCGCGAATAGAAACCGGAGGCATCCTTCCGATAGCCCAGGGATTCCAGGATGGCCCGGGCTTGGGTCGTGTCGTGGCGATAGTCGGGCGTCTCCGGATTGTAGTACTCATGATCCGGAGAAATAAGACCGAAAGAGGCAGGTGAACCGAGGCCCCGATGCGCCTTGTCGATGATCTCCTGGCGGTCGATGGCATGGGCCAAGGCTCTGCGAAACCGTTTATCATTGAAAGGTTCGATACGATGGTTGATCATGAGCTTCTTGTTCCATCCCCTGGCATTCTTGAGGATCACCATGCCCTTTTCGCGCAAGGTTTCCGCCATGTCGGGCTTGATGTTGGCCAGGTCCGCCTTGCCCGCGGCCAGAGCGATGAGCGGCTTGCCCACTTTCACATAGATGAGTCGGCTTGCCTTCGGCGGCCCCTGATAGTATGCATCGAAGGCTTCATAAAGGTAGGTCCCTTTGGCCTTATTGAAGTCCTTAAATCGATACGGGCCGCAGCCGATATAGGCCTTTGGATCGTTAAAGTTGACAGGATCATCGACGGTTTCCCAGATGTGTTTGGGAAGGATGGGCATGGTGCCTGCCACATAGGCCAGAAAAGGCGCGTACGGTCTTTCCAGTCGAATCATAATCCTGTCGGTGTCTATGATCTCGGCCCCGGCCACGGCATCCAAGGGGACCCAGCGATAGGGATGGCGTTTGAAGTAGTCGATGGTAAAAATCACATCCGCTGCGGTAAAAGGCTTGCCGTCATGCCACCGGACTCCGTCCCGAATGTGGAAGATGAAAGCTTTTTCGGCGGGTTCATACCTCCAGGACCGGGCAAGCGCCGGAATATACCCCGACGCATCCTTCCAGATAAGCGTATCAAAGACCCAGCTCATCCGCACATACCCGGGCCCTCGGGGGTAATGGCGAAAGGGATTCGGAAAACCCCAGTCACCCTTGCTGTCGGCAATGCGAACTTCCGCCACCCTGTCCTGCGCCCAAGGAACGGCCGGCCCGAAAAAACCCATAAACACAGCGACCACCGTCAGAGAAACCCAACACTTTCGAAATACTGAAATCATCCCAAATCCTCCTATTCCGGCCCAAGGATGGACCCCTGCTTGGGGTGGATGAAGTGCTTTGTTGCATCCTTGGAAACCGGTATCAATTTCGCGCAAATAGAAAACACAAAAGCCACGAGCTCTTCGGCGTTCTCACCGCATTGCCTTCGTGGCTTTCTTTTCTTAACCGGGGAGTTGTCTAAAAAATACACCGATCTTCATGATCGGTCTTTCACGGTTTTGATTATCATCATTCCGGTGTTCTTCGTCAACCTTTTTTTGATCAAAAGCCGTCCCCTGAACCGGCTAGTGCCATGTCTCAAAAGTTTTATTCTCAAAAATGGCAAAGTAAAATCCTCAAATTGAGGTCTATATTTGACCCACTTCTCAGAGACACGGAAATTCGAAATTCGAATATCGAAACTCGAAACAAATTCAAATAAGTAAATACAAATGACC
>Ga0180434_10005187_pt1 | contig 15508 bp, 8 predicted proteins | sample SS_ome_7_FD_132453 | JGI IMG/M metagenome (GOLD analysis project Ga0180434, IMG submission 132453) | Hypersaline lake sediment archaeal communities from the Salton Sea, California, USA - SS_1_D_2 metaG | ecosystem: Environmental > Aquatic > Non-marine Saline and Alkaline > Hypersaline > Sediment...
CGGAGGCATTCCTTGCTACCCGACGCTCGCCGACGGCGCATCGCCGATTTGTCCCTTCGAGCAATCGCCGGATGAGTTGATCTCCGCAATCCGGGCACGGAATACTCACGCGGCCGAATGGATACCGGTTCGTAACAGCGTCGATGTGCTGGGCGAATACGTCACGGAAATGCGGAAGGCCGGTTTGGTGATCACGGCCGGCACGGAACACAACACGCTGGACCTGATCCCGTTCGATCCGTTCTGCAAGGACGGCGACGTGCCGGACGACATCCGGGCGGTCTTCCGGGAAGGCGCGTGCGTGGCGGCGGGACATCAGTTTCTTTCCTTGCACGGCGAGTGCGGGTTTGTGGACGGCCGGGGGAACCCGAATCCGAATTACGCCTCAACGGATGAACGCATCAAGTCGTTCGCCAGGATCGGCGCGGCGGTGATCCAGCGGTACTACGAAGTCTGCGGGGGTTAGATGTCACGTTTCAGGTGCTCGACCGACGACTCGAGGAGGCAACCTTGACCGCGATGACCCCGACGAGCGCCTGGCCCGTTTTCCTCCCGAGCGACGATCCGCTCGACGTGACTGTCAAGCTGTCGCGTTTCTACGGCTCGGACCCGTCCGTCGTGGTCGCGGGGGGCGGCAACACGTCGTGCAAGATCGATGACATCCTGTACGTCAAGGGGAGCGGAACCGCCCTGGCCGCGATGACGCGCGACGGCTTCGTGAAGATGGACCGGAACAAGCTGAGCAAGCTGGCCGACGCGACGCTCGACGAAGACCCCCAAACCCGCGAGGCCCAATACAAGGAATGGGTGACTGCCGCGCGATGCGAGCCGGAGAAGGGCCAGCGCCCGTCGGTCGAGGTGTTGTTGCATCACCTTGTGCCGGGCAGGTACGTCGTGCACAGCCACGCCACGATCGCCAACACGCTCGCTTGCTGCACCGGCGGCCGGGCGCTGGCGGAGGACATCTTCGGGGACGACATCCTGTGGGTGCCTTATGTCGATCCCGGGTTCGTCCTGGCACGGACCTTGAAACAGGCGCTGGCGGATTACCGCGCACGCACGGGTCGCGAACGGGCAAAGGCGATCCTGATGGCCAACCACGGCCTGATCGTCGCCGGGGACGATCCCCAAGCGATACGCGCCAACACCGACGAGGTACTGCAGAAGATCGCCGCGCGGCTCGGTGATGCTTGGGAAACGGAATCGATCGGCGAAGTCACGCGCGTCGGCGACGCCGATGCGATCGTGCGGAGAATCGGTCCCGCGTTGCGCGCTCTTTTGGCCGAAGATCGCGCCGGTCCGCTGAAGATCGTTACCTTCGACGATTCGGACGTCGCACTCGGTTTGATCGGGACGGAGGCCGGCAAGGCGATCGCGTGTGGCGGGCCGATGACGCCCGACCAGATCGTCTACTGCAACAGCTTTCCCCTGTGGTTCGACCCGGGAGACGAAGAAAACGAGGAGGCATGGCTCGCCCGTTTGCGCGGCGCGATCGATCAACACACCGAGGAGACACGTTTTCCGCCGAAGCTCGTGCTGGTGCAGGATGTGGGACTGTTTGCCGCCGGCGATGATTTCAAAACGGCCAACACCGCGCGCGAAGAGTACCTCGACGCGATCAAGGTGATGGCCGGGGCGACGCGCCTTGGCGGAGGTCGCGGCGGCGTGAGTTACCTGACGGATCGCCAGCGCCGCTTCATCGAAGACTGGGAATTCGAGGCCTACCGCAAGAAGGTCGCCGCGGCGGGCGCCGCTTCGGCCGGCCGCCTCCGGGGTAAGGTCGCCGTCGTGACCGGGGCCGCCCAGGGTTTCGGTATCGAGATCGCTCGAGGGCTCGCCGCCGAAGGCGCTCATGTCGCGCTGACCGATATCAACGAGCAGGGCGCGGCCTGGGCGGCCGATGAACTGCGTGAGGCGCACGGCGTCGGACGGGCGATCGGTCTGCCGATCGACGTCACCGACGCTGGAATGATCGCCGCGTGCATCGATCGGGTTGTGCGTACCTACGGCGGGTTCGACGTCTTTATCTCGAACGCGGGCGTGTTGAAAGCCGAATCCGTCGAGACGCAACCGGAAAGGGATTTCCGTTTTGTCACGGACGTGAACTACAAGGGTTATTTCCTCTGTGTCCAGAAAGCCGTCCCGATTCTCGCCACCCAGCACAGGGCGAACCCGGCTTACAGGAGCGATATTATCCAGATCAATTCCAAGTCGGGACTTGTCGGCTCGAGCCGCAACGCGGCGTACGCGGGCAGCAAGTTCGGCGCGGTGGGTCTGACCCAGTCGTTTGCTCTGGAGCTCGTCGACGACGGGGTCAAGGTGAATTGTGTCTGCCCCGGAAACTTCTTCGACGGCCCATTATGGTCCGACCCGGAAGACGGCCTGTTCGTGCAGTACCTGCGAACCGGCAAGGTGCCGGGCGCGAAAACCGTCGACGACGTGCGTCGCGCCTACGAGGCCAAGGTGCCGATGGGCCGCGGCTGTACAACGAAGGACGTGATCGAAGCGATTCTCTATCTGATCGAGCAGCAGTACGAAACGGGTCAGGCCCTGCCTGTCACCGGTGGGCAAGTCATGCTGAGCTAGACCCGTCGGGGTAGCGAAGCGGGTGACCGCGCGTCGGAGTGGGAATCGCCTTGGAGAAACGAGTACGAACCAATGACTGCCGAGACGGTGAGGTTGCCGGAAACCCAACACGCGGTGCAGCTCGTCGGTCCCGACGAGTCGACGTTGAACCCCTCGAAACCGGTGCTGGTGCCCCGGCCGCACGAGATTCTGGCCAAGGTCGAGGCGGTCGGGTTGTGCTTTTCCGATTTGAAGCTGCTCAAGCAGTTCGACAAGCACGCGCGCAAGAGCGAAATCGTCGGTGGAATCGAGCCGGAGGTCCTGAAAGGCATCCAAAGCTACGTGCCGGGCAGGTTGCCCACGGTGCCGGGGCACGAAGTCGTCTGTCGCGTCGTTGCGGTCGGTGGCGAGGTGAAACATCACAAGGTGGGCGAGCGCTACCTTGTCCAGGCCGACTACCGCCAGTTGCCCACCGCGGCGGGCTCCAACGGGGCGTTTGGATACAATTTCGAAGGCGCCTTGCAGGAATACACGCTGCTCGACGAGCGTGTGGTCATGACGCCCGACGGCGATCGGTTTCTGATCCCGGTGGGCGAGGAGAAGAGCGCCTCGGCGGTGGCGCTCGTTGAACCGTGGGCATGCGTCGAGGCCTCCTACGTCGCGCGCGAGCGAAACACCGTCAAGGCCGGCGGCCGGTTGCTGGTCGTCGTGCCCGACGGGCGCGCGGCGAAAGGCGTGAGCGAGTGCTTTTCGCCGGACGGCGAACCGGCGGAAGTGCGGACCATCCCGCCGGCCGGGCTCGGCGAGCTGCCCGACGAGAGCTTCGACGACATCATCTACTTCGGCTCCGACAAGGCAGCCATCGACACGCTCAATGACAAACTCGGCGGCGGGGGGATCATCAACATCGTCCTCGGTGGTGAGAGGGTCGGCCGGCCCGTCTCGGTAGGTGTCGGGCGCCTTCACTACGGCATGACGCGCTGGGTCGGCACGACGGGCGACAATGCTGCCGAGTCGTACAAACACATCCCGCCCACCGGCGAGATTCGCGAAAACGACACGATCCTTGTCGTGGGCGCGGGCGGGCCCATGGGGCAGATGCACGTGATTCGCAGCATTTGCCTCGGTCGCCCGGGCGTGCGCGTCGTCGGCACGGATCTCGACGACGTGCGCATCGAGACGCTGCGGCAAAAGGCCGCGCCGATGGCGCGTACGAACGATGTGGCATTGCGGTTGGTCAATCCGCAGAACGAGCCCCTCGACGAAGCATTTACCTATTTTGTGTTGATGGCCCCTGTGGGGGCGCTCGTCGCCGACGCGATCCGGAAGGCCGGCGACGGCGCGATCATCAATATCTTCGCCGGCATACCTGCGCCGACGAAGCACGATCTCGACCTCGATGCGTACATCGAAAAGCGCTGCTTCATGTTCGGCACCAGCGGCTCTACGATAGACGATATGCGCATCGTGTTGGCGAAGGTCGAGTCCGATCAACTTGATACAAACGCGTGCGTCGACGCGGTCAGCGGCATGTCGGGAGCGAGGGACGGCATCGCCGCGGTGGAGAACCGCACGCTGGCCGGGAAGATCATTGTCTACCCGATGCTGCACGACCTCGGCCTGATCGCGCTGGCCGAGCTGGAGAAGCATTTCCCCACGGTCGCGGGAAACCTCGACGATGGCAAGTGGACCCGCGAGGCCGAGCAGGAACTTCTGCGCGTTGCGGGAGGGAACGGGTAAGTGTCACGGGGCGGAAGAACGTTCGTCGGTTTCGGCTTCGGGCCGATTCAAAGCGCGCTTTTTCTGTACGAGGCGTATTGCTCCGGCAATTTCGATCGTTACGTGATCGCCGAAGTGGACGCCGGACTCGTTGGCGCCGTGCGCGCAGGCGGCGGCCGGTATTCGATCAACATCGCCCATCCCGACCGCATCGAGCAGGTCGTGGTCGAGGGGGTGCGCCTCGGTAACCCCGCCGATGGGCCGGACCGCACTGAGCTGGTGGAAGCGATTGCCGCGGCGGATGAAATGGCCACGGCGCTGCCGAGCGTACGGTTTTACGACACGGGGGGCGTGACGAGTGCCGTGAAACTGCTCGCCGAGGGCTTCCGGCGGCGCGACCCGTCGAGACCGGGGATCATCTACGCGGCGGAGAATCACAACCGGGCGGCCGAGATCCTTTCCGAACGGCTCGGCGCCGAACTCCGCGCCGATGCGCTGGCCAACACGCAAACGCTCGACACGGTCATCGGCAAGATGAGCGGCGTGATCACCGACGCCGACACGATCCGCCGGCTTTGCCTTGCCCCGCTGACGCCCGATACGCCGCGGGCCGTACTGGTCGAGCGGTTCAATCACATTCTGGTCTCCCGCGTGACGATCGAGGGTTTCGAGCGCGGTATCGAGGTGTTTGTCGAAAAAGGCGATCTGCTGCCGTTTGAGGAGGCCAAGCTCTATGGCCACAATGCCATTCACGCGCTTATCGGGTATCTGGCCCATCTGAAAGGGCTGACCACGATGGCCGAGGCGGCGCACCACGCTGACATCATGGACGTCGCACGGGCGGCTTTCATCGAGGAATCGGGCGCAGCGCTGGTGAAGAAATACGAGCACATCCATGACCCGCTTTTCACCACCGGGGGGTATCGAGCCTACGCGGAGGATCTGATCGAGCGCATGGTCAACCCGAACCTGAACGACCTGGTCGCCCGCATCACGCGCGACGCCCGGCGGAAGCTCGGGTACGATGACCGGCTGTTCGGGACGATGCGGCTCGCGTTGGCCCAGGGCATTGAGCCGATCCACATGGCCCAAGGCGCCGCGGCCGCGCTCGTGTGCGTGCGGGGCAGCGTGCCTCGGACGGAAGAGGACGTCGGGGCGACGCTGCGCGCGGTTTGGGGGGACCAGGAGGATGAACTCGCTGAGAACCTGATCGCACTAACCTGGCAAGCAATGCCATCGCGAAGGGACCGGTGAGGGTGCGATGCGGGCCCCGCTCATTCTCGCCCACGACGTCGGTACCAGCGGCACGAAGAGCTCACTTGTGCGGCCGGACGGCGTGATTGTAGCTTCCCACACCACGGCTCACGAGACCCGCTTCCCGCGGCCGGGCTGGGTAGAGCAGCAGCCGGGGGACTGGTGGGAAGGGGTGTGTCGGAATACCCGGGCGCTCACCGCCGGCTACCCGGACTCTCGAACCAGCATCCTCGGCATTGGCGTCAGCGGCCACATGCTGGGGTGTTTGCCGGTGGACGCGGAAGGAAACGTGCTGCGTCCCGGTATGATCCATTCGGACGTTCGGGCCAGGGACGCCTGCGAGACCGTCCGGAAGCGAATCGGCCGGGACGCCATTTACGAATTGACCGGCAACATTCTCGACCCGCGATCCAGCTTGTGCAAGATTCTTTGGATCAAGGCGAACGAGCCGGATGTTTACGAGCGGACAGCCCGCTTTCTCCAATCCAAGGACTACGTGGTCGGCCGCATGACCGGCAGCTACGAATCGACGGACTACTCGGATGCCTCCCACGCGCAATGGCTCGACATCCGGGCGAAGTCCTATGCTGCGGACGTGTTTGCCGAGCTCGGGATCGAGCGGGCGAAGTTCCCGGCTTTGCACCGCTCGATCGATGTGGTCGGCAGGTTGACGCGGGAGGCCGCGCGGGCCCTCGACCTGCCGGCGGGCATCCCCGTCGTAGCTGGCGGCGGCGACGGCTCCTGTGCTTCGGCCGGGGCCGGCGCCGCAACGATCGGCGACGTCTACTGCTGCCTCGGCACGACGGCCTGGATCGCAGCAACGACTGCAAAGCCGCTTATCGACGAGCGACGGCGCCTGTTCAACGTTCTCGCTCTCGACGGAGAAAACAACGGCGTGTTCGGCACGGTCCAGGCGGCCGGCCGCTCGGTGGAATGGGCCATGGAGCTGCTCGGCGAGACGGACTTCGGACGATTCGACGATCTGCTCGGGGACGTCCGACCCGGTAGCGAGGGTTTGATCTTCCTTCCTTACCTGGAGGGCGAACGCTCCCCGATTTTCGATCCTGACGCGCGCGGGGTGTTCTTCGGGCTCGCGCCCGTCCACCGGCGTGAGCACCTTCTGCGGGCAACGGTCGAGGGTGTCTCGTTCGCGTTACGGAGTGTTCTGGAGGTCATGCGGAACTCGTTCGCCGTGCCGGCCCTGCGGCTGATCGGCGGCGGGGGGCGATCCACCCTGTGGCAGCAGCTTCTCGCGAACGTCTGCGGCGTCGCCATCCAGACGCTTTCCACCCGATCGGCGGACGCGACCTCGCTGGGCGCGGCCTTTGCCGCGGGCGTCGGGGTGGGGCTCTTCGATAGCCTGCCGCAGGCGGTCCGGACCATCGAAGTCACGGGGGAATGCCTCGCCGATGCGGCCCTCACCGAGCGCTACGACACCTATTTCCGCGTGTACCAGGCCCTTTATCCGCGGCTTAAGCCCGTGTTCACGCAGTTGCAGGAGTCGCTTCAAAAAGACGGGGAATAACCTGAGCATTTCCCCCCGGTCCTGTGCCGAGGGGAAACAGGGAACCTATTCTTCGATCGCCTCCTAGCCCGGATTATTGATGAGGGAACGGCGTTTGGCGCACCCCCGCGTAGTGGAACCCGCAAGAGTTTCGACGCAACTCGTTTCCCAACACGGAATTCTTGCGAATTCCGCTACGGCTGGTGAATAATTCCCTCTACTCGACCGGCGGGTTGCCTTCTCCACGATACACCTTGCTGAGCGACACCACGACGCGGAACGCATCCGGGTGCGGATCCGGCAGCGCGAAGACGACGGGGTTTCGGCCCGCACCGAGCCTTGGAGGCGATCCTGTGAAATGGACCGCTTCGATCGCCCCGGATTTGCGATAAAGCGTGCAGTCCTCGGACCCCTTCATGACCAGCCGGTCGCCCGCGCTTGCGGCAACGGGAAAGCGGATCGGCTTGCCGGCGATGGTGAGGGTGGGATTGCGAAGCGGTTCGCCCTCCGCCTGCTCGACGCTCAGCTCGATCTCGACGTCGGCCACTCCGGTTCCGGGCCGGCAGAGCACTTCCCAGCGGTTCTGCTTTCCGTCGAGCGCGAGGATCGTGCGTGGGAACTCGTATTCCCGGCGCAACAGCGACCAGCGTATTTCCTTCTCCGGCTTATGACCTCGCAAGGGCGGACCACACGTGACGAGCGTCACCGCCGCGCGCGAGCGGAACCCTTGCGTACCGTCGCAGGTGAACGCCACCCGGTTGTCGCCCGGCGAGAGCGTCGGCACCTCGCCCTGCGGCGCGAGCCGGGCGACGAGACGGCCCCGCTCATCGTACACGCGGCAATCGCTCGGTGGCTCGAACTCGACGACCATTCCGCTTTCCAAGTCCACGGGAAAGACCAATCGCTTGCCGCCCAGCTCGATCGCCGGGTTGCGCAACACGACCTTTCGCGTGCGCAGGGCCTTGACCGGGCTGAGAAAGCACGTGGCCTCTTCGTGCGGCGGCAGGTTGTTTAGATAAAGGGTTAGCTTGCTGACCGCGCGCCGCACCAGCGGTGAGCGGTGCAGCACGCAGTGGGCCCCGTAAGGCCACCGGTAATCGTGATACGCGGCCGCGTCCCGCTCGCGCAACAGCAGCTCGAAATAGCGCCAGCCCGCGAAATCGACCTCGACGTAGTGGTCGTCGATGGTGCGGAAGTATTCCGGCAGGTTGGTAAGCTGGAGGTTGAGCAGCTCTCCCTTGCCGTCGCCGTGTACCCAAAGGCCGATCGCGTCGTACGGGGCCATATCGACGACAGGGTCGAACGGCTTGACGGCCCTCGCCCAGGCGCCCACGCGCGACTCACCCTGGTTCGTGGCCGTGAACCGGCCGCTCGCCTTACCCGCCTTCAGCGGCTCGGCGACCCGCTCGATGCCCAACGCGACGCCGGAGGCAGCGCCGCCGGATGAGAACTCGCCGCCCGTGGAAAAGTCGGCCAGGACCATGCTCTGTTCGTCGTTGTAGGGGTAGGCGGCGTAGAGCGTCTGGATACGCAGCCGGAGGGGCTGGGCCCCGAAGCGATTCGTCGCGCTCCACGTGCTCGTGCCGTTGTCTAAGCCGGTCACTTTGTGCCGGAGGTAATCGGTGGGCGTGAGCCGCCACTGGCCGTCGTCGGCCTGAGCCAGGCGGAACTCCTGCCGCGGCTCGCGGAGCCTCTTTTTTACGCCCTCGGTGAAGTAGTTGGCCAGGCGCAGGCGTTCATAGCGTCCGATCGTGGTGAGGTATTCGTCCTGTCGCGCGTTGGGCGGGGTGCCCGACGCAACGACGCTCTGGAACGACAGCGGCACGTCGTGGCCCAGGGCCTTGGCCGAGAGGTACTCGATCTCGTCGGGCATCTCCATGTCCCAATCGCGGCCGGGACCGAGGATCACCCACCAGCCGAGCTGGGCCTCGAGCAAGTAGGCCCGGCGGTACGCCTGGACCGCGCGGAGGTGGTCGTCGGCAAACCGCTTCAGCCCCCACTTGGGGTGATCCCACGCCCCGACGCGCGAATGGAAGGGCCACGAGTGGTGGCCCCAGCAGCTCGCCTCGACGAGCGCCGGGCGCTGAAGCCGCGTAAAGATGGCCTGCCGCATCCGCGCAACGCCGCACCATCCCCGCATCGCCTCGGCGCCGTCCATGTAGATCTGGTCCATCCCGCACGTGTTGTAGACGCGGGCGATTCTCTCGGCCACCTCCTCGACGAGCGTGGAGTGCTCGTCCGGCACGAAGCAGCCGTATCGGGCATACATGTGACGGACGGGCGTCCCTTTCCTATGTGGGGCCGGCTTGGTTCCGAACGCGCCGCGCCGGCACCCGTGGAAGCCGTACGGCGGGTCGTTCGAGAGCGCCGCGTAATGGATCAGCTCCTCGTCGATGCGCAGGCAGTTGCCGCGGCTCGAGTAGGCCCAGACGGTCGGATAATCGCCGGGCGGCTCGGCCGTGGGAACGTCGGCGTCCTCTTCGCCCAGGTCGGCCGTCAACGTAAACGTGCCGTCGGTGGCAAGCCTGGGATCGGGGACCGGACGCACCCAGGAATCGTTTGTGCCGATGCACCCGGTGAGGGTGTGGATGCCGACTTTCAGGCCCGCCGCGTGAAGCTTGTCGGCGACCGCCTTCAGGCCGTCGAGCCCGCGGGGGTAAAGGTCCTCGCGAGGCTCGTAGTGCCCCAGGCTCCGCTGCCATCCGGAGAGGTGGATGGTCTGAATCCCACCCCGTCGCGCCAGGTCGCTCCACCGATCGACGTTTTTCTCCGACACGCGGGCGAACACGTACGAGCCGCGGTTCTGCTCCGCGTCCTGGGCGAATGGGCCGCCGAGCGGGGAGTAAGGAAGGCCCTCGTTGCGGACCACCTCCTGCAATGCCCCTCTCACCTGCGGCGTCGGGCAGGCCGCCAGCGCCGCCCGCCCCTGCCCGAGACCGTGCTGCTTGAAAGCCGTCGCTCTGAGGACCGGCGGATTCCGGCCGACCTGGACTTGGGTCGGGAGGTTGAGCGTGCGCAGGCAGACGGCGAACCGGTCGTCCGCCGCCAAGCCCGACATGGCGCTTACGTGGTCGCAAGCCTTCAGGTTGAGGTGCACGAACGTCACCTCGTCCACCTCCGGGTTGCTGACCGACTCGACGCGGAAGACGAAGTACTGCGGCTTGACGTCCACGCCGAGGACCACGGTGGTTTCGGCCCTGGCGAACCGAAAGACCAGGCTGCCGTCGTCGAGCGAGCATCTCGCCCGCTCGAAGGTCTTGCCGGCCTGTTTGATCCGGACCAGCGGTGTGGTTCGCAGGAGGCGATCCTCGCCCGTGCGCCGGTCGATCAGCGCCGTACACCGGCCGCGCGGGCCGATGGCCAGTTTCGCGTGCTCATTTTCGAAGGCGGCCACCGCCGCCGCGAGCGGCGACTGGCGCGGGAGCTTTTCATAGGGCTTTTCGCCGTCGCGGGCTGGCGTTCTTGCGGCGGCCTCTTTGCGGTACTCGGCGGCGATTTCTGCGGCGTCCAGGGCCCGGTTGAAGACTTTCACCTCGTCGATCAGCCCCTTGTGGCTCACGGTCCCGCTCCATTTGCCGATGACGAGCTCGCCCTGGTGGCCGACCGGGTAGTCCCAGCTTGCCGAGCCGACCTGCCGGCCGTCGAGGTAGGTCTTGATCACGGGTCGCTTGAACGTGGCCGCCAGGTGGTACCACCGGCCCTGGCGAAAAGGCGCAACGAGCGGGACGCCGACCTCGCGCCACTGCTGGCGGTTCTCGGCCGCCGAGAACCCCGGCCGCCCCATCCGGAACGAACACCGCTGCTCGCTGACGAAGACGAGGAACCCGCCGGGGCTCCATGTGCCTCCGGTGATGATGTTGGGGTATTTTCCCGTACCTTCCCAATAAACCCAGGCCTCGACGGTCACCTCGTCGGAGCCGTCGAGCCCGGCCATCTCGGGGACGGAGACGTGCGCCCCTTGGCCGTCGAAGGCCAGGGCGGTGCCGAACTTGCCGCGGACCCACCGGGCGTCCCAGATCTCGCCGTCGTTTTCATGGCCCGAGCCGTCGACCGCGACGTCGCCTCGTCCCCGGTCGAACTTCCAGTGTCCCAGGAGGCCCTCCGGACCGGCCATGGCGTGAGATCCGGAGATAGCGAAGCCGACGCCAAGAGACCACCCGATCAATGCTCGCCACATGGTGCTGCTCCTTCTAAGCGGCCGTCCGGCAACGACTGCCCTCTCCCGTTTGCGGGAGAAAGACAAGGGGTGAGGGCGCGCCGCGAAAACACTCCAAAGTCTAACTTGGACGGCCGCTGAAACCCGCCTCACTGCAACGGATCGAAGGGATTGCCCAGCCTGCCGTACCAGGCGCCCAACCCGCCGAGTTCCTTCTTCACCCGGTCGCTGGGGCTGACGAACCGTACCGGGCGCGGGGCGACCATCGCGGCCAGGTGCTTGATGTCCAGGGCCCCGAGCAGGCCGAAGCAGAACATCTCGGGTTTGGAGTTGGCGCTCCAGTTCCGCTCGATCACCTCGCGGAGGCTTCCCAGCGAATCGTGCAGCTCGAGCTGGCCGATGGCCTTTTCTTCCAAGGCGGCGGCGACCAGCGCGAACGTGCTGCTGCGCGGGCCCACGGCCAGCAACGCAACGGGCATGTCCCCGTGCCGGGCGGCGCACCACCGGGCCGCGGCCGCCACCTGGCTGGCCTGGAGCCCCAGCGGGCGCTCGCCCACGGCCGCCACCAGCAGGGCAAACAGGAAGTCCCGTTGCTGGATCTTCGACTCGCCGAAATAGAAGGGATCGACGGCCAGCACGCGATGGCCGGCCTCGAGCAACCGCGCCGCCTGCTCCGCGGCGCTGCCGCGGCCGCCGTCGGCCACCAGGATCGTTGTCCTTTGCGGCTCGCGCGGAGCCAACTCCACGGCCGGCACGGTCCAGTTGCCCATCCGGAGCTGCCAGAACGTGGCCGTCACGCCGCCCTTGTCCAATTCATTGCACTCGACGGCGGTGACCTTGTAGTCGGGCTTGGCCTTGACGATCTCGGCCAGTTGCCCGCGGTGCTCTTGCTGCCATGCCCGGGCGGCCGGCGCCTCTTGGGGCAGTTCCGCCTTGCGCGGGAGGTCCTCGCTGAGGGCCATTGCCAGGCTGTGGAAATCCTCGTTCGGCTCGGGCAGCTCAACGTGGAGCTGCTCCTGGCTTTTGACTTCGTCGGCGGAGGGCAATTCCGTGGCATCAAAGCTCTCGTCGCCGGCGTAGAAGAAGTCGCCCAGCATACGGTAGAACGCCTCGCGGTTTTCGCGCTCGTAATTGTGGGTGCCGGGGTCGTGGTTGACGTGAGTGCGCGGCAGGTCCTCCTTGCCGAAGAGCTTGTACACCGGCCGGGCCGCGTCGACCAGCGGCGGCAGGGCGTAGCCCGACTCGAAGCAGCAATTGTCCTTCGCGTTGTAGATCAGAAGCGCCGGCCGAGGGGCCAGCATCGCCGTCAAGTGCGTGTAGTCGACCAGGGTGGCCAGGTCGCTGGGCGTTTGCTCCGAATCGCCCAGGTCCTTCAGGTGCCGGGCCCGGGTGCGGAAGCTCGAATAGCCGGCCACCGGGGTGGAGAGCCTCACGCGGGTATCGAGCGCGCTGATGATGATCGTCTGCCAGCCGCCCCCGGAAAGGCCCGTCACGGCCACGCGCTCCGGATCGGCGTGTTCCAGGCCCAAGAGAAGGTCCAACCCGCGCTCCATTGCCAGGTAGAACGGGGCCAGGCCGCTGGTGCCGCACAGGTCGAGCTGGTTCATCCGGTAGTGCACGAAGCCGTCGCCGCGTAGCTGGCCCATGCCCACCCATTCCGTATTCAGGGCCAGGATCCCGCGCTTCGCCTGGTTGATGCATCGGATCTGCTTGGGCGGATATTGCTTTCCCAGCGCCGTATGACCGTTGACGTTGAGCACCGCCGGGACTTTGCCCGAGAGCTTGTCCGGCTCATAAAGCAGCGCGGGTACCCACAGGCCGGGCAGGGCCTCGTAGCGGAGCTTCTTGATGCGATAACCCGGCCCGCCTTCGATGGTATCGAGCCACTCGACCTTCGTTTCGGCGTCGCGCCACCGGGCCGCCTGGCCGCGGTAGACGATTTGCCGAAGCACCGCTTGGCGCAGTTGCTCGGCTTTGGCTTCCCACTCGGCGGCCGTGCTCAGCGGGGGCATCTCCGGCACGCGCTCTTCGCAGAACCGCTGCACCTCGGCCGTCGAAAGCGCCGGACCGATGATCTCTCGCTCGAGGAGTGCTTTGATTTCGCCCTGGTCAGCCGCGTGCAGCGGCGCGGTTCCGGCCAGGATCAGTGCCACCGAAATTGACAACCCGTACCGTCTCATGGCCATCCTCCGCAAAATGGTGTGCTGGTTGCCGGTCGGCCCTGGCTGGGGGCCACGACAATTGTCACCTGCCGGTCCGTTGCCGGTCAAGCAGGCGCGGCGCCAAGCCTTCCCGGGCCCGGTCGGCCTCAGTCGGCCTCAGTCGGCGACGGGCAGACCCGTGACCTGCGAGGGCCGTTCACGGCCGATGATCGAGGCAGTTGACCATCTTGCTTGTGCCTTGTTGGGTATCTACAATGGCGCCGCTGACGCTGGACGGCGAGGGTGCCGGGGGCTCCGCCGTCGACCGGCTTTCCGATCTCACACCATAAGGAGGGCTCCCATGCACCGCAACGCGATCGTGATGGTTCTTCTCTCGACCCTTCCGGCCCTGGGATTGGGCGGGCCGGCCGCCGCGGCCGAGGAGGGTTTCGTGCCGCTCTTCGACGGCAAGACGCTCGCCGGCTGGCACGCCTTGCCCGGCGGAAACTGGGCGATCCAAGGGGGCGTGGTCGTGGGCACCAGTCCACGGACCGAGGGCCGCCACGGCCTGCTGATGACCGACAAGGTGTTCAAGGACTTCACCGTCCAACTGAAGTTCAAGGCCGTGAAGGGCAATAGCGGTCTCTACTTCCGCGTCGAGGAAGTCCCAGGCGGCGTGGGGGCGCACGGGTTCCAGGCGGAGATCGCCGACCGGGGCGGTGTCGGCGGCCTGTACGAGACCGGAGGCCGCGCCTGGGTGGTCCAGCCCAAGCCGGAACAGGTCAAGACGTATTTCAAGCCCGGCGAGTGGAACGAAATGAGCGTGACGGCCAAGGGCCGCGACGTTACCGTGAAGGTCAACGGCGTAACGACCGCCGAGCTCAAAGACGACCCCGGTCGGACCGAGGGCCACATCGCGCTGCAGCTCCACGGCGGGCAGGAAATGCACGTGGAGTTCAAGGACGTGGAGATTCGCGAGTACTGACGGCTCGCGCACTCCCTTTCCGGGTCGCCGCCGGACCCCGTTTGCCCGGCCGCCGGTCGCGGCCCGATAACGCGATGCGCAAGGACGGTCCCCGTGCGGGTTCTTCCCGGCTCCTGATCCGTGGCTTCAGTCGGTCACTCCGCCACGGCCATCGCGATCAGGATGACTACCCCCATCACCACCACGACGGCCACGGCGATGGCCCAGTTCATCCATGCCTTGCCGAGCTTCTGCTCGTGGCGCTCGCGCTGCATCTGCTGCTCGCGGCGGTATTCCTCGGTGTCCTCAAAGCGCAGCCGAAACTTCGCTTGGCAGTAGGGGCACATGGCGTCCTGGCCAAGCATCTCTCGGGGGGTCTCCAGGACGTGGCCTCGGGGGCAAATGATGTGGACCGTGGTGGCCTGCTCCGCTGCTGCCAGGCCGAAGGCGGGCACCTCTGGGGGGTCGTCCTGGTTCGCGGCGGTGCGGATGCCCGGAAACCCCTCCTCCGCGTTCCCTTCGGCCCCGCCGTCGTGTTCGTCGGGGACCGGTTCGTCGAAGAGCGCCTCCTGAGAGCCCGCCACGGCGGGCGTGGCCGACCAGGCGCCCTCCTGGCCGGCGGCCGGCTGCTCCGCCGATCCCTCCCCGCTGGGAGGGGGTACCAGGAACTCGACCCCGCAGTACGGGCACCGGCACTGCTGGCCCACTTGCGACTCGTCGGTCTGGAGCAGATGCCCTTGGGGACAGAGGAACTGAAACGCCATCAAAACGCCCCTTCGTACCGCCGTCGTAGTTCGGCCAGGGCCCTGTCGGAGTGCGGCGACTCGTCACCGCACTCGAAAAGAGGAACTGCACAAGTCGGGGTCGATACTGCGTCGGGAGAGTACGTACTATTTTATTGTGCATTCTAAGACCGGGTCCGTCCATTGACCGTCACGTGCGGTGGGCCCGGTCATTTGAGCGGTTGCTGGCCGGTTGCTAAAATAGGAAACTCGAAGCTGTGGCCGGCGGGCAAAGCGTGCCAACGACCATCGTGAACCGGGGGCCGACCCTTTGAACGATCGCGACCTGACCAAGCCGAACGAACCCTCCCCAACCGAGCCGGAGGCACGCCCCGCCGAGGGGTGTTCGCCCGCGGATGAGGCGGCAACACACGAGACGCCCCAGGACCCGAGCAACTCCGAGCGAGCGGCGTTTGGCCAACC
>Ga0180434_10005191_pt1 | contig 15494 bp, 19 predicted proteins | sample SS_ome_7_FD_132453 | JGI IMG/M metagenome (GOLD analysis project Ga0180434, IMG submission 132453) | Hypersaline lake sediment archaeal communities from the Salton Sea, California, USA - SS_1_D_2 metaG | ecosystem: Environmental > Aquatic > Non-marine Saline and Alkaline > Hypersaline >...
ATCTAAATGAATACGATCCAAGATTATGCCGAGCTAGTTTCACTAGGCATGACGATTCCAACAGTTGTGCTGGCAATCGCCGTAGTCCACATGTGGATGCCATCAGCGAAAGAAGCATGGAAGCAAGAAAGTAAATCCGGACATGACTGGTTTATCATGGGCGTCGTCGCTGGATTCTGCGGCTCCGCTCTCGACAACATTTACTGGTTCCTGCCTTGGACGGCAGCCTTCCTAGACCATCCAGCATTCGCAGACCTGACAAACTTTGGCGTCTTCTTTAACATTTTCTTCAGGCAAGGACTTGGAATAGTTGCAGCATTCTGCCACTTACGTGCAGCTGAACTGTCTACTCGGCCAAAATTGAAGTTCCTCAATTCCGTGCTTGTTTCATCCTACTTGCTGGGCATTGCTTACGCAATTATTCTCGTAATTTCATATGGAAACTGATGGACGTTGGGCATCTAATAACGCTAGTGCTGGCAGCCGGGGGTGCTCTCACGGCTGCTATTGGCGTCATGTATCGAACCATCATGGAATTGAACAAAGATCAGGCAAAGATTCGTGAAGAACTCGGCGAGATGCGAGGTAAGAACAAGGGCATTAAGAATTTATCAGAAGAAGTGTTACAAGTAGTCCACAATGCTTTGAATAACAAGGAATGAGGCCGTCATTTCCCGTATTGACAAAATAAAATAAAATACCATGATTACAAAAATGACATACCTACTCTTAGCTTTAGCCACCATCTGCTTCGCCCTAACTGGCTGTATCAATATCAAACAAGCGGAAATCAATGAGGCCACGTTTAATACGGCAGGGTGGAAATCCCAGGCAGGAGTCAGCGGAGATGCAACCATCGAAGCCACAACCACTCCAACTACCGACATAAGCCCTATGGGACTATGAATATTTCTGGACAATCCATACACCACATGATGCACAGGCGATACCCGAATGCGGATATCTTTGTGCTAGACGAAACGTATGAATTGCCAACTCGTGACGTGATCCAAGCGGCCTACAACAAATTTCAGCGAGGCTTATGGACATACAAATTAACCAAATGGCTGCGCAACAAGTGGGACTGTGACTCATTCGCATGGAGCTTTAAGGCTTCCTGCACGGTTGGTAATGCCCTCTCCAAGAATACACATGCTGCACCAATCGGATTCATCTGTTACTTCGTCGACGGCAACCAATCCAAAGGTCATGCAATTAACAACGCGGTATGGGGTGACAGTCAGCTTAGTGTGGTTTGCGAGATCGAACCACAGCCAGAAGGAGGAATCGTGGAACTCACCAAGGAAGAAAGGGACAGCGCATGGCTCGTAGTATTGTAATTGCTCTTTGTGTATTGTTCTTGTCTATCACAGCGATTGTGTATGCTGTGTGCGCCTCCGACATCTCTGTTAACGTAAAGGGCGCGTATGAGATTAAGGTGGACATGGGGCAAGGCTCTCAGCCAATCATCATTCACCAACACATAAAGGAGGCGAACTTCGGTGCGTAAGGCAATCATTATTTTTAGCGGATTTACGCAGGGCTGGAGCAAGAACACCGGTTCAGACAAGTTGTATATGGACATGCAGTCTTTTCAAAAGATTGATGGACATGACGACATGGTTCTTGTTTACAAGAAGGAGTGGAAAGACTGGGAGAAGCTCGTGGAATGGCTGAACATGCACAAGTTCTCAGAAGCCTTTGTATGCGCTTACAGCTGGGGGGCTGGTTACGGCCTTCGGGAATTCTCCAAAGCCTTTGACGGGCAAATTACGGCGGTTCTGTGCGATCCTGTGCACAGGAGCAAGTGGCCTTGGATGCGGTGGAAGTCCATTTCCTCTTGGGTTACACCAATTGTCAAATATGGAGCCAACGTCAAGGTTGTGAAACATTTTACGCAAAAACTAAATGAGCCGGGCGGCGACAGAGTTGTAACCGTCCAGCCAAAGCCCTCTTATATCACCCTACCATATGTGCATCAAGAAATGGATGATGCGCTAGAATACCACAAGGCCGCCTACGATCAAGTTAGGTTATGGCTCAAATCACATTAAAATATGGCCTCAAGCACAACTACAGTAACAGGAAGACTCTTAGACGCAACTGGAACCGCAATTGCGAATGAGTATGTATTTTTCCGCCTCAAGACGAGCGGCGTTGACTCCGACGTAACCCCAGAAGAAGTGTATGCCGCGAAATCGGTTGAAACCCAGACGGATTCTAGTGGCGACATTAGCGTTGTTCTATGGGTTAATGGTGACTCTGATATTGAGAGTGTGTATGAGATTACGACCAAGAATAGGCGCATTACGCCAGTGTCGGTCATCATCCCCACTGCTTCCAGCGGCGGAACCATTGATATTGCTACACTGATTGCAGATCACCGCGCTTCCGGAAATACACAGCAAGACACGATCATAAGCCAGTTGGATGCTTTTGCTGCATCCCCTTTGGCCAACGCGAACTTCAGCAGTGCTGCATGGCTCAGTGGACTAAATGTAGCAGCTGGTGCGGACGTGACGAGTGCAATCAACGTGGAAGCGGCTGGTGCGCTCATGGACTCTGAGCTTACCGACGAGGCAAGTGTCAAGGCAATCGACCAAGGCTTATCGACTTCCGATACACCTGTTTTCTCTGGCATTGATGCCAACGGTGGTAATATCATCATCGACTTAGACGGCGACACCTACATTAACGGGAATACAGATGACCGCATTGATATTGTAATTGGTGGTGTGACGGAAATGACTCTCACTGCTGCGAAGGCAGACAATCTCGACGATCTATCCGCGCTGACTCCAACCAACAGTAACATCATCGTTGGCAATGGCACTGGGTGGGTGAATGCCAGCAACCTTCGGGTGGACGCTGGAACCGCAAGTAGCGGCACAGAGATGGGGACTGGCACGGCTAACGGGATTTACTCTGTGGCCGAAGGCGGTAGCACCATTGCATCGGGTAACTACTCACACGCCGAAGGCCAATCGACTTTAGCATCTCAATCAACCGCACACGCCGAAGGTGAATCTACAGCAGCATCTGGAGCCGCATCACACGCCGAAGGATTTTTCACGGAAGCCAGCGGACTTGCATCGCACGCCGAGGGCACATTTACCACCGCATCTGGCGACTACTCATCAGCTACTGGGCGACGCGGTAAAGCTGTTCACGACGGTGCACGCGTCGAAGCTGACTCACAGGATGCCGACGTATCCAGCACCACTACAGATCAATTCACGGCACGCTTCCAGAATGGCTATGAATTCAAGGGCGGAATAGCTGCATTTGAAGGCGGCGCATCATTTGGCGATGCAAACGCCCAAGCAACAACGCGCGCAAACCTTGGAGTGACGGATGACATATCGAATGGCAATGTGGTATATGTTAACGACAACACGGATTTTCCAGCAGCTGTTACTGGCGTCATTACTCTTGAAGCTGGAAAAACCTACATCATCAACACCGACGTAGACCTACTGGGCGACCGCATCCTGTGCCCGGCATCAAACATAACCATGCTGGGTCGATCCTCGGAGACTTCATCGCTAACTTCATCGACACTGAACGCAGCGCTTCCGCTTATCACTGCGACGCGGACTCTGGCGCTACGAGATTTCACGGTCAAAGATGTCGGCACAGCATTTGACATCGACGGACTCGGCGGAACCAATGTTGCATTAGATTGGCGCGGATTCAATGTCTCCAATGTTCCCACAATCGGCACAATTCAGAATATTGATAATCACATTTGGCAAATTTGCGCCATCCTCGATTCTGGTGGCCTTACTTACACAAACGGCGTCAATACGATTGCATTCTCCGACTCGATCATTTCGGCAAAATCCGGCACCACTGCTGTGACATTAGATTCAAACATCCTGCTGGGAAGGCGCTTTCGCGTGATTTACTCCGCTGTGATTGCTGGCGACCCTACTTCGACCGCATTTGATGTAGACGCATTAGCAGCAGTTCCGATTGAGGGCTACATCCTCGACACTGTGAATTTCTCAGGCGGTGGAACCTACCTAGCGGGCAAATCCGTCACGGACAACGAGGCGCTCTTCGTGAATTGCAAAGGCATCCCTAATTCCAGAGAGATCAGTAATTACTACATGAACGGAAACGCAACGGCGACAACCATCGTGGCGCAGAATGCAGAGGTAAAGGTGGCTGGGACGACGACATCAAACACGCTGACCCAGAAGTTCACAAATACGGACAACCGAGCAACCTACGTGGGTGCGATTTCGAGATTCTTTAAGGCCGCAGTGACTGTATCCGTTGAGTCGGGGAACAGTCAGCAGATCGGCGTTTATTTGGGCAAAAACGGAACAATCATTCCTTCCACTGAAGTGTATGGAACGACGTCTGGAAACGGGCGTGCAGAGAACATCGTCGTTCAGGGGCTCTTTGAACTACAGTCCAATGATTACATCGAAGTATTCGTTGAGAACTCAACCGCAATCAATGACATTACTGTCACAGATTTGAACCTAATTATCGAATAATGGCTGAACATAGAAACGAAGGTTTAAAAATTAGCGGATTTCAGGCACCAGAGGTCACGCAATTACAAAACGGGCGGTATCGCCTTGAGTTTCGATGCACTGGTTTCTCCAAGAGCGAGGACTGGTATTACGAAAACAAGGAGGCAATCTTCGCCGAATACGGCTCATTGTCTAATGCGCTAATGGCAGTAGATGGTCTGAATGGCTCAGAGGCCATTGATCCATCCATCTATCCGAACATGAGACTCTTTCGCAATAGGCTGGAATATACGCCTAGCGGGAATTTCGTCGTCTATTTCCTCTACGAGACACTGACCACTTCCTTTGTCCAAGAATCTGCGGATAAGGTGGATTATGAATTAAACGGCCTCAGACGCGTTACACGGTCTTTGATTGCCAAAGAAGGCGCTAACTATGGAAAGACCGTTGCGACGGACACAATCAGCCATAGCGAGCATGGATACAGTGCTATAACGCTCTACCTTGCGAGTGCAATTGAAGACACTAAGGACGTAGACGAAGGCGGCTATGTTCGCATCATAGAGACATGGGTGGAGGCCGGAACACTGCGAGTCATCGAGGGATATGCAACCGCTGATAATATCAAGACGCTCACATACACATACTTGGTGAATGAGGGCAGCCAACCGAGCGGATATGCCAAGAAGACACGAACAGTTGAGAATTACGATGGCCTGCAGACAATTACGGTAGAGTATTGGAATACTTCATCTGGTATAGATGGGGGCAACTACTCTTATCAGGAAACTGCAAGCTTCGTGATGCCCGGAACAGTTGACGCTGAATCCAAGGGCATCGGCACAAATATTGATGCCGGGTATCTTGTGGTGACGTCGCCGTATCGCGTGAGCGCAACGGCCACCGTTGATGTTTCGTATTCGACAATTTCGACAGTTTCAGGTGCGTCATTATACAAAGAACCAATCGTTGATACCCAAATATACGGTTCAAGTAATTTCAACCGTGGGTTTACGAAAACTTCGTCATATAGTAATTACGTTCGACTAAGCTCTGGGCTTTCCAAGAGTCAAAGTGAATTTCCAGATGGTAGTATCGAATACATTCAAGGTGCTCGTGTTTATGGTGGCACGACGGGTTACATTGACATTAATGGGAGCAACAGCGATCCAGCAGGCTCCACTATCACGGTGTCCCGCAAGGCCGCTCCCGCCTACAAGGATATTAATGGGACGCAGTATTATAGGCACACAACCGTAACATACCTAATTCCAAGTCGATGAGTTTAGACGATTTAAATCTAGAAGCCAGAGACTTGTTCGATGGGGAGCCATTCTTGGAGCAAGACATCCAAACCTACGACCCAAACTTGGATGTTGCCCTAGACTTAGTTGCGCCAAATTCACGCTTCCTCAGGGACACTGCCGACGACGGAGACCTTTCAGATTGCGAAGAAGAATTGAATGATTGCAGTCAAGCCGTATCTTCGTGCCGGTCATCACTAGCCGCAGCCCAGGCGGAAATAGCCGCAGCCCAAGCGGAACTACAAGAACTTAAAGATTTGCTTGCTCCACCAGAGGGTTCGGGGGGCTCTGGGGCATGGTCTCATAGCACGCCAAGCTCCGTTGGTTGCAGATTCGGAGATGCGAAGGTGACAGGTAGCTACACCGACCAGCTGTCCGTTGAATATGTATCCGGCACAAGCTTTGAATTTACACGAGAAAACTCATCCGCGATTGAAGTTGATGACAATGGCGTGACCGTCAAGGTGCCAGGTAATGTTAATTTCAAGGTCACAACGTCACCAGACCCATCTTCAACTGGTATTTCATTGAGCCTGAGCGGGAACAGAGGTGTTACTTCTACGGATACGGTCAATCTTACGGCTGGCACGACTTACTATGTTTTTGGACAAGGGGCGAACGTCATACCATCCTGCGGCGACCCAAGTTATTCCGCTAATTTTGAATTAAAGGGAACATTTGATACCACAGATCCAACTAACTTGGGTCGTGAATTTGTTATAACACTCACAGTTGATGCAGAAGGAAATATAATAGAATGAACAAACCAAGCTTAACATCACAAAAAACCGAAGGACTTGGAGACAAGGTAGAGCGCATAGCGAAGCCAATTGCCGTTGGTATTGACCGAGTATTTGGAACCAATGTAAAGAACTGCGAGGCCTGTAAGAGGCGTCGGGACTGGCTGAACAAGCACTCTAAGTAATTATGCAAAATAAAAGAAAAACCGAAAAAAAGAAAAGCGAAAGCGCAGCGAAGCTTTTCCTCGTGCCACTAATCAAATTTTAATCAAAAAATCAGAAACATGTCAAGCTTAAAATCACCGAACGGTTAAAATATTATGCACCTTGACACCAATCTAAATTTAATCCACACTCTCAAGAAAGGAACAAAACTATGGCACTAACACCAGAAGAAATCGAAGCCCTCAAGCTCAAAAGAACACCACAAGCCCCAGTGGGACAAGTTGATGAGAACGAAAGTTTCGATCAGTTCACTCGTAACCTTCCGGAACCGTCACAGCAAGGATTTCCTGTGCCCAGCATGGGTGCCGTGAGTCAAGTTCCCGGTATTGGGAAGGTCACCCTTGGGCAAGCCCCAATCGTAACCAATGAGGGGATTCAATATCAAACACCAGAGCGTGGAAGGGATGATATGAACGTCAAGGAAAGGATTTCTGATGCGTGGAATCAATCTGTTCTTGGTCAAAAAATGAAGGGTGCATTTGGGCAACAAGTGTTTGGAGTTGGTAATGATCAATATCAGATTCGCAATAAGTTTTTAGGCATTGTCGGTGGTCAAGTTCCATATTCCGAAGCTTCCCCACAGGCTAAGTCGGATGCTATGAAAGCACATTTTCTTGGAGGGATTACAGAAAGGCCAGTCGGTCAAACATATGAACAAGCCCGGGAACAGGCCACACAACCAGAGGCAGTGGCGGCACCGGTGCCTAGTATTGCGCCAGATCAAATTACCCAGCAAGCCCAAGCTGTGCCGTCGGCTCCCGGCGGCGTGCCCCAAATTGGTGGAACCATTTCTAGTGGTGGCCGAACGTTCACCTTTGCTCAGGGAGGCGGACAAATTGCCGAGCCTAGCCAAGCCCAGATGCAAGACTTTGCGCAACGTTCGCAAGCAGCAGAGCAAGCGCGTGGTGGATCGGACATTGCCACCATTAATCAAAGTGGGGAATTTGTTAGTCCAAGTGCCAGAGGACTGAGTCCCGTTGAGCAACAAAACGTAGCCGAAGGTCGTCCACCAAATGTTAGTGCAGCACGAGCCCAAGACGCGATGAGAGCAATGGCAGAACAGAGGACTGAACGCAAGATGCGAGACATGATCGCTGGGGCACCAACAGAAGTCTTTAGGCAGCAAGCAGTTGCCAAGGGGTTTACTGGCGAAGCAATCGAACAATATGCAGATACTCAAAGCCGTGAATGGGCTGCGGGTCAAGTAGCACAAAGCGCTACTGGAACTGGTGGTCTTACGCCGTATCAAGCAGTTTCTGCATCGCAACGTCAGCAAGAGATTGACATGAAGATCCGTGCCGGCATGGAGGAAAAACAGGCCAAGCAAGAGGCTGATCAACAAGCCTCCCTCGCCAATGTAAGAGCCTCGAAAGACGCATACGATAAGCTTGAGCCCGTAGCCAAAGAAATCGCCACACTATCTGGAAGCCCATTCACTCAGGGTGGAATGGGTTGGGTTGCAAGCAAGATTCCAATGGCAACGGATGCAAGGCAGATTGAACGCCTCTCGAAGGAACTGGAGGGAACTACGTTCCTGCAGGGATTAATTGAGGCTAAGGCGAAGGGGGCTACATTTGGTGCGCTATCGGAACGTGAAGGCGACAGAATCTTAGCTGCTCGCGGTAAGCTCATTGATCCAAGCTCAACTAATGAGCAAAGAATTAGTGCCGTCAATGATATGATGGAAACTATCCAGAAATCAATGGAGCGAGCAACTGCCGATTATGAATCAAAATACGGCAAGCAATACCAATCCGACGGTCAACCCGTATCCACCCTGAAAGCTGGTCAGGTTCAGACATCTTCAGGCAAAACATACACAGTTAAATAATATGCAAGACTTTACAATAGTTGATGATGATACCGGGATGGAAGTCACCATTTCTGGCGATCAAGCCCCTGCGCCAGACGAGTTCCCCGAACTGTTTGCAGCCGCTAGAAAACAGTCGTATGAGAAGCTTGCCAGTGGCGAGTTTAAGCTAGGCGAAGACCTGCAGCACCTAGATAAGGCCGAGCAACGTGAAAGCATTCGCAAGCACGCATCTAGAGCAATGGGTATTTCACCGCAAGATGTAGATATTGAGAGCGGCATGGGCATGTGGGACAGGACAAAGTTGAGCTTCCAGCCAACCGACGCAGACCGCATGAAGCAACTGGAGGATGACTATGGTAAGGAGAATGTCTCCATGCTTCAGATAGGCGACAAGCAGAAGATGTTTTACCGAGACCCAAAGACCAAGAAGATGACGATGGTTGATGAAATGGGTGCTTCGTTGGCTGATTTTACAGCGGACATTGCTGGGACTGCACTACCAATAGCTGGAGCCATTGGAGCCGCAGTAGCAACTGGCGGCGCATCCATACCACTAATGGCTGGCGCAGCTGCATTGGGCGGATTTGCCGCTAGTGCAGGTCAGGATATTGCGGTTCGTGCTGGCTCGGATGAAGACATACGTCTAGGGGAGATTGCCAAGCGCAGGGGTATTGAGGCCGCGATAGGCATTCCGATTGATTTAGTTACTGGTGGCTTTGGTCGCGTTATGGGCAAAGCTTTTGCCAAGCGCAGTGGCCTGCAAGCCATTGATGAACTCACTAGGGGAACCAAGGAACTCAATGAAGCCTATGGCACTCAGATTAAATTAACTGCCGCACAATCGGCAGACCCAGACGCCTCGATTACGCAAAGTTTGCGAGCAGGACTAGACCCTAGGGGTCGGGAGGCTCAATGGTATAATAAGCAACTGGATGAAATTGGGAAGATTGATAAAGCCATTAAAACTGGCGTTGCTTCAGACGAACCGGTTGAGAATGTCATGGCTCGCATGGCTGATGAGCATTTAACAAAACTTGACGACTATAGGGCAAGAATGGATGCGCTCGATGAAGTCAAGATCAATCAGCAAGTGGCAGCCAAGAAGCAAACAGCCGAATATGCTGCTGAGCAAAAGACGAAGATGAAGAAACAGCGCCAGCTAGAGCATGAAGCCCGCGTTGACAAATATGAAACCGCATACAACAAGGCTCGTAATAGCGTAGAAAAACTTGACCGAGTGAGGGGCGGAGAGGTTAGGGGGCAGGTCGAGCGCCAATACGCTTCTAAGCAAAAAGCCAACGATGACTTATACGAAGAAGCATACCGCAGGACGGATACGCCACAGGCAAACACACCGGTTGCCGATGTCCAGAAGGTAGTTGATCGAATCGACGAAGGCCAATTTATTGCTGACTCGGCAGAGCTTCGAGCCTTGCAGGCACTTAAAAAGAGGATAGCGGACAACCCAGAAGACCTGACCTTCAGGGAGCTTGACGCATTTGTTCGCCAGTTTGGGGATCGCGTCAACTTCAAGAAGAAGCACGGACTGAAGTTTGACGAAATCAACTTCAGGAAGGCTTACGGACAATTGAATAAACTATGGAATGATGCCATCGGCGCACCAAAGAAACTAGGTGGTCGTGGTGCCGGAAAACCCGCAAAAGATGCGCACATGGCTGCCCGTAAAGACTTCCGTGAGAACATCTTACCATACACCGACGGAGAGCCATCTAGGATTCTCCAGAAACGTGCTGGCGGTATGGCTGGTGAAACCCTAGCGGACGAGAAAGTCTTGACGGAATCTTTGTCAACTTCTGCATCCGTAAGGAATTCGATTGCTGCTGGCGCAGATAGGAATACGCTGAAAGACGCATATATGCGTCAAATCCTGCAGCAAGCTGAGGGTGGCAAGCGAATCTCCTATGATGAAAGTGTGCTTGATGAGCTATATAAGACCACGAGTGGACGTGCTGGTGGGGTTAAGTCTCGGATCGCCAAGATTAACCAAATCCTAGAAGATTCAAAGAAGACACCAGATGCAGTTACAAGGGAGGATTTGCGTGAACTCGTTGATGCGTTCGATGCTCCAGCAGCGCGAAAGGCCGAAAAAGCGATACGCGACAAGATTAAGCTCAAGGAGGAATACGCCGAAGCCAATAGAAATGTCTTAACCAAGATCATTAAGGGCGAGCAGCCTGCACCAGAGGATATTCATATCTTCATTAGTGACATAGCAAAACTGCGACCCAGTGAGATTCAGGGACTATTTGGACGACTGTCACCAGCGGAGCAGAACTCGCTCAAGAGAAGCGGCATTGACTGGTTCCTTGAAAAGGCTGGTGCATCTAAAGAGGTATCACAACGGACTTCAGCTCAAACAGGTGGATTGGCACTATGGGAACCAGATGCGATGGAAGCTTTGTTGAGAGACTCGGCAACGCGATCAAAGTTGGAGGCATTGCTAGGTAAGGACATTGTGTCCGACTACGCTAAGGCCAATAAGGTTGTGGCCAATGCTGCAATTATCCGCAATGCCAAGGAGGGGGCTAGTAGCCGCGTCGTGTTGACAACGGGTGCGTCTGGCATCCCGACCCCACTAATTGTATCGCCGGGCATTCCCCGTTGGCTAGGTCGCAAAATGCTCGGAGTGATTCATACGTCCTCCATTGGGCGCAACATGCTTAGACGCTACCTGCAATCTCCAAACGAAAAGTCAGCCGAAGACCTGTTCAAGAAGATGTTCTTTACGTCGATTGGGACTAGGGCGGGTATGGCTTCTGCTGCAGACGAAGCAGGAAAAGACCCCCAGTTCTCTGCATGGCTCCAAGAGTCATTTGCGGAAGGCGGGGAAGGGAACCAAGAACAATAAATATGCCAAAGAAACTAGAAAGATGCGTAAAATCCGTAAAGAAAAGCGGAAAGAGCAAGTCATCAGCCTACGCCATTTGCACGGCAGTGTCTAAGCGCAAGGGCAAGGGGCGTAAATAGCCCTTAATTGCACAGAACATAGCCTAGAAGGGCTTTGGGCTGTTTATTGGACACTTGGTATGCAGGCAAAAAGAAAGCCCCTTGTGGGGGCTCTCAGTGTTGGTTCACTTAGTGATTTCTGACCATTAAGACGCGACCATCGGCTAGGGTGATTATTAACTTGCGGTTGCCAGTGTTAGCGTAACAGGGATCTCGTGGAATGTAACCGTGCCGTCCTGACCTTCCTTCATCAGTTCTACCCAGTTTTCCGCTTCCCCTGTATTGCAACAAAATTGCGACACCCCATCTTCATTTTCGCAAACGATCACATGACCGCCTCCGATTACGTCAAAGATGTTGTAAGCTGTTCCGCCCGTGTAGTGATATAGTTTCTGTGTTTTCATGTGCTTTGTATTGTGGTTGTGGTTGTTGGCGAATAAAGCCCTTTTAGCTTATCGCATGGATTAAGATTTTCGTCTACTTCTAACAAAATTCGCAAGACAGTTGGAGCAGCATAAACATCTAAGTCGTCATCTATGTGCAATTCAGCCCAGAACCCTCCGTCATATTTCTCTAAGGTGAGGTTGCATTCAACGCAGTCTTCCACTAGGTCAGCCATTAAGTCGCGCATTCCTTCTTCGTCAATTAACAGTGCGTTGTCCAAAGTGCGGTCGGGATTTTGGTCATCCAGCAAAACAACCTCAGTCCAGTAGTCCGAATCCCATTCATTGATGTTAATTCCATGTAGTTTTAATTGAATCATATTATTGGTTTTGGTTGATTATTGTGTTTGTTAGTGAAAGAAATGCCGACAGCTTGGTTATCGCTTACAAGAGCTAAGATTGAAGGACTCGCGGAGTATATGTCTGAAATCTCCCAGCCCACTCATTGCCCCTCGGACTTCGGGGATTTTTATTCACCATGAACTAGAAATTTAATAAATCGTGGTCAATGCAGTCTTCCCAGAGCGCATCTAGGAGTTCTTCTGCATCTTTGAACCTGTGTCCATGTTTGCGCCATGTGCGGATCTGCTGGGCTAAGTCCCACAGGTTGGAATGTAGATCACTAGCCCTGTGGCATAGGTCAAAATCTTGTTGCTCTTCCGGTAGGTCAAATTCTAGTCGTGCCTTCATTGTTTGGATTTGTTTGTGTTGTAGTAGTTATAATACGATTCGTGTTGGTTGTTTCAAAATGTGGCTTATATATGTTCCCGAAATTCGTTTCGGGAACATCCGTAAGTTGTTGAATGTCAGGCAGGTTATCATTCGTGATATTCTCCGTCGTTCAGTGATTGTCCCACGTAGCACGTAAGATTGACCCGCGCCCACTTGTCCGTTGTGTTAATTGTGCAAGTGGCCTCTAAGCAACCACTGTTACTAACGCAGACCTCACTTGAATCCTTCTTGGCACATCTGACAGCCTCTGCCATACGCTCTCTAGCGTGTTGCCGCAGTTCAAACCCTCGATCTTCATCATCTAGTTTATTAATCCAGCAGTGTTCAACGCAACGCAAGGCTTCGGATGCGGATTTAAAGTCAAAGCTGTCCATTATATAGTCAACTTGTTTTTGTATTACTTGGTCTAGTGTATTCATGGTTTAGATTTGTCGTATATATGTTGATTTATCCGACAGGTTATTACCGTCAAGTAATAAAAACAGTATTAAGGAGAAATGCTATTACTGTTTGAGACAAATTTGTAGTAGTATTTGTCCCGAAATTTTTCTCTTTTGTAGTTTTCATAGTATATGATGTATCAGAGTTATTGGTTTCCACCTACCTATTGGCAATGTTCCACATATCATCATGTTTAGAAGAATGAACTTAAATTCTAAATACATACGGGATCGGCTGTGATCGCTATCATCTAAACGGCACCATGTATTTGCAACAAAGCCTATTCCGAATATTTTATTCCAGTAGATTTTCATATTATTAAAAAAGAAACGCCCCAGTGGTGGCCAACTCCACTGCTCCCTGTTGATTCAGGGGGTAACCTATACTGCTCGTATGCAGTAGGAAGGTAGTAGGACAAGATGTTCTCATTTGTTGATAACTGATAAGGTATTAGGATAAGATACTCTCATTTGTTAATAACTGATAAGATGTTCTCACTTGTGGACAATTGAGGACAGTTTTACAGGAAGGCTGGTTCAAAGAAGGCAAGCTTGCTGTTATACACAACCCCACAGCCCACGATTGGCTTGGCTGAATAGACACGTCCGTAGTTCATGGCTGGGTGTTTTCTGTCCACACCACAGCCCACCTGCAGGCCGTATACGCAGTCCCCCTTGTTGGCATGGTAGACTATGCCAGCCTGTGAATGGAAGTGTCCTTGGACGACGGAGGAAAATTCAGCAATAGCATTCTTGTGTGCTGCCATAGCTCCACCTTTACCCTTGTCTCCATGCCTGAAGATTACACCGTCAATCACTAGGTCTGAATAGCGTGGATGAATTGTCCATCCTGTTACGTCCCAGAGCTTTGCGAAATCGCAGAGAACTTCTTCTGGTAAACCAATCAACTTAGCCTTACGTTCAGGTAGGGAGCAGTGGTTGCCCATCATATAGTCCAGCTTGGGGAAAGCTTTGTATATCTGTTGCATCTGCTTCTTGGCTGCAAGGAACTCGTCTGCTGCGCTGGGCATGGACGGATCTTTTTCGTGGAAGGAAATACTGTTCCAATCGACTGCATCACCGAGGTGAACCACACGTCCACACTTATGTTTCTTGTATATCTTCTTAAGGAAGGGGAGGAAGCCGTCGTGCATGGCCGGGGCGTGTGTGCAGCTAAAGACGAGAGTTGGTTTTGTGCTCATAGTTGTTTAATATTTTGTTACTGTTTCTATTGATTTTTGTATGTGGCTGGGATGATCCTTTTATCGTGACGTAAGTTCGATTATTGTTTCAACCCTCCCTTTAATGCGCGATACACGTCTAGTCGTATTTCAGCGCGGGCGTCCTCTAGGTCACTGCGCTCTTGTGATGTTCGGTTATATATTGCTTCGTCCATGAGGGCTTGTGCGTCTGGTTCGGTTAAAGCGCCGCGAACTGCGTCAGCGGTGATCTTGGTTACTGGAGCCATAAGCTCGCGGTATTTGTCAATTATGTCCATTATTTGATTGGTTTGTTGTTATTAGATTTATCCATCATGGCGGCTGCACGTTCATTCATTTCCTGAATCCATCCTAGTTTGTGTGACTTTGGTCGGTCGTCGGTGCAGTTGCCAAACATCTGAGAATCACGGAGAACTGCTAGCCCTGTAATTGCGTGGGCTATGTGGTGTTCACCAGAATCCGGGTCAATATCCTCACCCTCCCACCATGCGTTCAGGTGTCGAAGTGCGGCATCAAAGTAAACGGATGATCTCACCCCTGCGTGTCGCCAGTTGTATGCGCCATACTTCAAGTCTCCGTGCAGCTTAACCAAACCACATTCCATGAGGACGGGTGCTGGTAGGCCGGACATTGGAACCTTGCGTATTCCTATTCTATCCTTTGGGTTGGTTTCTTTTTTTTCCATATGGTATAGGTGCTTTTGGGCGAGGGAGCTATTAGGGGAGATGCTCCCTCGCCACGGCTTGGGTTTTTTATTTAGTGTAGGACAACGGTTGGCTAAAACGGATCTTCGCTGTCGAAGCTTGGTTCATCCGCCACCGGTGGTGCATCTTCCTCATCTTCCGTAGCTGGCTCTTTAGTAGCATTGAAGTAGGAGTCTAAATACTCTTGGAGCATTGAATCCATGCAATCAGCTTCGGCGGATGCGTCCGAGGACAGGGTTTCAGAGACAACTCCGAACACTGGTTTGTTGAAGCTCACAGCCCCCTTCTTATCGGCTACCACATCCTTGACGGCAACAACTACATCACCTTCGAGTTTGCTTTGGCCTCCGATGGAGTCTTGGAACTCAATCCATGCTGTGAGCGCACAACCCTTAAGCTGGAAGTTGACTAGCTCGTAG